>Ga0209100_1000858_pt1 | contig 23329 bp, 21 predicted proteins | sample lystaG_FD_185480 | JGI IMG/M metagenome (GOLD analysis project Ga0209100, IMG submission 185480) | Glacier valley bacterial and archeal communities from Borup Fiord, Nunavut, Canada, to study Microbial Dark Matter (Phase II) -... | ecosystem: Environmental > Aquatic > Freshwater > Ice > Glacier ...
ACGAGAAACGGGCCGAGATGCTCGACCCGTTTCTTCGGTACTACAATCTAGAACGTCCACACGGAGGCATTGGCGGCAACCCACCGATCTCGCGGGTCAACTGACAACAACGTCCGTGGGAACTACAGCTAGCGTTCCAGAACGCCTCGTTGCCGCCGTGTCCGCCGAGCTGTGCCGAGACGATCGTTTTGGCGAGCTCATGGGCCATGTCCTCTGCGTGCGCGATCTCGGCGGAATCGATGAGATCCACAATCAGACCCAGTGGCGACCACTGGACGGAGCGGGAGGGATCACGCAGGTCGATTGTGCCGACGCGGTAGCCCTTGGCCTTGAGGTGCTCGCAGGTGGTGAGGTAGAGCTCGCCCTTTGGATCCGGGATCACCATCGACTCACCAAGCTCGCCGAGCGCGTAGATGCTCGGCAGCACGATTCGGCGCGTCTTGCCCGAGCCGGTGGAGCCGATCACAAGGACGTGGCCCTCGGAGCCAGAGAGGTAGTAGGTCTCCTTGCAGCCACGCTGGGCGGGGGTCGCGCCGATGACGAAGCCGGAGATGTCGGGAGCCGGTGTCGTGCCGGGCGACCACTTTACGGCGGAGGCCTCAAGCTCTGCTGGGGTCATGAGGGTCGAGGTGCCGTGCTCGCCGCGTCCCGCGGTCCTCGGGATACCGGCGACGACGCCGATGCCGTTGGAGCGCGGGCGAATGAGGTGGCCGGAGATCCAGATCCACCAAGCCACGATTGCTGCGTTGAGGAGGAGCGAGAGGGCGAGTGTGGGCGGGCTTGTGACCGCGGCCAGCCAGCGGGCGAGCAGGGGGGAGTGCGCCCAGGTCGTCAGCGTCGAGGCGTGAGCCGGTCGATCGCCGGGGAGAGAGGCGAGGGCGGAGAGAGCCAAGGGGATGACGGCGGCGGCGAGGCACGCCACCAAGCCGGTGGACGCGACTCGCCAGATTTCGGTCCTCCGAGCCACGTGCACCTCCCTGACCTCAGCGTCTTGGAACGAGCTGCGGCGAAAGTTAGCACAGGCGGTTGGCGGTCCCTGACTTTATGGTCGGCGCACTGTAACGACTGCGTCGCGGCATCGTCCCCGGGCTGGGCGCAAGTCCGTTACAATTGCCGGCGAATGTCGGCCAACGCGCTGAGGCACACAAACCGAACTCCGCGAACGCGGAAGTGCGACTGACGAACGGTGGGGTCAAGAATCTGTCGTGTGGCGGGTTCATCGGCGCTCCAGCCCGCCGAGTAGGGTTTCGTCACTGAGTGATGGTCCTGCTCTGATAGACTTGAGCCAGCATCCGATCGCCGCTCGTTGTGACTCGTTGTTGCGTCGCCCCGCATAGACGCCGTAGTCGCGACACTCACAGTCTGGACGCCACCCTAGGGGAGGGGCGAGTTCGGCTTGGCAGCCTGAATCTCGCACACCCCCGTGATTCGCAGGGAGAATTTGCCGCGGGACTCGTGGTTGGGCGACTCGATTGACGCCTAGCATGCCCTGCGTTGGACGCGGCGGCGAGTTCTTGTCGGCACATGCGAGTCTCGCCTCGATGTGGGCGGATTCGCGCTAAGGCGCAGCGCGTCGAGCGAGTGGCCCAAACATCGGGTGCCAGAGCCAAAGCCAGACCGGGGGTATTCAATGCAGGTCGACATGCTACTCGTCCATCCGCCCTATCATCGGCGAAGAGGCAGCGGCATTGTGTTTCCATTGGGCCTTGGCTATCTGACCAGTGTTGCGCGTGATGCTGGATTCTCGATCGACGTTCTCGACCTCGCGGCCGCTGTTCCCTCACTCAATGCAAGCGACTTGGAAAAGGCTAGCACCATCCTAGCCAGGGCACTCGAGGCGAACCCACCCCGCTTGGCTATTGGAATGGGTCCGCTCACCACGTCAGCAGCGCGGAGTTTGCGTCCGCTGATCGACGTGTGCAGGCGCGTCTGCCCAGGTGTTCCGATCGTCTGCGGCGGACCACTTACCTCAATCCCTGGTCAAGATTGGTTGTTCTTTGACGAGCTGAAGGTCGACGCAACCGTCGTTGGAGACGGCGAGATCGCCCTGATTGACCTACTTGGTTGTCTGGATCTGGGCAAGTCTGCATCCAGCTGCCCTGGCGTTCGGACTCGGGGCCGCGACGATGTGGCTCCTCGCGTGGATTCTTTGGATGACCTTCCCGATCCCGATCGGAAGTATCTCGAAGATCCAAATGGCGCATATCGACTCTCGCTTCGCCGCTCTGTCACCGAGGGTCCGTTCGCAACAATCATGGCCTCGCGTGGGTGTCCGCATCGTTGCGACTACTGTCTCTCTGGGACGATCAGCGCGGGCAGCTACCGCCGCCGCACCGTCAACAGCATCGTCGCCGAGATGCAGCGCCTGCAGGACCGTGGGGGGGTTGCGCACTGTGCGTTCTACGATGACTGTTTCTTCCCTTCAGGCAAGACCCTCACAGCAGAGATCGCGGAGTTCGCGCGGGAGATTGACCACGCCGAAGTGGCGATGACTTGGCAGATGGAGATGAGGCCGGACGTCGCCTCTTGTCTGACCTCCGAGTCGCTCGCGCTGCTCGAGGCCGCGGGATGTAGACAAATCAACCTAGGCATCGAGACCGCGCGCGCGAGCCACGGCGATGCTCTTGGGAAGGCGACGGACCCGACAAGGATTGCTGAGGCCTGTCGGCTCATCGCCGGGTCTAGCGACATCTCACTGAGTGCGACGTTCATCCTCGGTGGACCGGGGGAAACACTTTCCACTGCCGACCAAACGATCGAGTACTCGCTCACCCTCGGGCTTGCGTTTGCTCATTTCTATCCGCTCGAGCTCTATCCGGGCACAAAGCTGTGGGAATCGATCAACGCGGATCGCCCTCCGCGTTGGTGGTATGAGGCAGTTACTTCCGACTCCAGAGTCTGGGGGGAGCTACTCTATGAGTCCCTGGAGCTCGCGGAGGGGACGCTCTTGGACCTGGTCAAGCAGGGCTACCACAGGTTCTATGAGCGCGAAGAATGGCAGGATCAAGCGCGTCGACGGTTTGGGACGCGCTTTGCAAGCATAGAGCGGGACTTAAGGAATCTCATGGACGACCGTTTTCGGTTTGAGGAATGGTAACCGTGGCAAAGACCCCGCACTCGCGTGACCGACTATATGGCGAGCTGAAGTTCCCGGAGCTGATATCCGAGCTCATGTCATGCCCCGGCATCATGCGGCTGCGGGAGGTGCGAATGGCCAATGTGCCATTTGTCGAGTTTCCGTCCTTCTCCGCTGTGACGCGACACGAGCACTCCCTGGGGGTATGCCATCTCGCTGGGCTGTGCGCAGACGAGATCGGTTTGTCACCCACTGACAAGCACGAGCTCATGATTGCGGCGCTTTACCACGATGTTGGAACACCGCCCTTTGCACATGCGGTCGAAGAAGTACTCAAGCTGCGGTTCGGGTTCGATCACGAACAGAATCTGCACGATCTAATCGCCGGAAAGGCGAGCGGACTTGGTGGCCAGCAAACGCAAGTGTTCCTGGGCCGGCGCCTTCTGCTTCACAGTGTTCTCCAGGGAGCGCGCGCGCGGAAGTTGGGTCTCGACCCCTATCGAATTGCAGACATCGCGACCGGCGGCTCGCAGAATTGGCTGTCCACGCTCGTCTGCAGCAGAGGCGTTGACTTGGACAACATCGACAATGTGGTTCGCGCCTGCACGGCCATGGGCTTTCGGTCTTGGGACGAACGTTTGTCGCTGCGGTTGGCTAAGTCATTCGTGCCGCATGAGGGGGCCGTGGCGCTCGACGCAAGCGAGATGGACTCGTTTGGTCAATGGCAGCGCGCGCGCCGGACTTTGTACGACGCCATCTACACCGACGTGCTCGACTTCTCCATGCAAACGATGCTCAAGACGGCTGTGCACGCTCTGGTCGACTCGGAGGGCGACTCGACGGTCGGTGCGATGTCGCCGGAAGACTGGAAGCTGACCGACCAGGAGCTGGTGCAAGAGCGGTTCATGCAGCATCCCGTCGCCAAGGGAATCGTTGTGAGGATGCGCCTTGGACGACCCTATGCGGCGCTCGCAGTGCTGTATGTTGCGGGCTCAGGGGCAACTTCCGCTCTCGTCGAGAGACTAGAAGCAATAGAGGAAATCGGCGCAGACGTGTTCCAGCCGAAGAAGAGCGACGGTTCGCCGCGCGGCCCGAGACGACCAGAAGTTGTGGCGAACTACTTCCCTGACAAGCGGCACCGAGTTCTCCGTAAGCAGTTTGCATTTCTCGGGGCGGAACTTGAGATGCACAGCCCTGCTTCGGACTCCGAGGGCGCGATTCTCGGCGTCTTCACACCGCAGTCCATGCGCGCAACGGTGCAGCAGCGTGCTACTTTCGCTGAATCGATTGAAGCGATCCTGCCAGGCGGTTTGCGGGTTCGCCCGTTCCATTCAGATGGACTGGCTGCCGACTAGACGATGGAGCAACCGAAATTGGACACACGTGTTAGGTCACTGGAACGCATCGATTGGGAGTTTGCCGACTACGTCGGCACTCAGTTTCCGCTCGACATCAACGCGATGCACTGGTACCCGGGGACATTTGTTCCGCAGATCCCTTCCATCTTGGTGCAAGCATTGTCGGACCGAGGCGATCTAGTCCTGGACCCCTTTTCGGGGGCCGGAACCACGCTGATCGAGTGCGCGCGGCTTGGTCGGAGATGCATTGGAGTCGACATCAACCCATTCGCGGTTGCAATCGCCAGCGCTAAGCTCGAAGCTCTTCGCATCAATGACGCCGATTGGTTTCGCGGCCATGCGCTCGCCGCGTCGCAAGAAGCATCGCGCCACCCGGCCGGGCTGCCTACGGAAGCGCCAGATGGCATGGACGAGGCAAGTTACGCTGAGGTGCACCGCTGGTTTGATCCCGAGACACTGCTCGAACTATTGAGTCTGCGTTCATACATCGACGCCCAGGACGCCGAAGCTGCGCGCGCCCTGCTACGGGTAGTGTTCTCATCGATTCTGAACCGAGTGTGCTCGCAGAAGGATCACTACACCTACGTGACAGATCGGTGTTTTCCGGCTGACCTCGTCTATCGGCCCGCAGGCAAGATGTTCGGCGAGCAACTGCAGATTCTCAGCTTGGCGGTTGAAGGCTTCCACAGCCAGTTCCTGAGTCTGCATGGAGAAAAGTGGTCACTATCGGGCGTGTCCATTACTAGGGGCGACTCCCGATCATTGGATGGTGTGGGCTCTGGAACGGTGGACTTGGTGGTCACGTCTCCACCGTACCTGGGCGTGAATGACTACGTCAGATCGATGCGCCTAGCTCAGCTGTTCTATCCGGATTCCGCGACGGCCGGCGCGATTGGGGACGAGATTGGAGCTCGAAGAAAGAGGCACCGGCGTACCGCGTTCGACGAGTTCATAGCGGATATGGAAGCGGTGCTTTCGGAAACGGTCAGGGCCCTCCGCCCGGGGGGCTTCTTGTGCCTTGTATTCGGTCAGGGCCGCGGAAAGGTCGTGCGTGAAGACACGGTCCAGCTCCTCATCAAGTATCTCGCCGACACGCACGGCTGCGAGCTTGTGTTTGAGCGCGAGAGGCGAGTGAAGTTCCGGCGCATTCAGACTCCAGGCGTGCAGACCGAGAAGATTTTCGTGCTGCAGTCTCCCGACCAAGGAATCATGTGATGGAACCAAGACCGTGGCGAGTGAGCGTGCTCTCGACCGTAGCGGACCTAGGGACGATGCGCAGCGTCGTGGTCGAGCACCTGCGCGAGCGTGGTTTCGAGCCACTTGCTTTCCAAGAGCCGGATTTCCCCGTTGAGCCAGGAGTCGACACCGGAGATGCGTGCTTGTACGCGCTTGGCCTAGCGGACATCGTGCTGCTATTGATTGACAGTCGATATGGGTCACGGTTCAAGGGCGATCCTACTAGATCCGTTACCCAGGCGGAGTATCGCCAAGCGGTCGCACGTGGTTGTGTGATCGTCCCCTGCATTACACGCCAAGCCTGGGACGAATACAGGCGTGTCAGTCAGAGGGTTCGAGAACATGTTGCCGCTGGCATGACCGTGGCGGAGGCGAGAGCCAAGGTCGATTTGTTCGCCATCAAGGAGTGGGGCGTTGTCGATTTCGTTGATGAGGTCATCAATGCCGGTCTAGACGACTGGATCTCGTTCTTCGATCAGGGCGATGCGCCGGGACTACTGGCAGCGGTCGACGGGCGCCTCCGGGGGTTGACAAGATGGCAGCTTGTCAGAATCGTGCGCATGCAGGTCGGCTCAGTGCGTGCTCGCAAGACCGCGATGAGCCTCGATCTTTCTCTCGGGGACGTGCTGGACTTGGGCCTGTACGTTGAGCCACCCTTCGCATTGCGTAGCGGCGTGTCGTCGAGGAAGTTTGTCACCGCACTCGACACGGTCGACGACGGCATCGAGCGCGGAAGCCCAATCGCCATCAAGGGAAGGCCGGGCACAGGAAAGAGCACGCTACTGGCGATGGCGTTCATGCGACGGGCTAAGCTTGCCACGCTGCCGGCTGCCGGGTATGAACCTGCATTCTTCATGTCGCTTCGGGGCCGCGGTGCTGGGTTCCACTTCAAATTTGCGGAGTACATCGACGAGTGCTTCTCAACGTACCTGGGCATGCAACCGTATCCGTCTCTCGACCTGAGTCTCGTGCGCCCGATCATGTACCTGGACGGGCTCGATGAACTCGCTGAGGATGCGTGGGTCCCAGAGGGACTGCCAGAAGGTGCCGACCTCTTCAGCTTGGTGTTCGCGATTGCCACTCGGGCACGCAGCGCCGAGGCTTTGGTGCGTCAAATCGGAATCAGCGATCGTCTCCAAGGCGTATTGGAAGTGCTTGAATGGTCCAGCATACAGAGCCTTGAGTATGCGCGCCGATACTCGGCCACGCGTGCACTGTCCGCTGACAAGGCAAGACTGGCGACTTCACTTGTCAAGAATGCCGAGCTTAAGGAACTCACCCGAAACCCTTTGACGCTGACTCTCCTGATGTGGTTGGTCGAAGAGGGACAGATGGCCTCCGATCTGACGGTCCTCAATATCGTGAGTCTGTTTACGCGGACGATGGATCACTGGGTCGCCCGGGAGGTCGACAGAGAGTTCGCGAACCTATCGGGTATGGCCCGCGCAACCGGGGAGGAAGCAACTCGTGCTTGCTGGCAGAATGCGGCGTGGATGGTCTATCGCGAGCGCCTCTCTGGGCGTCGGAAGAAGCTGAGGGAGCTTCTTGAGGACCTTAAGACGACCGCGGCCGTCGAGCTGCCGGAATCTCTGATCTGTGCACTATTAGACATCGACCCACTCACAGACGAGATTCTGGGGATGCTGCATGAGCGTTTCCTCGAGTACCTGGTCGCAGAGCACCTCGTTGTGTCGCTGATTTCCGGCACGGCGCCTTTTCCCGAGTTCCTCTCGGCGATTGTTCGCTCGGACGTCAACATGTTCATGCGGGGCATAGTGACTAGGGCTGAAGTCCGTGACCGAGAGGCCGTACTCGCGAATCTGACCCGGGCCTACGAGGAGTCCGATGGCGATAGTGCCGCCAATGTCGCCATCAGGACTCATGCCGCATACTTCCTCACTCGCTTAGGAGGCGCGGCCGACCTCGATCGTCTCGAGGCTTCGGCCGGACGGGAGTCCGCCATTTCTGTAAGGCTTTCAATCATGTTCGGTCTGGTCAAAGACGAAAGGTATCACCAGGAGCGCCTGCTCTGTGAACTGATTCAGACCAATGAAGAGTGGGCGAGCGCAAATCGCGGATACCATCTTGCCTACTACGGTGACCTTGCCGGTGCCGAGGTCCGTCTTCCTGTGCACGATCCCTTGGGGACGGACTGGCAGAATGTGCTACGCGCTCTAACGAGGCACATCCTGAGTTCTGACCCGGGGCATGTCGCGATGCGGCGCATCGAAATCGTGACCATTCGCCAGTTTCTTGAGAGCCGAGGTCGCAGGGGCCCGCTGTCCGACGATGCGATCATCGAGCTGCACGACGCCATATGTCGCACGCCGGGCGATATCCCGTTCCGCGATGAACTGATGATCGAGCGGGACCGCTTGCTCGTCACGTGGGCCGACTTGCCGGCGTAGTCGTCTGCCGTCCGATCCGTCGCGCGGATTCGACCCCAGTCTTCGTTGGGCGCTCAGCAATGTGCTTTGGTCGCTCGATCAAGCGAGCGCCTCCACTGCTTCGGCGGACGCTGCGTGGCATCGCGTGTAGCACGGCGTAGATGCTCGTCGGTGTTCGCCCTCGTCGCCCTGTTGAAAGGTCCCTGTGACCGAGCAGTGACATACCACAGGCGGGTTTGCCGCCGGCCGACCGTCAGAGAATGACGTGGGGTCGGCGGCGTCGACGGTCCCCGCGAGCTGGTGTTCGACGATCTCACACTTACCGCCTTCGAGTTTGAATTCGCCGATCTTGGGCGGGACGATACATTGACGGTGGCGCCGGCACCGTGTGCCGCCCTGCGGCTTGCGCTGACAGAGGGCGCGTCAGAACCGTCCGCTGTCGGATGTCCACCAAGCGTCCCTCGAGCGTGTCCTTCATCTTGCCGACGAGCCCAGGGCGGGCGATTGAGGCAGATCGAGGCTGCGCGCCGCAGTCTTCGGCGCAGGGGGTAGCTTACCCATCAAAGCCGTCAGCCACGCACCTAGCCAGATCGGGATCGGTGTTGTGCAGATGCCCGACCACTGCATCACGCACGTGCGGTGTTCCCACATTGGACAATCCCCTAGAGCCCGATCGCATCGGACAGCGCCGCCATCGCACCGCGCGCCGTCTCGTCGGATACGTGTCCGTAGATGTCGGCGGTAACCGCGATGCTCGCATGCCCGAGCAGCTCCGACACGGCCTTCAGGTGCACGCCGTTCTCGAGCCACGTGGTCGCGGCGGAATGGCGCAGGGTGTGGACCCCGACGTCTGCTAAGGCCGCGTCGGCGGCCGCCGCCATGACGGCGCGAAGGATGTTGTGCGGCTCGACCGAGGTCCCGCTCTCCGTCGTGAAGACGCGACCCGTATCGACCCATACGCTGCCGGCCCGCGTCCGCTCGGCCGCTTGCTGCTTCCGATGCGCTTCTAGCATCGTCACAACCGACGGGGACAGTGGGAGAGTGCGGCGGGACCGGGCGGTCTTGGGCTCGCTGACCACGAGCTTCCCGCCGGTGCGCGAGAGCGTCCCGCAGACCTGCAGTGTCCCGGCCGAGAGATCCAGGTCCTTCCACCTGAGCGCCGCCGCCTCGCCGCGCCGAAGGGCCGTGGCGGCGATGAGTGCGAGCAGACAGTGATAGCGCGAGTCCTTGGCAGCCCTGAGCAGCGTGGCGACTTCGGCAGGCGAGAGGTAACGTGCCTCTTTCCGGGCGACCGAGGGCTGCTTCACCGACGCCGCGGGGTTGCGGGCGATCAGACCATCGCGCACGGCGCCGGCGAGCGCGACGCGAAGTACGGCGAAGATGCGCTGCACCGCCGATCAGGCCCCGTGCATCGAGTACAGGGGCGCTCGTCGATGCCGGCAGTCAGTGCTTCGTCAGACGTGCGCAGTACGCCGCCTGCCGCTCGGACCATGGCGGCCGTCTGCGTGTGGGCGTGTCGGAGGATCCTCTCATGGCATAACAGATACCGGAGTTGCGTGGAGCAGGAGTAGATGTTCTGTGCCCAGCCCAAAGACGCCGTTCGGCCCCTCGGCCACGGAGTTGGCTCGCAGTGTGCCGTTCGTCACATGTACTTCTGGAAGCCGGTCGGGATCGACGTAAAATGCTAAACAGCTTGCAGCGCCACGGGGGAGGTGATTCATGCAACGCATATAAAAAGCCACGTCCAATGAAGCTCCCCGTAAAGAGGCGTCACGGAGCGTGGCACATCGGATTGTACTACTTCTGAGCATGCATGCCTTGGGCATTGTGTTGCCCAAACCCAGACTGGAGGAACCATGAAAAGGCTCATACAGTTTGCCGTCCTTGCGACATTTGTTGTGGCTCTCATGATACCGGCGACGGCCTTTGCCGGGGAGTCGGAGTATGCGAGGATCAGCGGTCCCAACCCGTCCCCTGGCACGTCCAGCAAGTGGATCCGGGCGATGTCGGGGTCAGTCGCTGGTGTCGCCCCGATGACCGCATCCATTCAGAATAGGTCGTCGTCGGTGTACAGCTACATCACGAGAAAGAGCACCTACGTTCCAGCTGGAACGGGCGTCAGCAGCACTTATGTCACTTGGGCCGTTACGATGTACTGGCGACTCGGTCTGACCGGTATTGACGGGTACGGCGTTTTGACCGCTAACTAGATTCTAGACGGCGTCAACGCGGTCTTGATGACAGGCGTGGGCGCGGCGAACACAGCCAGTAGGACGACCCGCGTGACAATTGCTCGGGTCGCCCTACTGGGTTGTTCAGAGGTCTCGGCCGCCACTGTATTGGAGCCTGATGAGGACACTGGCACATCTTCAGATGAAGGCGTTCGTACGCCGATGGCCCCTGATGCTCATTGCCGTGCTGGCGGTCATCGCGGTGGCCGCTGCCGGAGTGTTCGAGGTGTCCGGGGTGCTGCGTCACGACGCTGCCCTGGCCGACATCCTCGCGAACTTCACTCGCTACTCGATCGTCTGGCCGCTGGTCGTGGCGGTCCTGGCTTACGAGTTCGCGAGTACACCCCGCCTCGTCGGCATGGAGGAGTCAGTCACAGCATGCCCGGAGACTCGGCACCAGCATTGGCTTGCCATGATGGTTCCGCCCGCGCTGCTCGTCGCGACCATCTTCGCGGTCTACCTCACATTCAAGCTCGTCGTCATCTTCGTTGCACGTCAATGGACCCTGCTGCTGCCGCACATCTTCGCCGAGGCGGTCCTGAACATCCTCGTGCCTTGCACGATCGGGATGCTCTTGGGCGTGCTCACCGCGAGACACCTGAGTCGCTACGCCGGGTATGCGGTGATCGCGCTCTTCGCGTTTCTGATCGGGCCGTACTCCGAGGTGGTGCCCTTCCTTGCACAGATGAACGTCACCAAGGGCGGCAACGGCATCGACCTTTATCCCGTATACGATCTGTTCAAGCTGCTGGCTCCGGATCCTTCGTGGGGCATGGATTCGCTGTACGGGTTTCCGCTGGAGCAGGAACGATGGATGATTGGCGGTTTCTGGATCCTCGGCCTTGTCGCTGTGCTCCTTCCGACGATAGGGAACCCCCGGGCACGCGGCATCCGATACGCTCGGATCACGCTGGCGTCGTTCGCCGTGCTGTGTCTCGTGGCTGCTTTCTTGCCCAGTAGCGAGTTACGACGCGACACGCGTTTCTTCAACGCAGCCTCCACTGTTGCCGATCAGGCCTACTATGAGATGCAGATCGGCAGGCACCCGCAGCGGGAGATCCCAGCCGACTTCGAGGTGACTCGATACGAGATGGAGCTCGCGGCTCGTCGACAACTGAGCGCGAGGGTATCGATGGACATCGCCGAAGATGAACACGTGGCCGCCTACCGCTTCACTCTTTATCACGGCTATCGGATCTCTCGTGTATTCGGTTCCGAGGGGGAGAAGCTGGACTTCGCCCAAGACGGCGACTACGTCACCGTTACTTCGTCTACGAAGCAGAAGCGGGTGACATTCGACTACAGCGGCAGCGGCAACATCTGCATCGCGAACTACCAGGGTGTCTTCTTGCCGGGCTACTTCCCGTACTATCCGGTTCCCGGGTTCGTCCGCGTGTATGACTACGTACGCCAGACCGCGCTGACGTCCGTCACCGACCGAAACCCTACCGAGTTCTCGATAGCTTTCGATGTGCGAACGCCTCTTGTCTCGAACCTGGAGGAGCACGACGGGCGATTCGAAGGGCGCTCGGTCGCCCCGAGCTTCGTCGGAGGGCTGTTGGCCCAGGACAAGATCGGAGAATATCGCGCAGTCTTCTATCCGGCCGGTGCAGGGAATCCCGAGCAGCTCGTGGATATGATCGCGCGCTTGCGCGAGTTCGAGCGTAGGCTTGGGGTGAGCGAGAGCCCCGTGCGCGAGGGTATGACGGTCTTCCAGATGCCCGGCTTGACTCAAGCTGCGGGATCGGTCGTCCTCCCTGATGCATTCTTCGTTGCAGGATTCGACGAGTCGCTCGCCGCAGACATCCTTGTGGCGGGTACGCCCGCGCGGATAGACCGCGAGAACCTGAGGGAAGCGTTCGCCCGCTTCATCGACGACCCGAGCGGGACTATGGACATGAACGGCAAGGGACCCACCAGTGGCGACATAGCGATTCTCGAGAAGGCCCGGCTTGCGGCACCTAATGACTTGGATCGTGCGCGGAAGTACGTCTTTCCAGCCAAGGGAGCGGTGTACCGACTCTTCTACGAGAAGGTACGCGCGGAAGGTGACGACGAGGCATTGCGAGACACATACAGGTATCTGTCGTCCGACAGTCCGATGTCCGAGCTCGAGTTCCTGACCCAAGTCAGTGATGGGAATGCGCGATGATACAAGTGCGTGGTCTTGAGAAGAGATACGGCAAGAAGCAGGCGCTTGGCGGGGTGACGCTTTCGCTCGGTTCCGGAGTGACCGGGCTGCTCGGCCCGAACGGCGCCGGCAAGACCACGCTGCTGCGCTGCATGCTGGGCATCATCAAGCCCTCAGCCGGTGACGTGGTCTTCGGCGATGGGGCGTCTGCCCGACATCGCTCGGTAGGCTACCTGCCGCAGAAGTATGGCCTGCTCAAGGAACTCACAGTACTCGAGGCCCTTTTCTACTTCGCGACCCTGAAGAGGATCCCATCCGGGGCAGTCGCGAGCGACATCGACGAGTGCCTCCGCCAAGTGAATCTGCTGGATAGCAGGACGATCAAGGTGGGGGCACTATCCGGGGGGATGATCCGTCGTGTCGGTATCGCCTCTACATTGCTTGGCAGCCCCTCAGTACTCATCTTCGACGAGCCGACAGCAGGGCTCGATCCCGAAGAGCGGGTAAGGTTCAAGCGGCTCGTCTCCGGCCTCGCCGCTACACACACGATTCTCATCTCCACTCACATCGTGGAAGACATCGAGGCTGTCGCCACCAATGTGATTGTGCTCGACCAGGGCCAAGCACGTGCATCCGGAACATTGCAGGACATCGCGGACCTTGCGAAAGGGAAGTGCTACATGGTGCCGCAAGACCGCGTCAACGAGTACTCAGAAGACTACTACGTGGATAAGTACGTTGAAGTTGATGGCAAGAGGGTTGCGCGTGTAATGTCCCGCCGGCAGTACGAGGGCTTCGTTCCCACGACTCCGACCGTCGAGGATGGCTATCTGTGTGTCACAAGAGGTATGGCGTGAGGAAACCTCTCTTGTGGTATGCGGTGGCAAAGATCGGACCGTACGCGCTGGTCCCTCCGATTGTCGTTGGTGTCCTGCTTCCCGCAGGCCTCCTGCTCGCTCGAACCGGCGGGAATCCGCTGGTCTCCCGAGTCTACATCGACTTCTCGATGACGCTGCTGGCTCCCTCGCTTGCCGTGTGGTGGCCACCGTTCGTGTTCAAGGAGCGGATCGAAGGGGAGGGAAGAGAGCTTCTCTACTTCCTCAAGCGGACCGGCGAAGGTGCTACCGCGCTTGCTCTCGCGCTGTCGTACTGGGTTCTGCTCGTGCCCTTCTTGGTGGTGGCACTCGGCACGCCAGACTTCTCGTCCGCTTCGGTTCCGCTGCTTCTTGCCCGGTGTCTCTTTGTGACCTCGTTCGCGTTCTGCGCGGCCTTTGTGCTCCGCTCTAGCGCATTGGCCCTGATTTTGTCGTTGCTGTTCAATATGGTCGCCATGGTGCCTCTGGAGAGTCTTGCTGAGCTGCTTGCGCCCACCATCGGGCTTGACACCGGCAGTGGCATGTCGGTGTCGACGATTCTGCTTTACGTAGCGCTATCCGCGGCATTGCTGTGGTTTGGGGAGGTCAGGGGCCGCCAATTCGCTGAATAGACACGAGATTGTATGGCTGGGAGAGTGCCCCTCAACGAACCCTTCGTCTTCCACCACGGCGTTTACGATCTTGCGCTATCGTCCAGGCGGTCTGGCTCGGACGCCAAGTTGCCGCGCGAGCTCGGCTGCGGACAGCGCTGTGGTCGTAGTGGAGCAGGTGGATGGCTGCGAACCACTTGAGCAGCGGGGTTCTCGCCTTATGAAAGATCGTGCCAGCCGTGACGGAGGTCTGGTGCCCGCAAGTAGAACACTCGTAGGTGGAGCGGTTCGCGATCGGATAGGTGTGATCGCCGCCGCAACGCGGGCAGGCGAAGCCGTCTGGCCAGCGGTGACGGAAGAGGGCGTGTCGGCAGTCCTCCTCCGTGCGGAACGTCGCGAACAGCTCGATGAGGGAACTTGGTGTCTTGGTCATGTCGCACATATCCTGCCTCGTAGGACGTTCATCGAGGTCAGCACAGGAGTCGGGTCTGGCGTCCCTGAGCTAATAGGATGAGCACTCAAGTTTGAAGTGCAGCATGGTCGGTGAATATGAGCGGCCAGTTCATGGGCACGACTTCACGGATTGCGTTGCGTGCGGGTAACAAGTACCTCTACTGTCTCTGGCCAAAGAGGATGCAGGTAGAGGATCTCGCCGTCAGGACATCCGTGAATCGCCCGTACGTTCCCTAGAGCCCGATCGCATCGGACAGCGCCGCCATCGCACCGCGCGCCGTCTCGTCGGATACGTGTCCGTAGATGTCGGCGGTAACCGCGATGCTCGCATGCCCGAGCAGCTCCGACACGGCCTTCAGGTGCACGCCGTTCTCGAGCCACGTGGTCGCGGCGGAATGGCGCAGGGTGTGGACCCCGACGTCTGCTAAGGCCGCGTCGGCGGCCGCCGCCATGACGGCGCGAAGGATGTTGTGCGGCTCGACCGAGGTCCCGCTCTCCGTCGTGAAGACGCGACCCGTATCGACCCATACGCTGCCGGCCCGCGTCCGCTCGGCCGCTTGCTGCTTCCGATGCGCTTCTAGCATCGTCACAACCGACGGGGACAGTGGGAGAGTGCGGCGGGACCGGGCGGTCTTGGGCTCGCTGACCACGAGCTTCCCGCCGATGCGCGAGAGTGTCCCGCACACCTGCAGTGTCCCGGCCGAGAGATCCACGTCCTTCCACCTGAGCGCCGCCGCCTCGCCGCGCCGAAGGGCCGTGGCGGCGATGAGTGCGAGCAGACAGTGATACCGCGAGTCCTTGGCAGCCCTGAGCAGCGAGGCGACTTCAGCGGGCGAGAGGTAACGTGCCTCTTTCCGGGCGACCGATGGCTGCTTCACCGACGCCGCCGGGTTGCGGGCGATCAGACCATCGCGCACGGCGCCGGCGAGCGCGACGCGAAGTACGGTGAAGATGCGCTGTACGGTCGCGTCGGCAAGGCCCTTGTCCTTCAGCGCCAGAATGAGTCCGTCGATGTCTGAGGGCCGAAGCCTGTCGAGTGGGGTGGCTCCGAACGGCTCGACCTCCAGATGACGCTTGCAGAGTATCTCGTAGAGCTCTTTTGTCGTGGCTTTGCGGTTCGAGGCCTTGAGCGTCGTCGCCCGCCACTGAGCCAGCCACGCGGCGACGGTCGCCTTGGCATCACGCACGGGAGCGCCGACCTCGGCGCGCTCGGCAGCGGCTTTGAGCTTGCCCCGGACTTCCGTGCGGGTCCTGCCGTACAGGACCTTGCGCGAGCGCCTGCCCGTCGCGGGATCATCGCACACGATGGCGGCGCACCACTTGCCGTCAGCTCGCTGATAGATCGAGTGTTCGCCGTTTGCTCGTTTGCCCATCGTCTCGCAGCTCCTGTTCGCCGGGGCGACTTCAACCGCATCGCCTCACACAAGTTTGCACGAGACGCTTACCGCTTCCTGACTTTCGTGTCGGCGGGTCGTCTTGGAGCGTCCGTGTAGCAACGCATGTAGCAACGCGCTCAAATTCGCTGGCGTTCACCGACGTCTGCGGACGTCACCGCAAGCCTCTCACCTGCAAGAACCGGACTTCAGCGAACTCGTGCGCACAGCGTGGCGTACCTTGACACGGAAGGGGTCGCAGGTTCAAATCCTGCATCGCCCACCATTACAAATAGCAGGTCAGAGGCTCGTTTCGGCTCATGCCGAGCGGGCCTCTGGCGAATCGAATGTAGCAACGCATGTAGCAACGCGGTCTATATTGAGGGTAGTTCAGCGGGTCGGTCCGATGAGGCGCAAGGTTCTGACCTGCGGAGATGCAAGCCGCGCAGGCGCGCCTTTGTCGCGGAACGAGGCGCAACGGAAGCAGTCATCACAATCGGTGCTTTCAGCACGCGCGCTGTCGGAATTGGTGTGCAAAATGCCCCCTCACGACATGTTGTGGCTGAACTTTGACAGAGAAATTGTCATGACGTACGCTTAACGTGTCACCTAGAGACAAGATAGGTATCCGATATGACAGTTCGAGACGTGACGAAGGCATTGGCCCCGCTGCTTCAACAGCTTGAGTTGGAGCATCCGCGCGTGGTCACGAAGGTCGAGTTGGAGTCGTTTGCGACCTCGGCGGGACTGGACTGGCCGGTCGAGGTCATCGTCCGTCGTCTGCGGGAAGCCGGCTGGCTCCTCGATTTGAAGACCCGCGGCGTGTGGGAGTTCGCGCCAGCGGCACGGGCGGGGGCGTTCGGCTCGGGCGATCCGTTGGTCGAGCTCAGAGCCACCCTCGCGCGAGAAGGCGGCTCACCGCTCGCAGTGGCCGCTGAGTCGGCGGCCTACCTCTTGGGTCTAGCCAGCAGACGCCCCGACCGAGAGGTGGTTGGCGCGCCCGCAGGCGTCCGGACGCCGAAGGCGCTACGCGATCTCAGGGTCGTTCACTGGACTCCGTGCGCCGAGGTAGTCGCCAAGAATGGACTGCCAGTCTGGTCGGTCACGACCCTTCTCGCGTTTATGGCCACCAAGCCGGGCGGATACCGGGATTGGCCGAACGTCGGGGAGTGGATCGTGCAAGCGGCCAGGGTGACCACCTCCGAGGCGATCGCCGAGGAGCTGAGCGGTCATCCCCGTGCCGCGTGGGCTCGCACGGCCTACCTCCTCAGCAGGGGAGCAGAGTCAGACGTTGCGGTGCACCTCATGAAGCTAGCTCCACCGGGGACCGGGCCGTTCTATTTGGGCAGACGCGGAGTCTCAGGGCGCTACGATGGACGCTTCGACGTCGTTGACTCGACCGGTCTGGAGGTGCGAGCCGAGTGATCACTGAGGGCTATCTCGTCCGGCACTACCAAGGCAGGCGCGGCGGACGGGGGCCCGCCGTCATCGACATCGCGCAGGATCATCTGCTCTTCCACTTGGCCAACGAGGGGATCTTCGATCTTGGCGTGTCGCTCAAAGGCGGCACCGCGATTCGGAAGTTCCGGGCAGGTAATGCCGGACGATTCTCGACCGACCTCGACTTCGCGGGCATGGATGACGCGGCGGCAGACCTGCTGGTCGAAGTCGTCGACGGAGCGACGGTGGGTCCCTTCGAGTTCACCCTCGAAGCGCTTGATGGAACACGACGCATGCGGTTATCCATCGCCAGCCCATTCGGTGAGACGGAGGTCCCCGCTCGTCTAGACCTTGGACGACGCGTGCTGTGGCTTCCGCCCGAGATGCTCCCGGCCTTGCCGTTGCCGATCCACGCGCGCTACGGTTTCGAGCTCCCTGCGATCCCCACCGCCCGCGTCGAGGAAGTCATCGCCGAGAAGCTTGCTCGCTATCGGCGCGGAAGTCTGGCCCGCGACCTGTACGACCTTGCGTGGTTCGCTTCTCGCCCGTTCGACGAAGCGCTCGTGCGAAGAGTCACAGCGCTCAAGATATGGAGTGACGTGGTCGACGACGGTCTTGGGGACAAGCCCTGGGATCCAGACGAGATCCTACGACCCCGCGCGGAAGCCGAGTTCGTTCCCGAGGCAATCGGCTACCTGACCACCCCGGTCGATATCGCTGGCTGGGTTCGTGTTGTCCGCCAGCGATTCGGGTTCCTCCGCGATCTGGATGAAGTCGAGACTAGACTGCTGCGTTGCAGCCTCGTCGATGAATGGGACGTCCGGCAGATGATCAAGGCGCTTGGACGCAAAGACTGATGGCCGGGCGGCAGGATCTTGGCAGTGAATGATCGACGGCCGCCCGACGAACTCGAGGCACTCCGGCGGCGGACCTCCTTCTTGCCGAGTTCTCTGTCAGATGATCGCTACTTCGCGATCGAGGACTGCCGGCACGTCTCGGGAAGGCTCGAACGTCACCTGCTCCCACGCGGTGAACGCGTGGTCCGCGTGCCACCCAAGATGATGGCCGGTGCGAGGCACTCGGCCCGCTCCTATGGCAAGTCCGATTCCATCGATGCGGCCTGCGTGGCGAGGGCCGCACTGCGCGAGCCGGGTCTGCCCGAGGCATGCCTTGCGGGCCCCGAACAGGACGTGCGCCTGCTCGTCGATCACCGCGATGACCTCGTTGACGAGCGCAAACGCATCCAGAAGCGGCTGCGGTGGCACTGCCACGACCTCGAGATCGGACTCGCCCTGCCGCCCCGGGTTCTGGACCGCTACGTGTGGCTGGACCGACTTGAGAGTGTCCTGGAGGCACTGCCTGAGAGCACGCGCCGGCGCATCGCCCTGGACCAGCTGGGACGGGTCCGCGAGCTGACGAAGGAGATCCGCTCGCTGGAGCGCGAGCTCCGCGGTCGGATGCACGGACTCTCGCCGGACCTGTTGGCGATCCCGGGCTGCCCGACTCTCTGCGCCGCGCATCTCGTCGGGCAGACGGCCGGCGCGTCGCGTTTCAGCGGGGAGGCGGCCTTCGCCATGCACGTCGGGGTGGCGCCGCTGCCGGTCTCCTCGTGCCAGTCCAACCGTCATCGCCTGAACCGCTGCGGCAACCGGCATCTGAACTCAACCATCCACTTGATCGCCGTGACCCAGGCCCGGATGCACCCGCCAGCGATGGCATACATGGAGCGCAAGCAGGCGGACGGGATGAGCTACCGGGAGGCACTGCGCTGTCTGAAGCGACAACTGGCGAGGGTCGTCTTCAAGACGATGCTGAGGACGGAACGGGCGACCATGGGCGAGGTGCTGAGGGCCGAGTTCACGGCCGATTCGGTGGCGATCGCGGTGTAGAGTTGACATAGGAGCAACAGCAGAACGCCAGAAGGTAGAATCATCCCGAAGCGCTTGGGCGTCTGCTCATACGCAACACGTTCGACGGAATCATGTTTGGCTAATTCGGCTAAGGCGATGATCGAGATCGACTCAGAGCGGACCGTATACGGCGCGTCAGGGCGACTGCCTGTCTGGGCGGCGCTAGCTGTCGGCGCATTGATGGTCGCCGTCTTGGGCGTCATCGACTACGCGACGGGTAGCGAAATCAGTTTCTCCGTCTTCTACTTGGCGCCGGTCCTCTATGTGACGTGGTACGGCGGCTTTCGAGCCGGGTTCTTCGTGGCGTTAGCGTCGGCGGCGGCGTGGGGCATCATCGATGTCGCTGCCGGTGCTCGGTATTCGATATGGCTTATCCCCATGTGGAACGCCGCGACGCGTCTTGGGTTCTTTCTTGTCGCCGCCTGGCTTCTTCAGGCGTTGCAGAAAGCCAACAGCAGGGTGCTCGCCCTTGCGCACACGGACTCGCTTACCGGATTGGCCAACGCTCGCTCGTTCTACGACTATCTGGAACGCGAGATCCTAAGACAACGCCGCTACGGCTCGGCCTTTACGCTGGCCTACATCGATCTCGATCATTTCAAGGAGGTTAATGACGGATACGGTCATGCCGCGGGCGACGTAGTCTTACGGTCTGTCGGCATGTGCATCTTGGCGACGCTGCGTGAGTCCGATGTCGTCGCTCGGCTGGGCGGAGATGAATTCGGTGTGCTGATGCCAGCAACCGAAGCGGTCACCGCCAATCTCGTGCTGGCGCGCCTCCAGGCGGAGATTTCGGTTTCCATGCGTACCTCGGCGCCTGGAATCGAGGGGCTGGGCGCAACCGTCGGCGCCGTGGTCTTCCAAGATGCCCCGCATTCAGCGGATGCGGCGGTCTTGGCCGCGGATGAAGCGATGTATACAGGTAAACGTGCGGCTCGGGGGAGTCTCCAACTAGCCGTCTGGCCTCGGTGATCGCGCCGAACAAGCGCATCAACCCGACTGCCAGAAGGTAGACTGACCTGGAAGCTGGTGCGCAGCGGGTTATGCGCAACACGTTGGGCACACGCCCGAAGTGTCGGCGTCAGAGCCTCGCTCGCGGACCGCGAGCGGACGGTAAGACGATTGACGCGCCTGCGGACAATTTGTGACACTGGTTGCGTCGGGTTCATTCAACGGGGGGGGGGGGGGGGGGGGGGGGGGGGGGGGGGGGGGGGGGGGGGGGGCGATGCAGACCAAGGAATCGAAGCTGCTGCTGGCGTCACAGAGGGAAGCTCAACTGGTCCTGGATAATGCGCGGGAAGAGGCCCAGACCGTGTTGCTCGAAGCTCACGAGAAGGCGGTGGCACTGCTCCTGAGGCGGCATGGCGAAGCCGCAAGGCTCCTGCTCGAGCAACAGGACGACGCAAAGATCTCCTCCATTCAGTCTATGGCTGGAGCGATGCAACTCTCCGAATCTGAGCGGAGCCCTATACTCGCACAGCACAAGAAGGACACCGCTGCGCTGCTAGAAGCGCAGCAGATCGCGGCTGAGCTACTCGTGTCGGCCCGAGTGGAGTCTGGGGTCGTGCTCCGCGACTCAGTCCAGCGTGTCGCCGCGGAGATCCTTCTGACGAGCCACAAGCAGGCCGCGGCCATTCTTCTGGATGCTCGGATGCGGGTGATGGACGAGTGGAAAGGCGACGAATCGCCGTCCAGCTAACCAGCCTCTTGAGGAAAGCATCCTGACTGGCTGACCTTCTGGGTCGTCGCCGCTCCGCTTCAAGTTCCAGCCGGAAAGCATCTCCTACTGGCCTGCGGTGCCCAACAAAGGGATCATAGTGTCACTCTGCCCCCCGAGGGATGCCTGAAGTCCGCTTTCGGGTAGCCTCGGAGTCGACGGCTGGGTGACCCAAATCGGATCTGTCGCCCGAACAGGGTTGACCGACGCGTGTTATGTCCCCCGCCGCCGGATCCGAGGGGTCGCCGACGTGACCTGATAGGAGCCTGGCCTAGAGGCCCCAGCTAAGGCGTGTCCGCCGACGATTCCCCCGATCGGAAGGTTCTCCGACGGAAGGGGACGACATGATCGTAATCGGCATCGACCCGCACATGAAGACCCACACCGCCGTGGCGCTCGACGTCGCGACGGGGAGGAGCCTCGGGACACGGACCGTGACAAGTGACGGTACCGGACTCGACGGCCTTCTCGCCTGGGCGCGCGGTCTGGGCCCGGAGCGCTACTTCGCCATCGAGGACTGCCGTCACGTCTCGGGCAGACTCGAGCGGCATCTGCTCGGACACAGCGAGCGCGTCGTGCGCGTTCCGCCCAAGATGATGGCGGGCGCCAGGTCGTCGGCTCGCACCTACGGCAAGTCCGATCCCATCGATGCCGCCTGCGTGGCACGGGCCGCACTGCGCGAACCCGGCCTGCCCGAGGCGTCGCTCTGCGGTCCCGAACAAGACGCGCGTCTCCTCGTCGATCACCGCGACGACCTCGTTGACGAGCGCAAACGCATGCAGAAGCGTCTTCGTTGGCACTGCCACGACCTCGAGGTCGACCTCGACATGCCACCCCGGGTACTCGACCGCTACGTGTGGCTGGACCGGCTCGAAGCCATCCTCGACTCTCTGCCCGAGAGCACCCGTCGCCGCATCGCCGTGTCCGAGCTTGGCCGGATCCGCGAGCTCACCGTCGAGGTCAAGGGACTTGAACGCGAGATCGCCGGGCTCATGCGCGAGCTGGCACCCGACCTGATGGAGATCCCGGGTTGCTCGGCGATCCTCGCGGCTCACCTCATCGGTCAGACGGCCGGGTTCTCGCGCTTCAGCGGCGAGGCGGCCTTCGCGATGCACGTCGGAGTGGCACCGCTGCCGGTCTCCTCGGGCAAGTCATGCCGGCACAGGCTCAACCGTTGCGGCAACCGCAAGCTCAACTCCGTGATCCACATGATCGCCGTCACGCAGGCCCGGATGCACCCGCCGGCGATGGCCTACATGGAGCGCAAGCAGGCCGAGGGAATGAGCTACCGAGAGGCGCTCCGATGCCTCAAGCGACTCATCGCGAGGACCGTTTTCAAGACGATGCTGCGTGCCGAGAAGGCGGCGACGGGCACGGTCGTCAGGGCCGATTTCGGTGCCGTTCCAACAGCCGTGGCGGTGTAGAGTTGACATAAGAGCAACACCTGACGCGCGACAGGTGGGATACTCTGGAAGCGCTCGGCGCGCAGGTTATGCGCAACACGTTAGACAGAACAAGCCCAAGGCATCCGCCCGTCTTCATACCGTCCAGTGTGCGTCAGTCGCTTAGCTACCACGGAGGCTTTCTTGAACGCTGACAACTACCTCTCGTCTGCCATCCGCATGGTGCTTGCCGACCGATCCTGGTGGTGGCGTGCGGCGGTCATCGCTGCAGTCGGGACGGTGCCGTACGTAGGCTCCTTCCTCATCGCCGGCTACTTCATGGTGATCATGGGCGATGCCGCGTGGAGTTCTGATCGAGGCCTGCCTTGGTTCAGTGAGCGCTCGACGATCCTGCGCCGCTCGTGGGACGGATTCGTCGTTGGCGTCGTCTGGGGGCTGCTTCTCGCCGTCCCACTGGCCATCTTCACCGTCGCCGTGGTGTTCGTACGCGCGGCTCACGGAAGTGGGCCGGCGATTCCTTGGTGGTACCTCACGACCCTGAGCCTGATGTCAGGCGCATTGAGTGTCTTCCTCAGCGTCGCGTTGCTTCGCGCCTCCATCTACCTGAGACCTTCGGCGGGACTGACCATCCGCGGAGTGCGAGAGCTCATAAGTCGCTACCCCGCGGGTTTCAGGAAGGTCACCGGCATCATGCTCGCCGTCTTTGCCATCAGCGCTGTGCTGAGTGCCCCCGCGACCTATGCTCGCTACTTCGTGACTCTGTCGCCGTTCGCATCAAACGCGCTCCTCTACGGTGGAGGCTTCCTCGTCGCCTTGGTCACCGCTCCACTCCGGTTCGTAATGTTCACCGCCTACGGACTATGGGCCAAGGACACGGATCCCTCGAGTTGGCCGCCCCTTACCGGCGCGGTCGCGGGCGATTCCCATCATGTGGCGACGGCGCAAGTCGCCACGGCGCCGTTGAACGACGCATACGAGCCATTCGATGCTCGCGATGAGTGACGACGGACGCACGGTGGTCTGGCTGAGTTCAAGTCTGAATCGCAACACTCCTTGCGTTTAGGCCGTCGTCGAGAGTTCATAGCACTCCTTCGGTGTCCTGAAGCCCAGTCGCTTCCTCGGTCGGGTGTTGAGTGTGTGCGCGATCGC
>Ga0209100_1000859_pt1 | contig 23320 bp, 21 predicted proteins | sample lystaG_FD_185480 | JGI IMG/M metagenome (GOLD analysis project Ga0209100, IMG submission 185480) | Glacier valley bacterial and archeal communities from Borup Fiord, Nunavut, Canada, to study Microbial Dark Matter (Phase II) -... | ecosystem: Environmental > Aquatic > Freshwater > Ice > Glacier ...
ATCTTAGAAATCCCCCGATACGAGCCAAAAATGAACAGCGTTTTCAAATTGAGAGCCCTTACAGGATGAGCATCCCCATGCTCATCCTGACGCTTGTCCTGATTTGCTTCGGCCTGATTATGCTCTTTTCTGCGAGCATGGCAGCCGGATATAATGATGCCGATAATCCGCTCTATTATGTCCTTAAACAAGGCAAATATACTCTTCTGGGAATTGTGGCGGCGGCATGTATCATTTTTGTTCCCGTGAAAGTGTATGACCGGATTGGCTTTGTAACCTTAGCGTATATTGTCACACTCGCACTTGTTATTTATACGAAATTCAAAGGGAAAATCATCGGAGGGTCACGCCGGTGGATTTCGATTGGTTCGCAGACCTTCCAGCCATCCGAACTTGCCAAAATTGCATTGATTTTCTGCATTGCAGGCTACCGGTCTTTTATAGTGCGCATGCGAAGGGCCGGGAAACTGACCTGTAAAACAGCTCGGGGACAATCCTATCTCGACTGTATCCTCGATATTGTACTGCCTGTCGGCCTTTTGCTCTTATGCCTGATATTTGTGTTTCTACAACCGCATATGTCGTTCTTTCTAATCATGTTAGTAATGTCATTCATCTGCTTTCTTGTATCAGGGATCCCGCTTAAATCCTGGATTGACGGAGGCCTTATTCTGATAACCATCGCACTGATCGGCGGCAATGTTATTATGCTGTCCACTACTTTTGAGCAGCAGCAGGATTTTCTCGGGAATTATGAACATGTTTTCACCCGTCTGGATATTTTTGCGGTGATGAATGAAGAAGAGGCGGCTGTGCCTGAGGAGACCACCGCGGAGCCTGTGTCTGCAGAAACAGACGTTGACGCATACCAGAGTGAACAGTCCATGATCGCAATCGGTTCCGGCGGTATTTCAGGGGTCGGTTTTGGAAGCAGCCGGCAGAAATATCAATATCTACCCGCTGCCCACAATGACTATGTATTTGCTATTGCCTGTGAGGAGCTCGGTTACATCGGCGGAGTATCCATCATAATTCTCTTTTGGGCGTTTCTGTGCGGCGGACTTTCCATTGCATGGAGGGCACAGAGCGACTTTGCGCGTATTTTGTCAGTCGGGTATACCTGTCTGATTGTTATCCAGGCAGCTTTCAATATTGCGGTCTCCGTGGGAGTAGTCCCGCCGACCGGAATAACGCTTCCCTTTTTCAGTTACGGAGGAACAGCTAATCTATTTTTTTTGATCGCAGTGGGAATTATCCTTGCGGTCTCGAGAACCGGCGTAAGCCGTAAGAAAATCACGTATATCGACTAAGGAGAATAATATGGGTATTCGAGTATTAATTGCCGGCGGCGGCACGAGCGGTCATATAAATCCGGCTATTGCAATTGCAGATCGGATCAAAGCAGAGGCACCGGACAGTGTGATCGAATTCTGCGGAACCAGCAGAGGGCTTGAAAATGATATTGTTCCCCGTGCCGGCTACCTGCTGCATCCGATCCGCGCGAGAGGGATGCCGTCAAAGCCCTCGATTAAAATGGCCAAGGCTGTTATGGATTTTGCAGCCGGAAGAAAAACATGTATTTCACTTATCCGCGCCTTTAAGCCTGATGTCGTTGTGGGAACAGGCGGTTATGTATGTTCACCTTTGGTATCGGCTGCCTACAATGAACATATTCCTGTCCTTCTGCATGAACAGAATGCTTTTCCAGGCCGTTCCAACCGCCTTATGTCACGAAAGGCGGATGTTGTGTGCACCAGTTTTCCAGGAATAGAAACAAGCTTTCCCAAAGCAAAATCTGTTGTATTTACAGGGAATCCAGTAAAACCTGTCTTTTTTGATGTAAAACGGGAAGCGTCAAGAAAGGAACTGGGTATTTCAGATGAAACTTTTTTGCTGCTGGCAATGGGCGGAAGCCTCGGTGCCCGTACGATCAATCAGTCTGTAACGGTTTTGGCTGAAATGTTCAGTGATACCAATATTAAAATCGTGCTTTCAGCCGGAAAGCAGCAGTTTGCAGCGCTGAAGGAAAGCCTTGCTGAATCAGACGACAGGATTGAAATCAAAGAATATATTTATAACCAGGAGACATACATGGCGGCAGCAGATCTTCTGATCTGCCGGGCGGGAGCAATAACCTGCGCAGAGGTTGCTGCTCTTGGGCTTCCTTCCGTTATGATCCCTTACCCGTATGCGGCCGGTGACCATCAGACATTTAATGCAAGAGCCTTTGAAAAAGAGGGCGCAGCTATTCTTATGCCGGATGCGGATGTGTCTTCAAAATCCCTGTATGATGTGGTTTTACCGTTTATTGAAGACAAGTCACGCCTGACACAGATGGGGGAGAATGCAAAATCACTTTCGAAACCTATGGCAGACAAGGATATTTGCGGACAGATTTTCATGTTGGCAGGTCAGAAAAAAAGCAATTGATATTTGTATGAGGTAATTATATTTTGATGAATCATGGAAACAGCGAAGAAATCGATGCAGCGGAATTATTGGAAGAGGAGAATGGCCCTCGAGTCGGGGGCGGCCGCCGCATTGTCCTTTTGTCCATACTGGCAGTCCTTCTTCTTACGGTTCTTCTGATTATAATGCTTCCGCAGTTCTACATAGAAAGTATTGAGATTACCGGCTGCAATCATATTTCTCAGGATGAACTGCTTGCTGATAGCGGACTTGTAAGAGGAGAGCATCTTTTTCGTAACCTTGGAGGCGGATTTATTCAGTTATTTACACTTCGGTATGGTAATATAGAGAAAGAGCTTAGCGAATATTATCCTTATATCAATGATATCAAAATTCAGCTAAGTTTTCCTTCGAAAGTCGTAATAACAATTGATGAACGTAAAAAAATTGGATATGTAGAAATCCCGGACGGATATGCGGTCATTGATATGGATGGTTATGTAATAGAGCTTGAAGCAGGAAATGCACCCGATGGAGTTCCGCTTATGCAGGGACTTCCCGTGACAGTCGCAGTTCTTGGCGAGCAGCTTGATATGACGGAGGGAAAAGGACTTAATTCATGTATATCTGTCCTTAATGCTATCTTACTTGCAGATGAGAACAGTGAAGCAGAAGATTTTTCTCTCATGAAATGTGTTCAGCGCGTACGTTCTGTTGAGAGCGGGACTACTTTCATTACACTCCTGCTGCCGGCATCGCAAAAGGAGATGCTTGTACGTATCGGGTCACTTAAGAATATTAACGAGGACATGAGGTGGCTTGCCTATGCGGCGAAGCAGAACAAGTTTGACACTGTTGGAGAAGGAGTCTTGGATATGTCCGGCGAAGAATATACTTTTCGCCCAATGAACTGAAAGGAAGAAAAGTATGTTACCATTATTGGGACTCATTTTTGGACTGTTACTTGGACTCTTCCTTAATGTGGATATTCCTGCTGCCTATTCAACCTATGTAGCAGTTGCCATTCTGGCGATACTTGATTCGATCATGGGAGCCATCGTAGCTAATATGAAGAACGAATTCAATATACGTCTATTTGTAACAGGTCTTTTTGGTAACGGTCTTATTGCGGTAAGTGTCGCTGCCCTTGGTGATCAACTGGATCTTCCGCTCAATCTTGCAGCCGTGTTCGCATTCGGCAACCGGATATTTTTAAATTTCTCGGTAATACGGCGCATGCTGCTTGAAAGATATGATGAGTGGAGGATAAATAAAAAAACGAAGGAGAGTTAATTATTGCAATGTAACAACGTCCGGCAATCATTCAGACAAATTTATGTAATATAATTGCAACAAATGGTTGCTTTTCTATTGCTTGACCACAATATTTAGTGTAGAATCAGGTAAATTGACACAATTGGAACACCATATGGCACATAACGTGAAATGCTATTGAAATATACGGAGGTTATAAACATGTCAGATTATAGACTGGGCTTTTCGATGGAAGAGGAACCATTTGCCGCAATTAAAGTTGTAGGAATAGGCGGAGGTGGATGCAATGCTATTGATCGCATGATTGACAGTGCCGTTCAGGGTATAGAATTTATATCCATAAATACAGATCATCAGGCTCTTGCCCGCTCTAAAGCACCTACCCGTATTCAAATAGGTGAAAAGATCACCCGGGGACTCGGCTGCGGGGCTGATCCGAGTATTGGTGAGAAAGCTGCTGAAGAGTCTAAAGACGAGATTGCCCAGGCAATCCGCGGAACCGATATGCTTTTTATTACCGCCGGAATGGGAGGCGGAACGGGAACGGGAGCCGCTCCTGTCGTTGCACAGATTGCACGCGAACTCGGAATATTGACTGTTGCCGTAGTAACCAAACCCTTCCGATTTGAAGGACCACGCCGTCTTCAGAACGCTGAGCGCGGTATTCGTGAGATTGAGAAATATGTGGATTCCCTGATTGTTGTTGCAAACGACAAGCTGTTGGAGATCACGGATGAAGATACATCGATTGATGACGCATTCAATATGGCCGATCAGGTTCTCAAATTTGGCGTAGCCGGTATTTCTGACCTCGTCGCTATTCCCGGACTGATCAACCTTGATCTTGCTGATGTTCGCCGTGTCATGACAAATGCGGGCGTATGTCATATGGGTATTGGAAGAGCTTCGGGAGAGAACCGTGCGTCAACAGCTGTCAAACAGGCTATTAACAGCCCGCTTCTTGACACAACAATCGACGGCGCACGCGGTGTTATTATTAACTTTACAGGCGGACGCAATATGAAGCTTCATGAAATTGATGAAGCTGCGTCGGTAGTTCGTGACGCTGTCTCAGGTGAGGCCGATATTATCGTCGGAGCGGTTATTGACCCGACTTTGGAAGACGAGATAATGATTACAGTTATTGCTTCAGGGTTTGACCGTGCCGATCAGCCTGCTTCATTCCGTCCGAGCACTTCGATTATTTCAAGGAATAATCCTCCGATAAGCACGGTTCGTGAACCAGTACATGCACAGGCCGCACCTGTATCGACCTATAACCGCCAGGAAGAAGCAGCGCCGACAAGAAGACAGCCGGAAATGCCGCAGTTTCTGTTTGGTGATCCTGAACAGCCCAAACAGCCGGCGGCTTCGGCCCCGACCAGGAATTTTGCACCTCTCGAGAATCAGGGACAAGATGGGTTCTACCCTTCAGGCCAGCCTGGAGCTCCCGTTCCTTCTTCCTATGCGCAGCCTGCCGGATATCCTTCGCAGGGATTCCCTTCACAGGGATTTCCTTCACAGCCGCAGTATGCTCAGCCTGCTGATCCATATGCACAGCCGGCGCCGTATACAGCACCTGCCGGTTATCCTCAGCCAAGCGGCGGACGTCCTTCGCCTAATGTTGCACCGTCCCATCCGGGACGCGCACCGGCACCTGCTCCGAATCAGGGTCAGGAACAGAAGCAGCCAGAGAAGAAGAACCGCATTTTGCCATGGTTTTTAACTGATAACGATAATTTGGATGAGTGATAAATTATGAAGTGTCCATTTTGTGCCCATGATGAAGACAGGGTCATTGATTCCCGGCCTGCAGAGGATGGCGCAGCTATTCGCCGCAGGAGGGAGTGCATCGGATGCGGAGCCCGTTTTACTACATACGAGAAAATAGAAACACTGCCGCTTCTTGTAGTAAAAAAAGATGGCACACGTGAGCCGTTTAACAGGGATAAGCTTTTGAACGGACTTTTGAAAGCCTGTGAAAAAAGACCGGTCTCCAATGAGCAGCTTATGGAACTTCTTACTTTTGTTGAAGGACAAGTCCAGAGCGCTGTTAACCGTGAGATCTCATCCCAGGATATAGGCGAACTGGTTATGAAAAAGCTTAAGGAAATTGACGAAGTCGCTTATGTCCGCTTTGCGTCGGTGTACAGACAGTTTAAGGATGTGAATTCTTTTCTTGAAGAACTTAATGAGATGCTGAATAAAACATGAGGTAACCTATGAAGAAGGTTCTTGTTGTAGATGATGATCCTAATATCGTTGAGGTTCTACGTCTCTATTTTGATAAGGATGGATTTGCCGTAATAAGTTGTCTGACGGGTGAAAGAGCCTTTGAGACATTCCTGATATCAACCCCGGATATCGTAATCCTTGACCTTATGCTTCCCGGGAAAGATGGATATGATATTTGCCGCGAAATCCGGAAAGTGTCGGATACGCCGATTATTATGCTTACAGCACGCACAGATACTCTTGATAAGGTTGTAGGCCTTGAACTTGGCGCTGACGACTATGTACAGAAGCCTTTTGAGCCCAAAGAACTTCTTGCACGGGTTAAAGCCATTCTTCGCCGTGTTGAAAAGAAAGAAGAATCACCTGTAATCCAATCGGAGCCGAAGGAACCCGGCGAGGTTGTCCAATACAAAGGTCTGACAATTGATAAGGCGAGATATTCCGTGATTGTTGATGGAACAGAAGTTGAAATGCCTCCTAAAGAACTTGAACTTCTGTTCTTTCTGGCTTCTCACCCCAACCGTGTTTTTACAAGAGAACAACTCCTTGAGAATGTCTGGGGCTATGATTTTTATGGTGAATCAAGGACTGTGGATGTTCATGTCAAGCGAATCAGGGAAAAGATTGAAAATGCCAGCCGTATAGTAAACTGGCAGATCAAAACCGTATGGGGCATCGGCTATAAGTTTGAGACAACTTAAGTGAGAGTTAAGTGAAATGAGCCATAGATAATATGACAGATGCTAAAAAGACAAATTCGGTTTATTTTCGAACCATAATAACATTAACTATATGTACGATTTTTGTATTTTCAGTGCTCTGCATTGTCTATTACCAGCGTATGTCCACTTCCATTATTTCTGAAGAGTCCGCTCTTCTGTACGAACGGACAAAAAATGCGGCTATCGGATTTGAAGCAATCAGAGAAAAAAACAAAGAGGGCAGTGCGGAGAGTGCGTCTCTGGAAGAGACGTATCTTAAAGCTACTGCCATTTCCAACAATTGCTATGTATGGATCGTCGAAGAGGATTTTACAATTTCCTACTATTCAGGTATTCCCAATGAGGCTATAGCGCAACTCGGAAGGACCGAGGATATCTACAGTATGACCTCGACGCATCTCAACGGATTGGCTAACATTCTGGAGGGAGGCGTCATTAAAGGCACACAAAACGGTTTGTTCTATGATCCGCAAAATACATGGATTACGGCAGCTTTCCCCATTTCCACTGATGGTCAGTACCTGGTCACGCATGAAGCGATTGATGTACAGAAACAGGCGCTTGAAGTCCTTTCAAACACCCTTGCTGTTCCTGTTATTATTTCTTTTGCGATTGCCCTTTTTCTTTTTACTATGATGACTCGTTCCCTGATTAGACCGATCCGGCTGTTATCGGCAGCCGCTGCAAAGGTTACACAAGGAGATTTGACGGCTCGGATCCATATACCTGAATTTGAGAGGGAATCGCCCGTTCAGTTTGGAATTACAGATGAACTTTCGGAAATGGTTGTTACAGTGAATCATATGATTGAGCGTCTTGAGGCACAGGAGAATGAGAGACGTGTATTCGTTTCGAGTATTGCACATGATCTCCGGACTCCGCTGACATCCATTAAGGGCTTTATTTCGGCTATGCTGGATGGCACGATCGCGCCGGACCGCTTTGAATACTATCTCCAAATTGTTAAGACCGAAGTCGACCGGATTCAGACACTGTCTTCATCAATGACCGAAGTATCATCAGTCGGGCAGAAGGACAACTTGAAAATGGCAGCATTTGATATAAATGCAATGATTAACTCAACTCTTTCAAATTTAGAAAAGCAGCTGAGCGACAAGAAATTGGGCGTCCAGCTTGAGACATACTCGGATGAGGACCATGCCCTGATGGCTTTTGGCGATGATCAGGAGATTACGAGGGTTGTGTACAATCTACTTAATAATGCAATCAAGTTCACGCCTTCAGGCGGAGACATAGCAATTACAGCTGACTACAACCCCAAAAACAATCTGGTCATTGTAACAGTTGAAGATACAGGTCCCGGTATACCCAAAGAAAAGAGAAAACGAATTTTTGAGAGTTTCTATAAGTTGGATGACTCGCGCAATAACCCGGGATCCGGACTTGGATTATTCATTTGTAAAGAAATACTGCAGGCTCACGGACAGATGATTTCTGTAGATACCAGTCCTACGCTTGGGGGCGCCCGGTTCAAATTTACACTTCAGGGCGCGGATAAAATGGCAGATGCAACCGTGTGAGAAAGATAGTGATGCGAAAAAAAGAAAAAATTCAATTTATACTTTCAACGATGGAAAAAATGTACCCGGACGCCGTATGCTCGCTTGATAATGACGGTGATTCGTTTCATTTATTTGTGCGTGCCATTTTATCGGCGCAGTGCACTGATAAACGTGTAAACGAACTGACAAAGACACTCTTTCTTGAGTATCCTGATCCACAGGCGTTTGCTTCGGAAAGCGAAGAAACCATCGGAGTCAGGATCAAGAGCTGCGGGTTATTTCGATCCAAGGCGCACTCCATCGTTATATCATCGCAAATGATAATAGAAGAATTTGACGGGAAGATACCATCAGATCCGAAGCAGCTTGAACGGTTTCCCGGAGTCGGCAGGAAAATTGCCAATCTGGTACTGGGGGAACTGTATCAAATTCCGGCTATCGTCGTGGATACACATTGCGGACGCGTGGCAAACAGACTTGGATTATCAGACAGTCCCTACCCGCAAAATATTGAAAAGGACCTGATGGCTTGCATACCAGAGGAGAATTGGATTACACTGGGTCATAGATTTGTCGCGCACGGAAGAACCCTGTGCATGGCAAGATCCCCAAAATGCGCGGATTGCCCGCTCTGTGAGGTATGTACTTATGTCGGAAACAAGTCCTCCGACCACAAAAACAAATCCCCGGAACACGCCACATGACTATTTGGATACGCCTGTAGAGGAATTGCCGCAGGTAGCTTCCAAACGACTCGCGCTGCTCCAAAAGCTTGATATATATACTGTATATGATTTGATTTCCTATTTCCCCAGGGAATATGAGAACTGGTCCAATATTCTGCCAGTTGATTCCCTGAAGGATGGTACGGACGGTTCGTTTATAGCGATGGTCAGGCAAAAGCCCGCGTTACAAAGAAAAGGGAAAATATCAATTCTTCGAGCTGTGCTTTCAGATGGTTCAGGTACGATTCGTGCTGTCTGGTTTAACCAGCCGTACCTTCTCCAAAAGATTCAAAAAGGTGAGAGCTACTTTTTTCGCGGAAAAATCCGCAGGAACGGTACATTTTTTGATGTGACTAATCCGGTTGTGGAATCAGACCAATCAGACGATAAGCTCCTGATCCGTCCTTTTTACCCGCTTACAAAGGGACTTAAGCAAGGCGTTCTGCGATCCCTGATCGACCTGGCGCTTCCTTTATCCATCCCGCATATCAAAGAACCTCTTCCGCCGGCTATACGCCGCGAAGAGAAATTATGCACGGCAGGTTTTGCGTATGAGAAGATTCATAGACCCTCCTCTGAAGAAGAATTGGAGATCGCCAGAAAAAGACTGATATATGAAGAGCTTTTTCTGGTACAGGGCGGTCTTCGCTGGATGAAAATGCGCAGCCGAAAAGACCAGCTTGCTTTTCCTGTAACCTTATCAGCAGAAATGAAACGTACTATCAAGGATCTGACCGCCCGGCTTTCGTTTACCCTGACTGATGATCAGAAAAATGTTATAAGGGATATTATTAAAGATCTCGGGGAAAAAATTCCGATGAACCGCCTAGTTCAGGGCGATGTAGGTTCAGGAAAGACAATTGTTGCAGCTGTGTCCATTCTTGCATCAGCGCTTTGCGGAAAACAGAGTGTAATGATGGCGCCAACCTCAATACTGGCGCGCCAGCACTTTTTGACGCTGTCCCGATTTTTGGAAGACACGGGAATAGAAGTTGCACTTTTGCTGGGCAGCACGCCGGCAGCTGAGAAGAGACGAATAAGAAATGCTATTCAATCAGGTGAATTACTTGTTCTTGTCGGAACGCATGCGGTCCTTTCAGACAAGATTGAATTTGCTGCGCTGGCACTTACGATTACGGATGAACAGCACCGGTTTGGCGTACGGCAGCGAGCCAGTTTCATGGCACAGGAGAACATGTCTCCGCACACTCTTGTCATGTCGGCAACGCCGATACCCAGGACTCTTGCACTTATTCTTTACGGGGATCTTGATATCTCCGTTATTCGCCAGATTCCATCCGGCAGAATTCCCATTGAAACATACACAGCGACCTCATCGGATGAAGAACGTGTGCAGGGCATTGCTGCGCGCCAGGTTGAGATGGGGAGACAGGTCTACTATGTTTGTCCGGTAATTGAGCAAAAGGATGATGAAATGTCTGAGGTTCAGGATGCCGGCGGCCTTTTGTCTGCGGTTGAACTCTACAATCACCTGTCTCAGGATATTTTCCCCGATTATAGTATTGGACTTCTTCACGGCGGGTTAAAACCTTCACAGAAGGACGCTGTAATGGAGCGTTTTGTATCAGGAGAAATCCAGATTCTTGTTTCTACTACTGTCGTGGAGGTCGGCGTGGATAATCCGAATGCATCACTGATGATTATTGAAAATGCGGACCGTTTTGGCTTGTCACAGCTTCACCAGCTCAGAGGCCGTATCGGCCGGGGGCCGCACAGGTCTGTATGCATATTGAAAAGTGATAAAATCGAAGGACTTGCCCATAAACGGCTGCAGACTCTCTGCTCGACAACTGATGGTTTCAAAATTGCGGAAAAAGATCTTGAACTGCGCGGACCGGGAGATTTCTTCGGCACACGTCAGCATGGTATTCCGGCACTTCGCATTGCAAACCTGTATCGTGATACCGATGTGCTTGTCCGGGTCGGACAAGCTCTTGACTCGATATTTCAAGCGGATCCTTATCTGGAGACACCGCCCTGTCAGGATATGATCCCCGCATTTTTGCAAAGATTCGGCGCTGAAATGAATCATCCCGCATTATAGTGGTGAAATGAAGCATCTGTCGTTATAATATAGATAAAGAATATTTAATATGAAATCAGGGAGTAAATGAATGCCGCGAGTTATAGCCGGAAAATGCGGAGGAATTCCGCTTGCAGCTCCAAAAGGAGAGCATACACGCCCCACAACTGACAAAGTCAAGGAGGCTCTTTTTTCGATTCTTCAAATGCGCCTGCCTGATGCGGATTTTCTCGATTTGTTTGCCGGATCCGGACAGATGGGTATGGAGGCCGTGAGCCGCGGTGCCAGGAAAGCAATTCTGGTGGATGAGAACAGCTCCAGTGCGGCTGTGATATCTGCCAACCTGACCAAGACAAGACTGTCGCAGCAAATCACATTTGTCAGACGTGATGTGTTTCGTGCCCTTCATGAACTTGGTGACAAAAAGGAAGCCTTCGATATTATTTTTATGGACCCTCCCTATGTTTCGGCCATCTCTTTTGCCGGTAAGGCTGCGGAACAAATCTGCTCGAATCATTTGCTCAAACCGGGCGGACTATTCATTGTTGAACATGCAGCTTCCGATACACCATCGGAAAATGTAATGAATTTGACACTCTACAGACGTTGTAAGTACGGCGCTACCATGCTAACATTTTATACTACGGATGCTTATTATAGTGGAGGTACTCTAAACACGTGAAGACAATGATTTTCCCCGGAAGCTTCGACCCATTTTCATTGGGCCATGTTGATATTGCCAGACGGGCGTCCAAGCTTTGTGACCGCCTGATTGTGTCAGTGATGCTTAACAGGGGCAAACATCCTCTTTTTTCAATCGAAGAGAGAGTTGAGATGGCAAAATTGTGTCTGAGCGACATGCAGGGAATAGATGTTATCTCCTATGACAGCCTACTTGTTGATCTGTTCCGTGAGACAGGTGCATGTGCTGTAGTCAGAGGTCTTCGAAGTGAATCTGATTTTAGAAACGAGGCCGAAATGGCAGCGGCAAACCGGCTTCTTTTTCCTTCGTTCGAAGCGATTCTTCTTCCGTGCAGAGCGGATCTTGCATATACAAGTTCTTCCATCATTAAAGAAGTTGCTTATTACGGAGGCGATATATCAGCAATGGTATCCCCGGTAATTTCTGAATATGTGAAGACAAGGATCTTGGAGAGGAATAAGCGGGATTGATGGAGGAGCCGAGCATGAATGATAGTATTCGACAGGGAAAGTCAAATGAGACGGACCTGATTGAACTGCTGGATCAATTAACGCAGACAGTACGTCAGGCCAAGGGAATACCTTTCTCGGACAATTGTATTGTAGACCGGGAGGATGTTCTCTATTGGATCACTCAGATCAGAGAGAACCTGCCGGAAGAAATTAATCAGGCCAGATGGCTTCTTGAGCAGAATCGCCAGGTTGTTGCCAGCGCCAGACAGAAAGCTGAGAGTATTTTGAGGGAAACCGAGCAGCGTTCGGCCATAATGATTAACGAACATGAGATAACACTGCGCGCCCGTGAAATGGCCCAGATGACACTTGAACAGGCGAATCAGGCAGCATGGCAGATGCGTGTCGCATCAACTGATTATGCCAGGGCGCGTCTTACTGAAGTTGAGAATCAACTGACCGAGGTCCTTGTTAAGGTCCAGAAGAATAAGAAGGAACTCAAATAGCGTCAGCTTCCGTTGGAGGTGAATAATATGCTGCTTGGAATCCGGATTCAAAATTATTCGATATTTGGTGATGATAAAGCCGGCATAGTCCTTGCGGATCTTGATTCTCTAAGACAGGACTCTGCCATTTCTTTTTCGGCAGGACTTTCTCCCACTATTCCTTTTTCAAATTTATTGGCACTAATCGGCAAAAATGCATCCGGAAAAAGTTCTTTTTTCGATGCACTTTCTTTTGTTGCGGACTGTACAACAATGGGTGCGCCGACAGCTTCCACACAAAGCGGCCGGCTGGGATTTCAAAGGCTTCTTACCGATACAAAACTTCCAATGGGTTTTGAATTCCTGTTTTCAATGATGAATGGGAAACACGCTAAATCCGGGCCTCAGGAGATAATTGTCTCCTATCAGCTTGAGCTGTCGAGTGATTTGAACGGACGACCTTATTATTCTTTTGAGAAGGTAATCCTCATGAATACTGACACATCAGGAACATGGAGTCAGACAGTATGCATGGATCTGATTAAGGGGAAAGGTAAGGTTCTGTCCGGGGAACAGATCATTGGCGGCGGGGTAGCTGATATCAAAATATCAGCGCTTCGTTCCTATGGCGCTATTTTGTCCTTTCCGGTTCTTAACGCACTTTATCAGGAGATTTCTCACTGGTTTTTCTGCAGTTTTTCCCTGGAAAACGAGCGCCGCAAACCGGCGGTTGCACCCGGCGGTCATAAGCATCTGAATTGTGACGGATCGAATCTTGAAAATGTCCTTGACTATCTTGAGACAGAGAACCCGCGTATTTACCAATCCCTGGTTGAGAAAATATCCGACAAAATTCCCAGTATCAAGAAATCAAAAGGCAAACTTCCGGAGTCCTTCAAAAGCAGTCCGAGTAAGCTTTTCCTTTATCTGCTTTTGCTCGAAGACCCAATGCCTCGTCCGCTTATCTGCGTTGAAACGCCTGATATGGGACTCTACCACGATATGGTGGACGTTCTTGCTTCGGAGTTCCGTCTCTACTCAGTCCGCCATCCTTATTCACAGATTATTTTTACCACGCATAACCCATATATCCTTGAATCAATGGCTCCTGAGGAGGTGTGGATTTTCAAACGAGTGGAAGATGACGTAAATAATCTGGTGGATATTGAGTGTGCTGGAGCCAATCCGATTGTTGCTGAAATGTATAAGCAGGGCGTTGGCATGGGCGCTATCTGGTATGCAGGACATTTTGATGACTGACCGGATACCCATTACAGGATACAATGAATACATCTGACATAAGTTATGCTGAAAATAATTAATTATATGAGGTGCGTATGCATTTTGAAGTACTTACAGAAGATCGTTCCGGCGGAGTCGTAGTGGATGCGCTGATGAGGCAAATCCTGGAGGAGATCCTTCCATCTTTTTCAATATCAATCAGGCCTCATCGCGGAAAAGGCGATATACCGGAAGACCCCTTTGCACGCCCTGAAAGATTTGCATCGGGACTTATGGATCTGCTCCCGGCTAAGCTGCGGGCCTATGACCGTGTGTATGCGGGAACAGAATGTATTCTGGTAGTCGTCATGGATTCCGACAATCTTTCCTGGGACATAGTTCAGTCTATGCTCCGGGGACAATGCAGTCGATTTGCACCCGGACTTTTACATGTGATTGGGGTCTGTGTTGAGGAGACTGAGTCATGGCTTCTGGCTGATGAACAGGCTCTTCTTCAGGCATATCCTGATGCCGATATCTCCGTGATCAGAGAATACAAGCAGGACAGCGTGTGCGGGACCTGGGAAGTACTGTGCCGCGCTTTGATACGTGGACAGGCAGAAAACCTGATCCGGGTCGGTTATCCGGCCATCGGCCAGTATAAGCATGAATGGGCGTGCAATATATCAAAATATCTGGATCCGAAGCGGAATGTATCCAAAAGTTTCCGTTCGTTTTGCCATGAACTGGAGAAAGTGTCAAGGCGATATGCCAATGAAGTGATACGATTATGAGAAGTAATCCTGTTTCTGCCTATTTACACTTTCCTTTTTGTGTTAAGAAGTGCCCTTACTGTGATTTCGTATCGTATGCCGGATGCATGGATCAGAAGGATCTGTATGTGGCTGCAGTCTGCTGGGAAATATCCCTGATGTATGAACAGCAGACACTCGAAAAGCAGGCTGATACACCGAACGGTTTAGATACGATATATATGGGGGGAGGTACGCCCTCTGTTTTTGAGCCGGAGCAGATATCTGTCATTTTGAGGCAGCTGCATGATACCTTCGGTATAAAGGAATCTGCTGAAATCACTCTTGAAGTGAATCCGGGAACGGTAGATTTGAAAGCTTTTCAGGGATACAGGGAAATCGGAATCAACCGGATATCCATCGGCGTACAGAGCTTCTCTCCGCAGCTTCTTTCCTCTATCGGGCGAATTCATACCTCAGAAGAGGCGGTGGATGCCATTCATAGTGCCAGGGCGGCCGGATTCACGAATATAAGCTGTGATTTGATGACAGGACTTTCCGGACAATCCCTTAAAGATGTTGAGGATTCACTTTCGATACTTCTTGCCAATCAAGTTCCTCATGTGTCTTTTTATGCTCTTACGCTGGAAGAGGGAACTCCATTTTTTAATAAATATGAAAAGAATGATGAGCTTCTTCCTCCGCCGGATCTTGAAAGGGATATGTATCATATGATGCTCAGGCAGCTTAAGAAGTCCGGTTATATACATTATGAAATAAGTAACTGCGCAAAGCCTGGCTTCGAGAGCCGGCACAACATGACATATTGGCGCGCACAGTCCTATTATGGATTCGGCTGCGGAGCTTTTGCATACATTAACGGGAAAAGAACGGGAAACACGCCGGATCTGACGGCATATATCAAGGCGATGACAGGACACGCGGCGAGAATATCCTCCATCATCACTGAGTCCGAAGAAATTAATGAAGCCGAAAGTCAAAAGGAATTCATGATGCTGGGATTCCGTACAATGGAGGGCGTCAGCGCTTCTGAATTTATGCAGCGCTATGGCTGCAGTATGGAAGATATTTTTGGACATAATCTTAATACGTTACTTGAAAAGGGCCTGATTCTTTATGAAAATGACCGGTATTTCCTGAGTGGCCGGGGACTTGACTATGCCAATGAGGTTTTCAGGGAATTTGTCTGAAAAAAATACCGGCAGCACGGATCTCTTCATATGGATAAAATAATTCAATTATACGTTTGACATTCCTTGACTATCATGATAAAGTTGTTTTAGCACTCGATCAACTAGAGTGCTAACTGTGGATATGAATTCTATTCAGTTCATTTTTTTTGGCGGGGAGGTGCTCGGTATGCCGCTTGATTTTAGAAAAAAACAAATTCTGCAGGCGATTGTAGATGACTATATTGAATCAGCTGAACCGGTTGCATCCAAGGCACTCGTCAGCAAACATGATTTTCAGGTTAGTTCTGCGACTGTCCGTAATGAAATGGCGGACCTGGAAGTGATGGGATATCTTGAACAGCCTCATACTTCCGCGGGACGCGTTCCGTCTGATAAAGGATATAGAGAGTATGTTGATTCTCTTATGCGTGTCGAAGAACTTTCACCGGAAGACGCAAAGGAGATTTCCAGAAGACTTACAGACAGCTTTGAGGAAATTACAGGCCTCTTACGTAAAGCATCCAGCGCCCTGGCGGCTCAGACCGGTTATCTGTCGCTTGCCATGTCTCCGAGACTGCGCAAAAGTTATCTGACTCAGCTCAAGATGCTTATGATCGAACCGGGCAAGGTTCTAGTTGTTGTTGTTCTTTCAGCCGGGGTTGTGAAGGACCGTATCGCACGTATACCGGATTATTTAAGCGCTGAACAGCTTTTTGAAATAGCAAACGCAATTGAATCGGGTCTTTGCGGGAAGTCGCTCGAAGAAATCACTTTTGTGACTGTTACTTCTTCCGTTAAAGGCGCACATGTCCCCGACCAGCTTTTGAATCAGGTTCTTTATGAAGCTTATACATCGATAAAGCAGGCGGACAACCTTGAAGTTTATATGGACGGCACAAACCATATGCTTGCCTATCCGGAATTTCATGACAATAAGAATGCGCGCGGGCTGTTTGATACACTTTCGAGGGACGGTATCATTGCCGGTTACATTAATGAAGTCACAGATAATAATGTAACCCCTTCGTACATGATTCGTATCGGGCAGGAGATTCAGCTTGAAGGGCTGCAGGATTGCAGTTTTATCACAACTACTTATAATGTTGGAGATAAGATTGCGGGCAACATAAGCGTTATCGGTCCGAAACGTATGGATTATTCGAAAGTAATATCACAAATCAGTTTTGTTAGAAATACGATAAATCAACAGATGAAAAGACTTAAAGATATAAACGGAGGAATGGAATAATGAAAAAGTCAGTACATGACGAGTCTGAGGATATCCGCAAAAAAAAGACGGATGCTGCCAAAAAAGCAGCCGATAAAGATACCGGAAAAACAGCAGCGGATACGGATAACTTACCGGAACGCGGCGCGGTTAATGAAGAGACGGATGAGCAGAGTCTTGCGGATGCCAATGAAGCCGCCCGTATGGTTGATCAGGAACTTTTTGATGTTAAGGACAGATATATGCGGCTTCTTGCCGAATACGACAACTTCAGGCGCCGTTCTCAAAAAGAGCGTGAAAGTCTTTATACGGATGCTGTTGCTGATATTTCCAAAGAATGGCTTCTGGTTGTTGATAATATTGAGCGTGCCATGGCTTTTGCCGGAAACACATCAGAGGAAAATGCTGATAAACTCTCTGAGGGTGTTGCCATGATTTATAAGCAGGCCGTTGAAGTTTTATCAAAGCTTGGAATCGAAGAAATTCTAAGCGAAACCGGATCCGCATTCGATCCGAATCTGCATGCAGCCGTTACGCATATTGAGGATGACTCATTAGGTGAACAGGTTATCGCACAGGTATTCCAGAAGGGATACAAGAAGGGCAGCCGTGTTATCCGGCACACCCTCGTACAAGTTGCAAACTAACTAAATAAATATATAAGGAGAAAATGTATGGACAACAAATTCCCACAATCAACTCTCGTGCCGACCGTTATTGAATCGACCAATCGTGGTGAGCGGGCTTATGATATATATTCGCGCCTACTTAAGGAGCGTATCGTCATACTGTCTGAGGAAGTAAACTTCATTACAGCCAGTCTGATTACCGCCCAGCTTCTTTTTCTGGAAGCGGAAGATCCTGAGAAAGATATTCAGTTCTATATCAACAGTCCGGGCGGATCTGTTGCAGACGGTCTCATGATTTTTGATACAATGCAGCACATAAAGCCTGACGTGCAGACAATCTGTATGGGTATGGCAGCCTCAATGGGCGCATTCCTTCTGGCAGCCGGTACGAAGGGCAAGAGATTTATTCTTCCTAATGCCGAGGTGATGATTCACCAGCCGTCAGGCGGAGCGCAGGGCCAGTCGACTGATATCCAGATTGCGGCTCAGCATATTCAGAGAACCAAGGACCGTCTTAACAGGATTCTTTCCGAAAAGACCGGACAACCTATTGAACAGGTAGCTAAGGACACGGACCGTGATAATTGGATGGCAGCTGAAGAGGCTGTCGCGTATGGACTGGTAGATCAGATTATGGAAAAAAGAGCGTAAGCGGAGGATAAAAAAATGGCTAAAGTAATTGGAATTGACCTTGGAACAACCAACTCATGTGTAGCAGTAATGGAAGGCGGCGAAGTCGTCGTTATACCGAATCCTGAAGGTAATCGTACGACCCCGTCTGTCATCGCTTTTTCAAAAACGGGAGAGCGTCTTATCGGACAAGTGGCAAAGCGCCAGGCTGTAACAAATCCTGACCGTACCATACAGTCGATCAAACGCGAAATGGGTACAAGCTTTAAAGTGAACATAGACGACAAGCAGTATTCTCCCCAGGAGATTTCTGCCATGCTTCTTGGGAAGCTTAAGAGCGATGCTGAAGCATATCTCGGACAGCCTGTAACGCAGGCCGTTATCACGGTTCCGGCATATTTTTCAGACGCACAGAGACAGGCAACAAAGGATGCCGGAAGAATTGCAGGCCTTGATGTACTTCGTATCATCAACGAGCCGACAGCCGCATCCCTTGCATACGGACTTGATAAAGATAACGACCAGAAGATCCTTGTTTTCGATCTGGGCGGCGGAACTTTCGACGTATCCATCCTTGAGATCGGAGACGGAGTCTTTGAAGTACTTGCTACTGCAGGAAACAACCGTCTCGGCGGCGATGATTTTGATCAGAAGATCGTGGATTATCTTGTAGAAACCTTCAAGAAGGAGCAGGGCGTTGACCTTCGCAGCGATCGTATGGCCATGCAGCGTCTTCGTGAAGCAGCAGAAAAAGCAAAAATCGAGCTTTCAGGCGTTGCCACCTCCAACATCAACCTTGCCTATATTACAGCTGACGCCAATGGCCCCAAGCACATGGACATCACACTTACCCGCGCAAAGTTTGATGAACTGACCCATGACCTTGTAGAAAAGACTATGGAGCCTGTAAAACGTGCCATGTCAGACGCTGGCATGACACCAAATGATATCGAGAAAATTCTTCTTGTCGGCGGTTCAACACGTACACCGGCTGTTCAGGATGCTGTTAAGAAGTATTTTGGCAAAGATCCTTTCAAGGGCATTAACCCTGATGAGTGCGTTGCCGTCGGCGCCGCTATTCAGGCAGCCGTTCTTACCGGAGACGTTAAAGGCCTTCTTCTTCTGGATGTTACACCTCTTTCCCTCGGTATCGAGACACAGGGCGGCATCTTCACCAAGATGATCGAGAGAAACACAACCATTCCTACAAAGAAGAGCCAGGTTTACTCCACAGCCGCAGACGGACAGACTCAGGTTGATGTGCATGTTCTGCAGGGCGAACGCGAAATGGCATCTTATAACAAGTCCCTCGGCAACTTCATTCTTGATGGAATTGCTCCCGCACCCCGCGGCGTTCCTCAGATCGAAGTAACATTTGATATTGATGCAAACGGCATTGTCCATGTTACTGCAAAAGACATGGGAACAGGACGCGAGCAGAAGATCACGATTACAGCAACCACCAACCTTTCGGAAGACCAGATCAATGCCGCAGTTAAGGAAGCTGAACTGCACGCCGAAGAAGACAAACAGCGCAAAGGTGAGGTTGAGATCAAGAACCATGCGGATACATCTGTCTACCAGACAGAGAAGACACTAAAGGAACTTGGCGATAAGGTCGAGCAGGCTGACAGGACGATTGTTGAAGACGCCCTTGTTAAGCTGAAGTCCGCCATTGCTGCTGATGATTATGAAGCAATGAAGACAGAGACGGAGACAGTGACGCAGGCTTTTTACAAAATCAGTGAAAAGATGTACTCACAGGCAAACCCCGGCGCAGGTGCGGCCGGCGGTCAGAATCCTCAGGATTTCACAGGTTACGGAGAACCCGGACAGGGTGCAGAACCTGAGCCACAAGCAGACGGTGGTTTCAAAAACGCCGGCGGCGACTTTTAAGGAATTGATTTATTAAGGAAGACGGGTATGGATGCAGGCATGTCTTGCGTCCATACCCTTATGTCTTTTGAAAAGAATGATAAAGACACTAGGAGGATAAGTCCTTGGCAGAGCAGAAACGTGACTACTATGAGGTACTCGGTGTAAGTAAGGGTGCTTCGGATGAAGAATTGAAAAAAGCTTACCGGAAGATGGCTAAGCAGTATCACCCGGATTTAAATCCGAATGATAAGTCTGCAGAGGCTAAATTCAAAGAGGCTAATGAAGCATATGCCGTACTTTCTGATGGGGATAAACGTCGTCAGTATGACCAGTTTGGACATCAGGGAATGGATGGACAGGGCTTTTCCGGCTTCTCCGGAGCGGATATTGATCTTGGCGACCTCTTTGGATCTATTTTTGGCGGTGCTTTCGGCGGAGGCGGCGGACGCCGCCGTACGGGGCCTGAACAGGGCGCCAACTTAAAGTACGGTCTGAACCTTGAATTTATGGAAGCTGCTTTCGGCGTTGAGAAGACTATCAGTATCAGTAAAGAAGACACCTGCGAAGTATGTTCCGGTTCCGGGGCTGCTTCCGGGTCCTCACCCGAGACCTGCCCGACATGTAAAGGTGCGGGACGTATCCAACAGCAGACACAGACGCTTTTCGGCATGACGATGGTCTCCCGCGACTGTCCGTCCTGCGGAGGAAAAGGTACTATTATCCGTACTCCCTGTACTTCGTGCAGCGGAAGAGGCCGAAGGATCAAGAAAAAGGATCTGACCATTCATGTACCTGCAGGTGTTAATACCGGAGATATGATGCCTATTAAAGGCGAGGGTGAGCCCGGAACCCGCGGCGGACCGTACGGTGATTTGTATATCCAGTTTAAAGTGCGCACACATCCTGTTTTTGAACGCAGGGACAATAACACATACTGTGATGTTCCGATTACTTTCGCGCAGGCAACTATGGGTGCGGATATTGATATCCCGACCATTGACGGAAATGTTCTTACACATATCAAAGAGGGGACCCAGCCTTTTGATACGTATACGATTCGCGGCAAGGGAATTCCCTTCAAAAACCGTCCAAATACAAGAGGCGACCATACCTGCCGATTTGTACTGGAGGTTCCTTTACATCTGTCAGAACAGCAAAAGGAACAGCTTCGGCAATTTGATGCTACGCTTTCAGACCGTAACTATCAGAAGCGCGAAGGGTTCTTCAAAAAAGTGAAAGATATTTTTGGTAAATAATATGCGTTGGATTGAAATTACGATTGAGACGACCGAAGATGCATCGGATGCCGTCTGTGAAATGCTTGCCCAGCTCGGAGCAGACGGTATTGCAGTATGCGATCCTTTTGAGATTAAAAATGTGATATTTGCCCCGGACTCACTGTCTTTTGCGGATGACAAATTTGTCGATTCATTAGGAGAGACTGTAAATATCCGTGCCTATTTCGCGGAATTTCCGGACGGAATCCGTCTGGGCGCCAAGGAAGAGGAATATGATAACCCGGCCGGCGTAGGAAATATCTATGGGCAGATTGCAACAGGCGTTCACACGCTTGACGATGTACTTGAGATTATCAGGACGCGTATATCTGAGATCGGTATGTTCCTTCCGGTGGGCAAAGGTCTTACGGAGCACCGTTATGTCGTTGACGATGATTGGGCCAACAGTTGGAAACAGTATTATGAGATCCTCAAAATATCCCCTCGTGTCGTGATCTGCCCCTCGTGGGAAGATTATGCACCTAAAGAAAATGAAGTAGTCGTATCTTTGGATCCCGGTTCTGCTTTTGGCACCGGTACACACGAGACGACCGCTATGTGTGCAGAAATTATTGACAGGATTATTGCACCGGAGGATGTTGTTCTTGATCTCGGCTGCGGTTCCGGAATTCTTTCCGTTATTTCCAGTAAACTAGGTGCGGCCTCAGTCGAGGCGATTGATATTGACCGCCTGGCTATTGATGTTGCCAAAGAAAACTGCGCGCGCAATCAGGCGAATGTAGACTGTTACACAGGTGAACTCAAGGATGCCAGTCGAAAAGACTACAGTCTTATTATTGCCAACATTATAGCTGATGTCATTGTTTCACTTGCACCGGATGTTTCTGATTATCTCGCGCCTGATGGACGTTTTTTGATCAGCGGTATCATTGATTCAAAGGCGGATCGTGTAACAAAGGCCTGTGCAGATGCCGGACTCAAGCTTTCGGCGTCTCATCAAAAAGGCGACTGGCACGCTTATCTTTATGAACGCGCATCAAAGACTGCGGAAGTATAGGCCTTAAGGGCAGATGGAAAAGCTAGTTTTTTGGCCAAGGCAATCGATATATATTCTCCCTCCAGTTGCTTCTCGGAAACAGGAAGTAATGGGAGGGAGTTTTTTATTGGATCGCACAGTTCAACAAGATACCCGGTCATCTCCCATTTCAAATGCGAAAAAACATGGGAAGAGCCGCCCAGTGGTGTGATAGATCTGATTTCATTACCAAGCAGTTTGCAGTCTTTGATGATACGGTCATGAAGCTGTCCGATGTCAAGCAGATCAGGGTATGTGGGAAATTCAAATAAATTTGCAAGAAGGCCGGTCTGCGGACGCTGACGGATATAAATACAGCTGGCTTTTTTCAAAATGACGATCGTATAGGGGATGACCGGGCTTTCCTTTTTTGCTTTTCGCAAAGGCAGTTCTGTCTGTATTCCCGCCAGACAGGCAGCGCATTCCAAAGAGACGGGACAGTTCCCGCAGGAGGGTTTTCCCGGAAGACACACTGTTGCACCTAAATCCATAATTGCTTCATTAAAATCGCCTGCACGGTCATCCGGAAGGATATCTCTGACACGCTTTGTTATGTCCGCTTTTGCTTTGGGCTCTGAAGGATAGATCCAAAGTGCAAACAATCGCGAGAATACACGGATTACATTACCGTCCACAGCAGGTTCAGAAAGGCCGAATGCCAGAGAACTGATAGCTCCTGCGGTGTAGGGTCCTATCCCCGGCACGGTCAAAAGAAACTTGTAATCGGCCGGCAATTCGCCTCCCATGTGTTCGACTAAAAAAATGGCGCCCTTTTGCAGATTCCTTGCCCGGGAATAATATCCGAGGCCCTCCCACGCCTTGTAGACTTCTTCCTGAGGCGCTTCTGAAAGGGTGGCAATATCCGGGAACTGATCCAGAAAACGCTTGTAATAGGGGATTACT
>Ga0209100_1000865_pt1 | contig 23171 bp, 20 predicted proteins | sample lystaG_FD_185480 | JGI IMG/M metagenome (GOLD analysis project Ga0209100, IMG submission 185480) | Glacier valley bacterial and archeal communities from Borup Fiord, Nunavut, Canada, to study Microbial Dark Matter (Phase II) -... | ecosystem: Environmental > Aquatic > Freshwater > Ice > Glacier ...
GCACGCTAGAATAGTTGGCGTTGTCTACCGCCAGGTAGAAGCAAGCAAGGAGGATCACGTGTCTGGAACCGTTGCGCACCCCGAGGGCATCACCAACCCGCCCATCGACGAGCTGCTCGCAAAGGTCGACTCCAAGTACGCGCTCGTGGTCTACGGATCTAAGCGTGCCCGTCAGATCAACGCGTATTACGAGGCGCTTGGCGAGGGTCACTTCGAGAATGTTGGCCCGCTGGTTCCCGCTGACTCCACCGACAAGCCCCTTTCGGTGGCATTGCGCGAGATCAACGAGGACAACCTGCTCATCCTTGGTCACACCGAGGTTTAGTCGCCATGCGCGTGCTGCTGGGCGTTACCGGCGGCATCGCGGCGTATAAGGTCGCGATCGTCGTGAGACGTTTGCGTGAGGACGGCCATGCCGTCAGGGTGATTCCCACCGACGCTTCGCTCAATTTTGTGGGCAGGGCAACGTGGGAAGCCCTGACGGGCGAGCCAGCGACGTCGGGTACCTTCGAAAATGTTCCCCAGGTGGAACACATCCGGCTTGGACAGCGTGCGGACATCGTGCTCGTCGCGCCCGCCACCGCCGACTTCTTGGCACAAATGGCCGCGGGCACCGCGGGGGACCTCCTTGGGAGCGCTCTGCTCGCCTCTGTCGCTCCCGTTGTGGTGGCGCCCGCGATGCATACCGAAATGTGGAATCATGCCGCCACGCGGGCGAATATCGCCACGCTGATCGCGCGAGGCGTCCATGTCATCGAACCGGCGGTGGGACGCCTCACGGGTGCCGATTCCGGTCCAGGGCGGCTTCCAGAACCCGAGGACATCGTCGAGGCGCTCTACAGAGTGGCGGACGGCGAGGGCCTTGAGCGTGCGGGCACGCCTGAAGACGCGCCCTGGGGCGATCTGCACGGTGTGCGCGTGCTCATCTCCGCTGGCGGCACCCACGAACCGATCGACGCCGTGCGTTTTCTCGGCAACAGGTCCACCGGTCATCAGGGTTTTGCCCTGGCCGAGGCTGCGCGAGAGCGCGGGGCGACGGTGACCGTTGTGGCAGCGAACGTGGTTCTTCCCCTCGGTGAGGGCATCGAACGAACGGACGTCGAGACCAGTAGTGAGCTCGCGGAGGCCATGAAGCATGCGGCGCCCGATGCCGACGTCGTGATCATGGCGGCTGCGGTGGCGGACTTCCGCGCCGAGAGCATCAGCGCACACAAGATCAAGAAGTCAGGCGACGGGGGGATGACACTCACGCTGGTGCAGACCGAAGACGTGCTCGCCGCGCTGGTGGCGAGCCGAACGGCTGGCCAAGTGATCGTCGGCTTCGCCGCGGAAACCGGGGATTCGAGTAGAGATGCACTCGCTCACGGCCGTGACAAGGCGCTGCGCAAGGGTGCCGACCTGCTCGTGGTGAATCCGGTGGGAAACGGAATCGGGTTTGGCGACGTCCCGAATACCGTCACGATGCTCGATTCCACGGGTGCCGAGGTGGCCACGGCCTCGGGCAGCAAGCTCACGGTCGCACACGCGATTCTCACGGCCGCACAGGCACGGCTCGCTCGCTGACTCGGCGCCGCCGTGACCAGCCAGGGAAGTCACATCTGGCTACTATGCTGAATCGCATGTCCCTCCGCCAGTTTTCGTCCGAGTCCGTTACCGAGGGTCACCCCGACAAGATCTGCGATCAGGTGTCTGACGCGATCCTCGACGAGATGCTGCGCCAAGACCCGCTCTCACGCGTGGCCGTCGAGACGATGGTGACCACCGGCCAGGTGCACGTCTCAGGAGAGGTGACCACCGAGGCCTACGTTGACATCCCCTCCACGATCCGTGGCGTGGTGCGCGACATCGGCTACACGTCGTCCGCGGTGGGCTTTGACGCGGACTCATGCGGGGTGCTGGTGTCGATCGGCGAGCAGAGCGCCGACATCTGGTTGGGCGTCGGCAGCGCGACCGACTCCGACAAGCAAGAGCTCGGCGCGGGCGACCAGGGCCTCATGTTCGGATTCGCGTGCAGGGACACCGCGGAGTTCATGCCGATGCCGATCGCGATCGCTCATGCGCTGACGGCGCGCCTCGCCGAGGTGCGCAAGGCCGGATTCGTCGAGGGACTGCGCCCCGACGGGAAGGCCCAGGTCACGATCGGCTACGACGGCGACACTCCGATCAGCGTGGACACCGTCGTGCTCTCGAGCCAGCATCGTGGGGGACTCGACATCGGCGACCTCAGGGAGGCGCTCGAGTCCGAGGTTATTGCCCCCGTGCTTGCCCGTTTCGCGCTCGACTCCTCGGGTCACCGATCGCTGATTAATCCCACGGGGAAGTTCGAAGTGGGCGGACCCATGGGTGACGCGGGCGTGACCGGTCGCAAGATCATCGTCGACACGTACGGCGGCATGGCTCGCCACGGTGGCGGAGCCTTTTCCGGCAAGGACCCTTCAAAGGTTGACCGCTCGGCCGCGTACGCGATGCGCTGGGTGGCCAAGAACGTGGTCGCCGCGGGCCTCGCGGACCGTTGCGAGATTCAAGTGGCCTACGCGATCGGTACCGCGGCTCCTGTGGGTCTCTACGTCGAGACCTTCGGAACCCACTCGGTGGACCCCGACCGCATCGTCAAGGCCATTCGTGAGGTGTTTGACCTGCGGCCGTCGGCCATCATCGATCAGCTCGATCTGCGCCGCCCGATCTACCTGGCCACCGCGTCATACGGCCACTTTGGCCGCGAATTGCCCGACTTCACATGGGAGCGCACCGACAGGGCCGACGCATTGGCGGCAGCGGTCTAGTGATCGTCGGTGTCGCAGTAGACAGCCCGCTGCCGCACCTCGACCGGCCGTTTGACTACGAGCTTCCCGAGGCCCTGAGTGGGGTGACCGTGGGCACGCGGGTCCGTGTTCCCTTTGCAGGGAGGCTCGTGTCTGGCGTGGTGGTGTCCGCTGAGGACCGCGAGTCGGTTCACCCCGTCAAGCCCGTGCGATCGGCCGGCGCGCTACCGTCCTTCACGCCGGAGGCTCTCGAGCTCGCGCGCGACATCGCGTCGCGCTATGCCGGGTCCCTCTGGGATGTCTTGCGCCTCATGGCTCCTGCAAGGGTGGCCTCCGTCGAGAAGTATGCGTGGGACGAGTGGGCACCCTCGACGATGACGGACGCCGACACGGAAGTGCTCGTCGCTAGTGCCCTGGAAGCGGGCCTGCCCACGGCCCGCGGAGACCGCGCACTGTGGCCCGCAACTCCGTGGGGGTCCCAGGTGGCGCCCACCGAGGCGCTCCTAGGAACTGCGATCGCGACGGCATCCGAGGGCGGCACCTCGATCATCGTTGCTTCGGATGCACGGGCTGTCGCCGCTCTTCTCCGGACGGCCACCGCGTCGGGGTTAACGCGCTGGTCAGCGCGTAGCGGCGGTCACATCGCCGTTCTTGACTCCGACGACGGGGCGTCGGTGCGCTACGGGTCGTATCTGGCGGCGATGCGCGGTTTGGTTCCCCTCGTGATTGGAACCAGGCAGGCGGCGTGGCAACCGGTTCCTCACCTGGCTTCGATCGTGGTCTGGGATGAGTCATCACCCACGTTCGCGGAACCCCGAGCTCCGTATCCTCACTCGCGCACAGTGGCGGCGATGCGGGCCCAAGACACTGGCGCCGCGTTTGTGGCGGCCGGCTACTCGCTTTCCGCCGAGTCGATCGCCTTGGTCGAGCACGGATTTGCGCGTCGCATCGAGACTAGGCCAGACAGGTCGGCTCTTCCCCTCATCGAAGTCCTCGACTCGCAGCGGAGGGAACACGAGGGTGCCGCGGGCAAGCATTGGATGCCGGCCCAGGTGTGGCCGCGCCTGTTGGCGGCGGCACAGTCAGGAGTGGCCGCGGTTGTGGTGCCGCAAGCGGGATACGCGGCGGGGCTCGCATGCGCACGATGCGGCACATGGGCCGAGTGCGCCGAATGCGGGGGAGACCTCTCGAGGACCGCAGCATCGTCGGTGGCGACGTGCCGCGACTGCGGCATAGAGGCCCACGCATGGCACTGCCCGGAGTGCAGAGAGCATCGCTTGCGACCTGTGGGTCTCGGAGTGGCACGGCTGACCGAACAGCTGTCGCGCATGGCACAAGGCGCGCTCGTATCGCAATCGTCGGCGGCGTCTGGCGTCCTGCAGGATCTCACCATCGACAGCGGAATTGTGGTCGCGACCCCTGGTGCGCTTCCCGCGGTGCGAGGGGGCTACGGTCACGTCGCGATCGTGGGGGCGCGCGTGTCGGTCAACGACGGCCTGGGAGCAGAGGCGCTTTCGCTCCGACGATGGCTGAATGCCGCCGCCCTCGCCGCCCCGCGCGCGGACGGAGGCGGTGTGACGGTAGTTGGAGACCTGCCACCAGACGTCCGCCAGGCACTCGTGTCATGGGACGGTTTCGACGTGGGCGAGAGGGACTTGGTCCAGCGCGTCACGTTGGGACTACCGCCCCAGCGCAGGGCGCTCAGGCTTGACGGTGCGGCGGAGGCCATCGACGAGGCGACGCAGGCATTGGTTGGAGTCTCGGCGACGGTATCGCGCGACGGCGATGGGGCGTGGGTGGTGGCCTCGCGTGGGGTCATGCCCACCATCGCGGGATTGGTGAGGGCCGTGGTCGTCGCCCGATCCGCGCGTTCCGCAAGCCCGCTCTACGTCAAGGTAGACGCGACGCCAGGCGGCTAGGTCCGGTTCGCGGAAGCGGCCTCGCCGCCTACGATGGAGCCCATGCGCCTCATCTTCGCCGGTACCCCAGAGGTCGCCCTCCCCGCGCTATCCGCGCTCATCGACGCGGGTCACGACATCGCGCTTGTGTTGACCCAACCAGATGCCAAGGGCAAGCGCGGCTCAGGTCTGCATCCGAGTCCAGTCAAGAGTTTCGCCCTTGACCATGGGCTCGCAGTAGCTACGCCGGCACAGGCCTCGGCGCCCGACGTAGTGGAGCGGATACGGGCCCTCAATGTGGATGCCGCTGGGGTGGTCGCGTACGGACAGATTCTGCGCCCCCCGCTCATCGCGGCGACCGCGCATGGATGGGTCAATCTTCATTTCTCGGTGTTGCCAGCGTGGCGTGGGGCGGCGCCCCTTCAGCGCGCCCTTCAGGCGGGGGACGATCTGACGGGAGCGACCACGTTCCTCATTGAACAGGGCCTCGATACTGGTCCCGTCATTGGCCAGTTGACGGAGACGATCAAACCGACCGACACCGCAGGTGATCTGCTCGATCGACTTGCCCTGGCGGGCGCGAAGTTGCTCCTCGACTCGCTCGATGCGCTCGTGAACGGCACCGCTCGGCCCCAGGCCCAGCTTGATGACGGCGTGAGCCACGCGCCCAAATTGACGCGCGACGACGCCCTGGTGCGCTGGGATCTTCCCGCCCACGTCGTCGATCGCATGATCAGGGCGTGCACTCCCGCCCCCGGTGCGTGGACCACTCTTCCCGACGGCACGAGCGCGAAGCTCGGCCCGGTGACCCCCGTCGACGGGCCCGCCACGACGCCGGGACTCGTGAAGCTACTCGAAGGCGATGTACTCGTGGGTACCGGCGGGGTGCCCGTGCGCCTGAGCTGGATCCAGCCTGCGGGCAAGAAGGCGCTCGACGCACGCGAATGGTGGCGGGGCGCACGATGGGCCGATGGCGCTCAGTTGGGAGAAGCATGAGTGGCTCCGCACGCAAGGCTGCGTTGACCTGCCTACTTGCCGTCGTCGAGGAGGACGCCTACGCGAATCTCGCGATGGCTCAGATCGTGCGATCGGCGGGCCTCTCCACCCGAGATGCCGCGTTCGCGACCGAGCTGGCCTACGGTTCCCTGCGCATGAGCGGGTTCTACGACGAGGTCATCTCCCGCGCGTCCGGCCGTGACGCCTGGTCGCTCGAGGCCGTCGTGAGGGCCGTCCTGTGGATAGGCGCTCATCAGTCGTTGTCAATGAACACACCACCGCATGCGGCGGTCTCCGAGACCGTGGCGCTTGCGAAGGAAGCGGGAGCGGAGCGGGCAAGCGGACTCGTCAATGCCGTCATGCGACGCATTACGGAGCGCACTCCCGAGGCGTGGGTCGCGCTTGTCGCACCTGGTAACAGCCGCGAATCGTTGGCAATTCGCACCTCACACCCCGACTGGATTGTTGGCGAACTTGATCGCACGCTTTCCGCACGAGGACGTTCGGGCGAGCTCGAGGCGTTGCTCGAGTCGCACAATGCGCCCGCTTCTGTGACCCTCGCAGCACGTCCGGGAATCATCGACCGCGACGCCTTGGCGTCAGCGACGGGAGGCACGGCCACGAGCCTGTCGCCCTACGGTGTCACACTCGCTGGCGGGTCGCCAGGGGCCATTGACGCCGTGAAGGATGGGCGTGCGGGAGTCCAGGATGAGGGATCGCAGCTTGTCGCCGCGGCCCTGGCGTCCCCTGCGGCTCGTGTCGCGAGCGTCGGCGAACGGTGGCTCGACGCGTGTGCGGGACCCGGTGGCAAGACAGCCATCCTGGGAGGGATTGCCGATCAGTGCGGCGCACGGGTCGACGCGCTCGAACTTCACCCACACAGGGCGAGCCTGGTGAAAGACAACGTGCGAGCACTTCCCTTGGGGGTGGTCGACGTCCACGTGGGAGACGCGACCACATGGCAAGGCGGCCCATACGACCGCATTCTTGTCGACGCTCCGTGCACCGGATTGGGTGCCTTGCGCCGTAGGCCTGAGGCGCGCTGGCGGCGATCGCCGGAGGACCTCACGGATCTCACCGTCCTGCAGGCGAGCATTCTCGCTCACGCTGCGACACTCCTTGCGCCTGGGGGAGTGATCGCCTACGTCACGTGTTCTCCCGTGCTCGCCGAGACCAGAGACATTGTTGCGGTGAGCGGACTTCACCAACTCGATGCGAGGGCCGCCTTCGCGGAAGTCACTGGGACATCCACGGACGACTGGGGGCAAGGCCCCGATGTTCAACTGTGGACGCACGTCCACGGAACCGACTCGATGTACCTGGCCCTTCTCACGAGAGCCGAAGAAGGCGCCTAACCGGCGAAGTGTCGGGTGACGACGTCTGCACCTGGTTTGGCGTACATGCAGTAGTCCGAATTGGTGGCGGCGGCGTGGGCGGGGTAGAGGTTGGCGGGCCAGTCCCACAGGGCCACCCCTCGCACCCACGGTGTGGCCTCGACGGCGGTGAGCATCTCGTCGAGGTATTCGGCCTGGGCCGTGCCCGAGGGTTCACCTACGAGGGACCAGTCGTTCGGTCTGGACGGTGAGGTGTCCCGCGAAGGGCATCCCGCCTCGAGAAAGACAAACGGCTTCTGGTGAAGCGATACGACGGGGGCGATGCGAGCGAGATGCTCGTCCCACGTTCCGGTGGGGTAGTAGCCACTGCTGCTGATGACGTCGACCGCATTCCACCACGTGACGCGTTCCTCCTGGTATTTATCGCAATTGTACGTAATTGGTCCCGAATAGACGGCCCTCACCTTTGCGACAAGGCCGCGCCAGCGGTCGGCGCGCGCGTCGGCCCTCACCATTTCGCAACCGATCGAAAAGAGCTCGGCTCCGACGCTTTCGGCGAGAGCGGCGTGATGGACGATGAACTCGTCGTATGCATCGAACCATTCGTCCCAGGTCGGCTCGCCTGGGACGTCGGTATCAAAGAATCCGATGTGTGCCCTCCACGTGCCGTCTGCGCAATTGACGATCGGCTTGAGACACACACGCATTCCCAGTTCGCGCGCCATTCCGGCGGCTTCGACGATCTCCTCATCGGTCACGGTGGGGGAGTCGCGCCACTGAATCGAGGTGGACTGAGCGTTGTCTTGCAGCGCGGCGTACGCGAGCACCACCCAGTTGGGTCCGAGCGCCGCCATGTGCTTAACAGAGGCCCGTGCCGCGGGGGTCGTCCAGGTTCCCCTGATGCCCGTCCATCCCCACGTGATGGCGTTGAAGGGGCCGGTAGGGAATGGACGAGTCGCTTCATGTTGCTGGTGGATGGGCACGCTCATCGAGATCGCTCCTACTGAATCGTTTGAGAAGCGACTGTACCAATCCCCGTGACGCCCGTACAGACCGGTAGTGTGGGGGAAACGTCTGGGGCAAGATTCGTCCCAAGTAGTGGAGGAATTACGGTGACAGCGCCCGTAGGCGGTGGGCTCAGACCAACAATTGCGGAGATCGCGACCCGGGCTGGCGTGTCCTCCGGAGCAGTCTCGTATGCGCTCAATGGCAGGCCGGGCGTGTCGGATGCTACGCGCGCGCGCATTCTTCTCATCGCCAAAGAGGTGGGTTGGGTTCCGAGCAGTGCGGCCAGGGCGCTGCGTGGCGGCGGCGCTGCCACCGTAGGCCTCGTCATTACGCGCGAGCCGTCTGATCTGGGCGTCGAGCCGTTCTTCATGTCTTTCGTGGCTGGTATCGAACAGGTCATATCTGACCGAGGCTTTGCGCTCATGTTGCAGGTGACGCCGCGTAAGGAGCAAGAGCTGGCCACCTACAGGACGTGGTGGTCGGCCCGTCGTGTCGACGGGATCTTCTTGACAGACCTCAAGGTGGACGACGAACGTCTCGAACTTTTGGCCCGCATCGGCCTTCCAGCCGTTGTCGTAGGCGACCCGTCCTACGCCGGGGGAGCGACCGCGGTGTGGAGCGATGACGCCCAGGCCGCGCAGGCGGCGGTTGCCCGCCTTCATGAATTGGGCCACTTGCGCATTGCGCACGTTGCAGGGCCCGCATCGTTTGTCCACACGAGGGTCCGAAGCGAGGCGATCCGGCGAGAGTGCCATAACCGGGGCATGCAGTTGGTGGGCGAGGTCAACACTGACTACACCTTGGCGTCGGGAACACAGGCGTGCGAGGTGCTGCTGTCCCAGCCCGAGCCGCCTACCGCAATCGTGTTCGACAACGACGTCACGGCACTAGCGGGCGTGAGGGTGGCCAGGGCTGCGGGACTAAGGGTCCCCGAGGACCTGTCGATTCTTGCGTGGGACGATTCTCCCTTGTGTGAGGTCTCGGAGCCTCCGTTGAGCGCCCTTCGCCGCGATGTCTTGGCGTATGGAGCCAGTGCGGCAACGGTCCTGCTAGACCTCGTTCAGCACGGCACAGCCTCGTCCGTGAGGACGGAAGGCGCCACGCTCGTCGAGCGGCGGAGCCTGGCCCGCGCGCGCCGCTGACCAAGCCGGGCGCTCATAGGTAACGATTTGGCAACAGCGCTGCGTCGTCTACTTAATCGATTGACCTATCGCGCCTTAAACGTTAAAGTCCTGAATGTCGCACTCGCGACCCGCCGCAGCGCCGCTGCGGGCGTCGAGATCGAACCAAAGGGAATTCAATGAAGAATCGCACTATTGCCGCGTTCGCGGCAGTAACCGGTCTTACCTTGGCGTTGACCGCGTGCAGCGGCAGCGACGCGGGAGACAAGACGTCAACTTCGGCAAGTACACCCGCCGAAATCACCGGTGACATTACCGTGCTGACCAACCGAACCGACATCGTCGACACCGTGTTCCAGGACTACAAGACCCAGTTCGAGGCCGCGTACCCCGGAGTGAATGTCACCTTCCAAGCCATCAAGGACTACGACGGCGAAGTCACGACCCGCATGAGCACCGATGACTATGGCGACGTGCTCCTCATCCCGACGACGGTGACTCCCGCCGATCTTGGCGACTTCTTCGAGCCGCTCGGCACCGTCGACGAGTTGTCGAAGGACTACCGCTTCATTTCGACGGAGCAGAACTTCGATGGCATGTCGTATGGTCTCGCCATCACTGGCAACGTCAGCGGCCTCGTTTACAACAAGAAGGTATGGGCGGACTCGGGTGTGAAGTCGATCCCCACGACGCCCGACGAGTTCCTCGCCGATCTCGCCATGATCAAGAAGTCGAGTGCCGAAACGGTGCCGCTTTACACCAACTACAAGGATGGCTGGCCGCTTACGCAGTGGGAGTCGAACCGGTGCGAGATCACGGCCGACGCCAATTGCGTCAACGCCCTGGCACAGACCGACGCCCCGTGGACCGAGGGGAGCGACCACTTCGTGATCGACTCCCTCATTTTCGACGCGGTGGCGGGCGGGCTGACCGAGGCTGACCCGACCACCACCAATTGGGACCAGTCGAAGATCGACCTTGCCACCGGCAAGATCGCGACGATGGCGCTCGGCTCTTGGTCGATTCAGCAGATGATGGACGCGGCTACCACCGCGGGCGGCGATCCGGCCGACATCGGTTACATGCCCTTCCCCGTACAGGTGGATGGCAAGTTCCACTCCGTGGCGTCTGGTGACTGGAAGAACGGCATCAACGTCCACTCCAAGAACAAGGAAGCGGCGCGCGCGTGGCTCTTCTGGTTCGCAGACGAGTCCGGTTATGCCAATGCCAACGGTGGGCTTTCACCTCGCCTCGATGGCCCGTCGCCCTCGACACTCGGCGACTTTGACGCCGCCGATGTTCAGTACATCGAACTGACGCCCGCGGCAGCCGGTGAAGAGAGCTACGTGAACGACATCGACACCCAGGCCGAGATTGGCCTGTGGAGCCCCGACTACCGTCAGCGCCTCGTTGACGCGGCCCGTGGAGCCAGTGGCGAGAACAAGGACGCCATCTTCGCTGACCTGAACTCCCGCTGGGCTGACGCTCGGGCATCGGTCGTCGGCTAGTTCAGACGCGCCTGGCTCACCCCGCAGTGGCGAAACTGCCGCAGTGGGGTGAGCCAGGCCTCGAAGCATCACGCCCGACCCTTCCTCTTCCTGATCCTTCGGAGTACTCATGTCTACGTCCACCTTGGGGACCAGACCGCGCGCGCGTAGGCGCATTCCGCGGTCCGTGATCCCGTGGCTCTATATCGCGGTCCCGATCGTCTTGCTCGTCACCTTCACGTTCATCCCCGTGGCAAACATGTTTTGGTACTCGTTCACGGAGTGGAATGGACTGAGCAAGGACAAGGAGTTCATCGGCTTCCAGAACTACATCGAACTCTTCACGCGGCCGGAGCTCTTCCGGGTCTTCTTCGTGAGCCTGTACTACCTCGCGGGCGCGGGCGTGCAGATGGTGCTCGCGCTGTACTTCGCCACGATTCTGTCCTTCAACACCCGATTCAGGAGCTTCTTCAAGGGAATGATCTTCTTCCCTTCGCTCATCAACGGTGTGGCGATCGGCTTCGCATTCCTGTACTTCTTCCAGCCTGGAGGCACGCTCGATACCGTGCTCGGCTCGGTGGGTCTTGAGGCCGCTCAGCAGCAGTGGCTGGGTAACCCCGACATCATCAACGTCTCCCTCGCGGGGACCTCCGTATGGCGATACATGGGCCTGAACTTCGTTCTCTTCTTAGGCGCCATCCAGTCGGTCGAAGGGACCCTCTACGAGGCGTCAGAACTTGACGGCGCCAACCGCTGGCAGCAGTTCAAATACATCATCCTGCCGAGCATCCGACCCATCGTGGGCTTGTCCTTCATTCTCGCGATTTCGGGCAGCCTCGCGGTCTTCGACATCCCCTTCATCATGACGGGTGGCGCGAACGGATCCAAGACCTTCGTGATTCAGACGGTGGCTATGGCATTCAAATTCAGGAAGGTCGGGCTGGCGTCAGCCATGGCCGTGGTTCTCCTGTTGATAGTCCTCTTCATTACGTGGGTTCAACGAAGACTCGTTCCCGACGAAAAGGGGGTGCGTCGATCATGACCGGCATGTTGAAGCCTCTGAAGTACCTGACCCTCGTCGCGGCTTCTGCCGCCACCATGCTGCCACTCATTGCAGTCGGTTTCGCCTCATTCAAGACGCAGACCGAATTGCAGAGTTCCGGTCCGTTTACCCTGCCCCAGCAATTCAACTTCCACAACTACGCGACAGCATTCAACGACGGTCAGATGGCGTCGGGCTTTCTGAACACCGTGATCATCCTGACTTTTTCGATCACGGGGACGGTCATCATCGGTGCCATGACCGCCTACGCGCTTGATCGCTTCGATTTTCACGGCAAGAAGATCGTCTACGGCGCGTTCCTGCTCGCTGTCTTGGTGCCTGGCGTCACCACCCAGGTTGCGACGTTCCAGGTCGTGAACAAGCTCGGTCTCTATGACTCGCTCCTCGCTCCCATCGTCTTGTATATGGGCACTGACATCGTGTCCATCTACATCTTTCTTCAGTTCATCAAGGCGATACCAAAGGAGCTCGACGAGTCGGCGATGCTCGAAGGGGCAGGCACTTTCAGGATCTTCTGGCAGATCATCTTTCCCCTGCTCAAGCCTGCAATCGCGACCGTCGTGATTATCAAGGGATTCGCTTCATACAACGAGTTCTATATTCCCTTTCTCTACATGCCCTCCGCGGATCACGGGGTCATCTCTACCTCGCTATTTAGGTTTATGGGCCCCTTTGGGGCTCACTGGGAAGTCATTTCAGCCGGCGTCGTGATCGTGATTTTGCCGACGCTCCTCACCTTCCTCTTCTTGCAGCGATACATCTACAACGGCTACACCCAAGGGGCAGTGAAGTGACGGCGATTCAGCAGGATTCTGTAAGGCCGACCGGGGTTTCCACGACACGAGAGCGAGTCGACCAGTGGACTCTTCTTTGGGTGCCCGCCGGTAATGACGTGACCGGAGCGGTGACCGACGAGCTTCTTGGCGGCGTTCCCGCCTCGGTCCCCGGAAGCGTGCTTGGTGTGCTGATCGAGCGGGGCCTCGTTGCCGATGTCACCATTGATGGCACTGAGCAAGAAGTGGAGTGGGTGTCCGAAAGGCCGTGGATCTACCGTTCCGAGGTACGTCGTCGTGCAGACGGTGCGCACACGCGGCTTGTCTTCGAGGGCGTCGACACCCTGGCGACGATCAGGGTCGATGGCGAAGCTGTGCAGACCACCGACGACATGTTTCACTCCTGGGTGGTAGACCTGGGCGCGGACGACACGTCGGGCACGTGGACCGTCGAGGTCGAGTTCCATCCCGCTTTGCCCGTGGCGCGAGCCGCAGAGGCGAGCCAGCCGTTCCCACGCGCGGAAATGTATGAACTGCCCTATAACCAGGTTCGCAAAATGGCGTGCTCTTTCGGTTGGGACTGGGGCCCTGTCACCAACACTGCAGGACTCTGGCGTGACGTGGTGCTTGAACGCACTCCGCAAGGCCGCATCGACCGCGCACTTATTGAGGGCACGTGGGAGGGAGAAGCCGTCCTGCGGGGCACGGTGACATGCGAGGGCGAGCTCTCGAAGATCGCCGTTGAGGTGAGGGACGCACGGGGTGACCTCGTGCAGTCTGGGGCCTTTCCGTTGGTTGCGGGGGCGTGCGAGATTGCGTTGCGGGTGCCGCGAGCTTCCCAATGGAACGTCGCCGGACGAGGCGAGCAGCCCCTGTACTCCGTCACCCTCAGCGCAGCCTCCGGGGACGGGTTAGTGGTTGACAACGTCACTCGACGCCTCGGATTCAGGCATCTGGAGCTCGTTCAAACGCCGGACAGCACAGGCGAGTCGTTCGCTTTTCACGTGAACGGCGCGCGTGTGTGGGCGCGGGGATTCAATTGGATCCCAGCGGACGTACTGCCCGAGCGAGTGACCAGCGAGAAGGTGCGCGCCCTGATTTTGGATGTCGTCGCCACCGGCGCAAACATGCTGCGCGTATGGGGCGGGGGAGTGGTCGAGTCCGACGACTTCTTCGACGCGTGCGATGAGCTTGGCATTCTTGTGTGGCAAGACTTTTCGTTTGCCTGCGCCGCCTATCCGGAGGACGACGAGCAAGCCGCACGCGTGACCCGCGAGGTCGAGGACGCCGTTGAGCGGGTCGGCTATCGCCCGTCACTGGCCCTGTGGTGTGGGTGCAACGAAAACTTGTGGGGACACGAGGATTGGGGTTGGAAGGACGCCCTTGGTGAAGACGGCCCGTGGGGCGCCCGCCTGTACTTCGACGTGATTCCCTCTGCTCTTTCCAGGCTGGACCCGCGTCGGCCGTACGTGCCTGGTTCGCCGTTCTCGACTGATCCGTCCGCGCACCCCAACGACCCGACGATGGGAACGACTCATCATTGGGATACGTGGAACGACATTGACTACGCGGAGTTTGACTCCAAGTATTCGCGATTTGCCTCGGAGTTTGGGTGGCAGGCTCCCGCCTCGTGGCCGACTCTCGCGACGGCACTCGGTGGTGCTCCCGAGGGTGCGAACGACCCCCGCATCGTGCGTCTCCAGAAGGCGTACCAAGGCATGGAGAGCCTCTCTCGCGGTATCAAGTCACACCTGGGCCACCTGCCCGACGACGGCCCCCACTGGTACGCGGCCGCACAACTGGTGCAGGCTCGAGCACTGCGGGCGTCAATAGGTCGGTTCAGGAGTCTCCATGACACGTGTTCGGGCGCGCTCTGGTGGCAGTTTGATGATTGCTGGCCTGCCTTGTCGTGGTCGGTTGTGGACGTCGCCGGCCGAAGGAAGCTCGCGTGGTACGCCGCCGCCGAGGTAATGGCCCCGCGTGCCATTCTCGCCACCGCGGAGGGCTCGTCGTCGGGGTTGACTCTCGTTAATGACAGTCCGACACAGTGGAAGGCCGTGGTGATCGTCCGGGTCATTGATCGGGCGGGATCGGTGCTCTCGGAGGAGACCTCTGAGGTCACGCTCCCCTCGGATTCCCATGTCGTTGTTGAACCGCACGTGCTGCCCGCCGCGGCGGCGGCGGTCGTGGTCGACGTAGAGGGCACGCGCAGCGCCCGTTGGCTGGTCGACGACGCTTCGCTTGGCATCGAACCCGTGCGCGCGAGAGTGCGCATTGCTTCCCATGATGCGCAAGCAGGATCGACCACGGTCGAGGTGGAGGCTATCGACATGCTCAGGGACCTGTCCCTGCAGGCCGAGAGGCTCGCGCCGCTTGCGGGTGCCATCGTCGATCGCCAATTGCGGCTGCTCCTTCCTGGCGAAGTAGCCCGCTTCGTCATCGCAGGCACAGGGGAGAGCGTGGTGACTCCGAGCGAATGGGGCTCGGTTCTGTCCGCATCCCACGAGGTGTTGTTCTCAGTTCAGGAGGACTGATGCCCTTCCAGGACATGCCGCTCAAAGACCTCGAGACATATCGCCCCGAATTGGTGGCGCCCATCGACTTCGACGAGCGATGGTCCTCGACCCTTGCGGAGGCGCGACTCCACGACCAGCGAGTCACGATCGACCGTGTCATTGGGCCCATGAACGTCATCGACGTCGACGACGTGACCTTCAGCGGATTCGGGGGCGACCCCGTCAAGGCGTGGCTTCTGCGCCCCAAAGGCGCAATCGGCGAGCTGCCCATCGTCGTGGAGTACAACGGCTACGGAGGCGGGAGAGGGCTTCCACACGAGCGGCTGCTGTGGCCCGCGGCCGGGTACGCATACCTGTTGATGGATTCTCGCGGCCAAGGCTCGGCATGGGGCAGCGGCGGAGAGACGGCCGATGCCTCGGGCGGGGGCGACGCTGGAATGCCCGCGCTTCCCGGTTTCATGACAAGGGGGGTGTTGTCCTTTGACACCTACTACTTCAGGAGGCTCATCACGGACGCCGTGAGGGCCCTTGACGCCGTCGCGAGCATCGAGGGTATCGACGCCAAGCGGATCGCAGTAGCGGGGGCGAGTCAAGGCGGTGGTTTGGCGATTGCCGCGGCCGGGCTCGTACCGGAGGTCTCGGCCGCGCTCATCGACGTTCCCTTCATGTGCCACATCGAGCGCGGCATTCAGATAGCGGAACAGGATCCCTATCAGGAGGTTGCCAGATACCTCTCGGTACATCGACACCACGAGGAGCAGGTGGTGCGCACATTGTCGTACGTCGACGGCGTTCACCACGCGAGTCGGGCCCATGCTCCAGCGCTCTTCTCCGCGGGCCTTCGCGATGACGTGTGCCCACCTTCGACAGTCTTCGCCGCCTTTCACGCCTGGGCGGGTGCCTCCCGAATGATCACGTATCCATACAACGCCCACGAGGGTGGACAGGCATATCAGCAGGTTCAGCAGGCCGCCTTCCTTGCTGATGTGTGGGAAAAGAATAGTGACGCCAGGTAGCGCCGCGCGCCACGCGGCGTTCCTTGATGACTGTCCGCTCGTCTCTGGATTCGCAACCGCCCTCGCCCAGAAGGGTGACGAACAGTGAACTCCGCTGCCGTGACCGTGGTGGGGGAGTCGGTGCTTGACGTGGTGGTTTCGCTGGACGGCTCTCGCAGTGAACACGCGGGCGGTAGCCCGAACAACGTCGCGGTGGGCCTCGCCAGGATTGGCACCCCCACAACGCTCGTGACGGAGGTGGGAGACGATCGTGCCGCGGGCGTGATCCTTGCTCATCTTGCGAGCGCGGGCGTGCGCACGATTCGCGCTGGAGGGGGCGGTCGCACATCGGTGGCGACCGCTACGCTCGACGACGAGGGCACCGCCAGGTATTCATTTGATATCGGATGGTCGCTTCCGCGGGGCGCGCGACTTCCTGAGTGCGGCGCGGAAGCGTGCCACGTCCACACCGGCTCGATAGCTGTCTACCTCGAACCGGGCGCGCATGCCGTAGAGGACCTCATCACGGAGGGAATGGCCTCCCACACCGTGAGCTTTGACCCCAACATTCGCGCGGCGCTGATCGGGCCTCACGCAGTCACGGTTGACCGTACCGAGTGGTTTGTGGCGCGGGCGGACATCGTGAAGGCGAGCGAAGAGGACCTCGCGTGGCTCTATCCCGGCGCCGATTGTGGCAGCATCGCCGCGTTCTGGGCGGGGCTAGGCCCACGACTTGTCGTGGTGACGTTGGGCGAGAGGGGGTCGCTCGTGCGGATGGGAGACGCGACCTTTGAGGTTGCGCCGATATCCGTCGATGTGGTCGACACGGTGGGCGCCGGCGACTCCTATATGGCCGCTCTTCTCGATGGGCTCGCTATTGGCGGCTTCCTTGGCGCGACAGGTCTCCTGAGGCGAGGCACCCTGGTCGCCGACTCCGTGCGGGCGATCGCGACCAGGGCGTCTCTCGCTGCCGCAATCACGGTATCTCGCCGCGGGGCAAACCCACCCACGTCCATAGAACTGGACGAGCGCTCTGAGTGACATTAAGGCGAGTGGACCCGCCGCCCCCGAGGACGTTGCCGCAGCGATTGACCCCGCTCGGCCGATGCGGTCGCTCATGCGTCTCTATCGAAATGAACGCGGACACCTCGCGTTGGCGACGGCCGCGTTCGCCGTCAAGCATTCGCCCGTGTGGATCACGCCCCTCATGACGGCCATCATCATCGACGCCGTGGTGAATCACGAGCCGATCGGGAATCTGCTGTGGCCCGCGGGGATCATGGTGCTCACGATCGCCCAGAATTACCCCGCGTCTCTGCTGTACGTGCGCAGGCTGAGCCTGTCGGTGCGCAACGTTGAGGCGGCCTTGCGCAGGGCCCTCACTCGGCGGCTCCAGGAACTCTCGATCGGCTTCCACCGGCGCACGAGTGCGGGCGTGCTGCAGGCGAAGGTCATTCGCGATGTCGAGACCATCGTCGAGGCCTCGCGCCAGACCATCGATACCGGACTGGCCGCGGTGACCACTCTCATCGGGGCCCTCGCCCTGACGGCGATCAGGGTTCCCGAGTTTCTTCCCGTGTATGCCATCGCCGTGCCCGCGGCCGCTGCCCTGCTCGCCTTCAGCAGAAAGCGCATGCGCGTTCGCAACGAAGAGTTTCGCTCGCAGATGGAACGCATGTCGATCCGCGTGGCCGAGATGGCTCACCTCATCCCCATCACGCGAGCCCACGCGTCCGAGGCGCGGGAGACCGAGCGTATCGACGACGCCGTGGTGGGAGTCCGCTCGGCTGGCATGCAGCTCGACGTGGTGAACGGTCGCTTCGGTGCACTCTCGTGGATCGGCTTCCAGGTCTTGTCTGTGACGTGCCTCGTGGGTGCGGCGATGCTCGCGTGGAGCGGAAAGTGGGGGATCTCCGCGGGAGACGTGGTGATGCTGTCGAGCTACTTTGTTCAACTCACGGGTTCCGTGACGGCGCTCCTCATGATCGCGCCCATGCTCGCTCGCGGGCTCGAGTCGGTGCGGTCAATATCCGAAGTGCTTGTGGCCGACGACATCGAGCACAATGCGGGCAAACCCACGGTGCGTGGCCTGCGGGGCAGGGTCGAGTTGAGCGATGTGCGTATCGAGTATCCCGATGCCGACGGCGAGGCGGCACTCGACGGGATCGACCTCACCATTTCGGAAGGGGAGACGGTCGCGTTTGTGGGCCCCTCGGGTTCGGGGAAGTCGACGATGCTCAACGCAGTGATTGGCTTCGTGACGCCCACGGAAGGGCGCATCACGATCGACGGGCACGACCTCCAGACCGTGGACCTGAGATCCGTGCGCAGGCACCTGGCAGTGGTGCCCCAGGAGGCGCTTCTCTTTGAGGGAAGCATTCGCGACAACGTGACATACGGCAGCTCGGGCCTGAGCGACGCGGCGGTGATTGATGCCCTGGCGGGTGCCCAGGCCCTGAGCTTCGTCGACGAGATCGGGGGCCTCGACGCCACCATCGGTGAACGCGGGGCCAGGCTATCTGGCGGTCAGCGCCAACGCATCACTATCGCGCGTGCCCTGGTGAGGGACCCCCGCATTCTGCTTCTCGACGAGGCGACATCCGCGCTCGACAGCGAGTCCGAGCGCCTCGTCCAGGTCGCGCTTGGCCACCTGATGAGGGGACGGACCACCTTGGTGGTTGCGCACAGGCTCTCGACGATTCGCTCCGCTCACCGCATCGTCGTACTCGACAAGGGAATCGTCAGCGAAGTGGGAAGTCACGAGGCTCTACTCGCCGCAGATGGCCTGTATGCGCGCATGCACCGTGCGACGTGAATCGGTGGTCTTCCCACCGGGCTAATCTCGTCATATGACAATCCGTATCGCTCCTTCGATTCTTTCGGCGGACTTTGGGCGTCTTGAGGCGGAGATCGCCGAGGCGACGACCGCGGATCTGATCCACGTCGACGTCATGGACAACCACTTCGTACCCAATTTGACGTTCGGGTTCCCCGTGGTTCAACGACTCGCCCAGGTGTCTTCGGTGCCGCTCGACCTGCATCTCATGATTGAGAACGCGGACAAGTGGGCGCCGCTGTACGCCGAGCTCGGGGTGGCCTCATGCACGTTCCATTGGGAGGCCGCAAAGAACCCGGTCCAGGTCGCAAGGGATATTCGATCGACGGGCGCGCGCGCCGCGGTCGCGATCAAGCCGGGGACTCCTGCGGAAGACGTGTTCGACCTACTCACCGAAGTTGACATGGTGCTCGTGATGACGGTCGAGCCCGGATTCGGCGGGCAGTCCTTCATGAGGGAGGTGCTGCCCAAACTGGGATCCCTGAAGCGGGCGGCGGCCGAGGCCTGCACCGAACTGCGGCTCGAAGTCGATGGCGGAATCTCCGTCGAGACGGCCCATGAGGCCGTGCTCGCGGGAGCAGACACGTTGGTGGCCGGTTCTTCCGTCTTCGGCCTTCCCGATCGGGCCGCTGCGATCGCCGCTCTTCGTGTAGCCGCGAGGTAATCCGTGGCCGAGATCCTCACGCCCGAAGCCGCCCTAGACCGAGCTTCGGCACTTGCGCAGTTGGGTCCCGTCGTTGGTGCCAACCCGCGCGTCGGCGCCGTCATCACCGATCATGACGGCACTGTGCTGGCCGAGGGGTTCCATCGGGGGGCAGGGACGCGGCATGCGGAGGCCGTTGCCCTCGACTATGCCGTGAGCACTGGGGTTGATCTGTCCCGAGCGACGGCCTACGTCACCCTTGAGCCGTGCAATCACACGGGGCGAACGGGACCATGCGCGACCGCGCTTGCCGATGCGGGGATCGGCAGAGTGGTCTATGCGGTGCCCGATCCCAATCCCGAGGCGGGCGGAGGCGCCGAGACGCTCAGGGCCAGGGGAGTGGACGTGGTGCACTCTCCACATTCGGGAGCAGAGAGTCTCAACCACCGTTGGCTCACCGCGATGCGGCAGGGCAGGCCCTATGTCATTGCGAAGTGGGCGCAGACGCTCGATGGGCGCATCGCCGCGGCGGATGGCACCAGTTTTTGGATCACGGGCGAACCCGCGCGCGAGCATGCTCACGTCGTGAGAGCCGGAGTCGACGCCATCGTGGTGGGTACGGGCACTGTTCTCGTGGATGATCCGGAGCTTTCCGCGCGCCCTCAGGCCATCCTGGAGCCGCATCAACCGTTGCGGGGCGTGATGGGAAATCGTGCGACCGCCGGCGCTCGCGTGTGGCGGGATGAGAATGCCATGGCCCTTCACACCCACGATCCGGGCGCGGCCCTGGCCTCGCTGTGGAAGCGTGACGTGCGCACCGTCATCGTTGAGGGTGGTTCCACGATCCTTACGGCCTTCTTCGCCGCAGGGTTTGTCAACGAGGCTCACGCCTATGTGGCTCCGCTCTTGCTGTGCGAGGGAACTCCCGCGATTGGCGACTTGGGAATCCGCACGATGGCGGATGCGTTGAGGGGTCAGGACGTCGAGATCGAGGCACTTGGCACAGACTGCCTGTTCACGGCACACTTTTCGAAGGGATAGAAATGTTCACCGGCATTGTTGAGGCGCTAGGAACGGTCACCGCGGTCGAAAACGGCGAAGCGTCGTCCAGGCTGCATCTGTCGTCAGTTGACCTAGACAGCGACCTGGTTCATGGCGAGTCGATCGCGGTCAACGGGGTGTGCCTCACGGTGACGTCCCACGATGGCGACGGGTGGGCGTCGGATGTCATGCGCATCACGCTCGAGACCACGAACATCGGGGACCTCAGTGCAGGCGCGACCGTGAATCTGGAGCGTGCGACCAGGTCGGATGGACGCCTCGGTGGTCACATCATGCAGGGGCACGTAGATGGCGTCGCGACGCTCGTCACTCGAGACTCCCAGCCCGAATGGGACGACCTGACGTTCTCGGTGCCCAGGGACCTCCTCAAGTACGTGGTGCGCAAGGGCTCGATCGCTCTCAACGGCGTCTCGTTGACGGTTGCCGACCTCGCAGACGATGCCGTGACGGTGTCCCTGATCCCCACGACGCTTGCGGAGACGAATCTGGGAGCGCTCGCTCCTGGTGACCGCGTCAATGTTGAGGTCGACGTGATCGCCAAGTACGTCGAACGGATGATGGAGTTTTCGGCATGAACCACGATTCCATTGCGATCGTTGAGCAGGCCCTGACCGAATTGGCGCTGGGCCGCCCGGTCCTCGTGTGCGATTCTCACCATCGCGAGGACGAGGCCGACTTCATCCTCGCCGGCGAGCGGGCGACCGTTGAGTGGGTCGCGTGGGGAATCCGACACTCGAGCGGTTACCTCTGCGCCCCGATGCAGGCCTCGCGAGCCGACGCCCTCCACTTGCCTCTCATGGTCCCCAAGAGCCAAGACCCGCGTCGTACCGCGTATACCGTTTCGGTGGATGCCGCCTCGGGCGTCACCACGGGAATCTCGGCTGCAGACAGGCACCGCACGTTGCAGATGCTCGCCGGCGCTCAGGCGTCTCCAGCGGACTTCATTCGCCCTGGCCATGTCTTGCCATTGCGCGCAGTTGCTGGGGGAGTGCTGCATCGCCCCGGGCACACCGAGGCCGCGGTCGACCTCTGCCGACTCGCGGGGCTTGAGCCCGTTGGCGCGCTTGCGGAGCTCGTGAACGACGATGGCACGATGATGCGCAGGGCTGATGCGGCGGTTCTCGCCGAACGTGAGGGCCTCGTGCTGATGACCATCGCCGACCTCATCGCCTATCGGCAGGCCAAAGACGACGCTCCTGTCGAGATCGAGCCGCAGCCGCATCGTGTGCTGCTCGAGGGCGAGGCCCTCCTTCCTACGGTGCACGGTCCGTTTGTCATTAAGGCCTACAGGGACGAGCGGACGGGCGTCGAACACGCGGCGCTAGTCAAGGAACCCGCACCCGGTGTGGTGCCCATTGTGCGCGTGCACTCGGAGTGCCTCACAGGGGATGCTTTCGGATCGATCCGATGCGACTGCGGACCACAGCTCGACGCGTCGCTCGAGCGAGTACAGGCCGAAGGCGGTGCCGTCGTCTATCTGACTGGGCACGAGGGCAGAGGCATCGGCATCAGCGCCAAGATCCAGGCCTATGGGCTTCAGGACAGCGGCCTGGATACCGTCGACGCCAACGTCGAGTTGGGGCTTCCCGTGGATCGCAGGGAGTATGGTGCCGCCGCGTCAATCCTCGAAAATCTGGGCCTGACGCGCGTGAGGTTGCTGACCAACAATCCCGCCAAGGTCGAGGGCTTGCGGGCTTCCGGCATCGAGGTGGTCGAACGGGTGGGTCTCCATGTGGGTCACCGCCCCGAGAACGAGGCGTATCGACGCACTAAAGTCGAGCGTATGGGACACCTTTCGGATGAGTTGACATGAGCGGCAGCGGAGCGCCAAGCCTCGCGGTACCGGCTCCTGGGACAATCGTGGATGTCGTGGCTTCTCAATGGCATACGCAGATCATGGACGGGCTCGTGGCGGGTTCGCTCAGGGCCATTGACGCGGCGGGCGCCACGGCGCGCGTGTGGCGAGTTCCCGGCGCCTTCGAGTTGCCCGTAGTCGCCGAACAACTTGCACGGCATGGTTCAGAGGCCATCGTGTGTCTTGGCGTCGTGGTCAGGGGCGGCACCCCGCACTTCGAGTACGTATGCGACGCGGTGACGCGCGGCCTGACGGACGTCGCACGGACCAACGCTGTCGCGGTCGGCTTCGGAGTGCTCACGACAGACACCGAGCAGCAGGCCCTCGACAGGGCCGGATTGCCTGGCTCAAGCGAGGACAAGGGCGCCGAAGCCGTCGAGGCAGCACTTGTCACCGCGGCGCTTCTACGCACCATCGCGGGCCCGACGGCCTGATTGCGGAAGTACCGCGTCGCGTCAAGGCCCGCGCCGCCTACTAGGCTTGCCGCGTGACGTCATTCAACGAACTCTTCGAGACCTTGTCCGAACGCGCTGTTGCTCGCCCCGAGGGGTCGGGAACGGTACAACTCCTCGACAAGGGTGTCCATGCGATCGGCAAAAAGCTGGTCGAGGAGGCAGCGGAGGCGTGGATGGCGGCCGAGTACGAGACCGACGCGGAGCTAGCCGAGGAAATCTCGCAGCTGTTGTATCACGCACAGGTCATGATGATTGCCAAGGGCCTCTCTCTGGCCGACGTCGAGAAGTATCTCTAGGGGTTCACCGTGTTGCGCATAGCCGTCCCGAACAAGGGATCACTGTCCGAGCCCGCCGTCGAGCTTCTGCG
>Ga0209100_1000871_pt1 | contig 23020 bp, 31 predicted proteins | sample lystaG_FD_185480 | JGI IMG/M metagenome (GOLD analysis project Ga0209100, IMG submission 185480) | Glacier valley bacterial and archeal communities from Borup Fiord, Nunavut, Canada, to study Microbial Dark Matter (Phase II) -... | ecosystem: Environmental > Aquatic > Freshwater > Ice > Glacier ...
GTCACGATGAACAACCCGATCGAGGTCATCGACGAGGCGGTGATCCTCCCAGAACTGACCGCCGCCTAAACTAAAACAACTGACCCGCACGGTGTTGAGAAACTCCACCACTCAGCGGGACGTGACCCTGGTCGTCGGCAGGATCAAGCGACTTGGCGCGTCCGACGTCATCCCCCGTCAGCAGAACGACTGCAAACCCTGCCCCTCCGCCATGTTCTTCGAGCTTTTCGATGAGCACTTGGCCGCCGTTCGGCTGTTGGTGCAGGATCACCGGCTGCTCTCCGGTGATGTTCTGAAGCCAGGAAGCAAGCTCGAACTTCCGGGCGTCGTCCTGCCCGTGAACTATGAATACGCGTGTCGAGGGCGCGCCAGAAGCACCCGTGGTCGCTGCTGGTCTCATGACGTCCACTGCAATCTCAATCTCGAACTTCGCCGCCTCCAGAACCGTGGTCGCCTCTAGCACTCCGGCGCGGCGGTACGGGGCGAAGTCGGTGTTCTCAGTCCAGAACCCCGGCGAGTAGCGGACCTCATCCAGTTTGCGATGGATCGGGCTTCCTTCGCCGAACACTGATCTAACGACGACCTCAGTCTTGTTCAGCCATTCGTCAAAGTTCGCAGGATTGCCGTTTCCCGCGTCGGCGATCTGCTGGTCGAGAAGCTCGATGGCGCGTGTGGGATCCATGTCGCAACAATATCGGCTGGTGGCAACCCCCTAGCCTCTGATCGCACGAACCAGGATCACCGGAGTGATGGTTGCGGCTGCGACTCGTAGTGGGAACGCGGCGCGATGGCGACTGAAGTCCTTGGGACGCACATGTGCTTGGACCAGCGCCGGTCGCGCGGTCGTTTCTCCGGTCTGAGATGGAATCACGGGCTGAGATGCGCGTCGCGAGGCGGTCTGGCGCCCGGGCGGGACGTGGACAGTGTGCTCAGACCGTGACCGTGATCGTTCTCGACGCCAACGCTATGCCACATGGACAGTTCTCGTCTGGGGTGTTGGAGGGCCTCCGAACTGTTGTCGGGCGCAGTGCTTCAATCGTCGTTCCGGAAGTGGTGATCTGGGAGTGGGCGGACCACGCCCGCTCCGCGCACGTGGCTCTTGAAGAGGCGATAAAAAGGCATCGAGTTCACGCAGAGCTTGTTGATCGCCCCCTCATCGTGCCAGCGCCGTCAATTGAGGATCTTGTATGTCGTATCGAGGCATCATTGCCGTATGACGTCTCGGTGTGGCGCCCGAGCGAGGATGCGTGGCGCGCAGCTGTTCGTGATCAGGTGCTGCAGGTAGGGTCCGGGGAGATCAAGAGCAACGTGAAGACTGGCGCATCGGATGCGATCGCGTTCGCCTGCGTGGAGCACGAGTCCAACCACGCCGAAGGCGCAGTTATTGTACTTACGAGTGACAAGCTTCTCCGAAAGAACGTCACAGCACGCTTTGACAACGTGCGAGCTGCTAGCGGTACCGGCGCGCTACTTGAGGCCTTGAACACATTTGTGCCGGACACGGAAGACCTAGAGCTTCGGCTTGCGGAGGACCTCCCTGCTTACCTGAATGAGCGGTATCGCGACAGCGGCGAGATGCTGCCGTTTCGGGACCTTGGCGTCGCCATGGAGGCTCACGGTGAGTTCTACGGCTCTCCCGGCGAGAACGGGTTGCCCGCGCTCATAGTCACCAGAGTGGACATCGCGGAGGTCCACGGTTTTCGCGTTGAAGCTGACGGCGCGGAACGTGTGGCGCTTGCAGATCTGCGGCTATTCGGGAGCATTCCCGGTGATGTCTTGATCTATCACGAAGTTGTGCCCGGCGAATCGGGCGCGTCACGAGAGGTCGTCGACTTTTCATCCGATTTCGTCGATGTCACGGTTGCCGTTCGTTGGGACCATAACTGGAGAATCGAAACAGTCGTTTCGACCGGAGTTGCGGTGCTTGTGATTACAGGGCCCGAGGAAGATGAAAGTGACGACGTGCCTAGATTCCGCGCTGAACCCTCGTCCTGAACAGGTTGCTTCAAGGATCGTTGATGTCAGTAGCCCATGACAATGGTGGGTGGAAATGCTCCGAGAGGACGAGCTAGGTGACCGGAGATGTCAAGAGCGCGGATGGGTACGACTCGCTACCTGATCGAGACTTATGGGAGCTCGATTTGTTCTTGGCGAGACACTCGTCACCTCGATCGATTGATCCCGTCACCTGGTCTCGCCCCGGAACTCCCATCGTTGCCGACAAGACGCATCTGGCGGAACTTCTTACCGAGCTTGATCCCGGCGAGGACGGCGTCGTCACAGCGTCTGACGGGAGATGGGCGAAAGTGAGCAAGATCGCGAGACCGAGCGAGGGCAGCCTCTACACCGTGGACGTTCACGACGGCGGGAGCACCAGCCGGAGTGGACGAGTGTTCCTGGGGCTGCGTTCGAGCGACTACCCGTCGAGCTTCGAGCTGACTCTCACACCCGATCCCTGTGAATTGTTCGAAGCGAACACCGCGTGCAATGTGATTTGGGGTTGGTTGCGGGTGGGTCTGCCGGTTGGGCTTATTCGGACGTAGAACCGCAGCCGAAATTCGTCACGCGACCCGGCATTCCGTCGGCACCAAATCAACGTCGCTACTGCGCACCAAAGCCACGTGCGGGCGGACGGGGTAACGACGTCCTGGATCAATCCCTATTGACTCCAGCCAGGCGGCCACACCCGAGCGCATAATGGCGTCGATGTTCGACGCGATGAGGTCGACCGGCTCATTGGTTGTCGACCCGAGCGCACTGATGAGGTCCCACGTATCGTCCCCGCTGACCCGGATAGCGTATTCACGGTCAGGGCCTGTGGACGAAATGGGATTGAGCTCGCGGATGTCGAACTGAACACCGCCTGGCGACGTGCTCCTCACCGACACCTGGACACCGTCCTTGTCCCAAACCTCTCGGGCGTTGAACCGGTCCGTGTTGTCATCGTCACTCATTTCGTCCCTCCACCTCCATCATTCAGCGCTGCTGCGCGCAATCGCTTCGAGCACTTCCGCTCGGTAGGTCTCCTTGCCGATCTGGTGAGCGTAATGAGTCACCTTGGCCACCCGGTATCTATCACCAAGGTGTCGACACACGAGGTCGGAGGCGAGTCCGCCGAAGGCAATGAGCAATGGGTCGGTTGCGCCAAGGTGCTGCAGCTCACGTTCCAACCGGTCGAGCTGCTTCGCGACTATGTCGGGATTCGCTTTGACGTGCGCCCTGACCTTCCGCGAGTCCGTTTCGGGGAAGTTCACGAGAACGTCGGTCATGTACGCACCCCAGAACGGCGTTCCCTCAAATGCAAACCTGATCTTGAAGTCGTTGCCTTCCGACCGGCCATCGTGGAAGTTCCCCCATGGCTCCGTGTCACCTTCTCTGCTGGATGCGTTGAGACCGACCATGACAACCTCGGGGTTGAGAACGCTTAGGAGTTCGGCGTTGATCTTGGGGTTCAAAATCATGCGGTCGCCGACGTGAGCCTTTGGTTTCTCCTCGGGACCGATGGTCTTCCACACCGCCCAGCTGGAGTGTGCACCCCACCGGGCTTGGAGCTCATCGAAACGCGTGCGACTAATGGTCGGTTCATTGCCTTTCATCGTGCATAGACCGTAGTGCGAGACAGTGTGAGAGCCCTTCCAATGGAAGGGCACGGATCTGTATCGAATTCCGATTCAGCTCCCTGTTCACACCCTGAGTCTGTCATTCGGTACTGACGCTGACACGGTGTGTTCTTGTAGCCCAAATTACGGAAAATAGGTAGGTGGCGATCGCGTTTTTCGGATCGGCTCTGGATGGGCGCGCTCAGCTACGCCACGAAGCGTTACGGCGACGTGAAAGTCAAGCCAAACGGCTGCGGAGACGTCTGCCCCAATCGTCGTACGCCTGGCGGCTCATCCCGACTCGGTTCAAGGATTCCTTCCGACTTGCACCTTTCGCGAAGGCAAAGTCGACCGCGAGAACCTGCTGGAACCGACTCGCGCGGTGCACCTCAAGACGTCGTTCGTAAGCAGTCTTCAGGTCCAATCGACGCAAGCGCGATCTCCGTGACTCCGATGTTTCGGTCAGCTGTGCCATGGTGATTTCGGGAATGTCCTGCAGCTCCCATTCCGGCGAGAGCAACGGATGGGCAGGGTAAATCTGTCGCAGCGCGTCTTCGAGCGCGCGGTTGCGGCGAAGGACCGCGTTTCGAACGCGGGCTTCCAGGATGTTGATCAGTGATGTCGTCGGGAGAAGGTGCCTCGGGTTCACGCAGGCCTTCCTCCCACACGTGTGGTGCACTTCGGGGAACTCGCGAATCTCACCATTGAAGCCTGCGTAAGCCCACGCGACGACCCGGTGGACGAGGCGGTTTCGCTCGGCTCGACCAACATATGCGTAGCCATTGGCGCGGAGGGAACCCGTCCAAATCCAGCAGCCGTCGGGGTCGGAAGGGTCCGACTTCGTTCGACTTTCGATCTCGCCGACAAGGAGGTTCCAGTCTTCCGTTCGGATCGACCGCTCAATCGGTCCAAATCGACTGAGCTGTTCCTCAGCGGTGGGTTGGGGTTTCGCTTGAGGCTTGGGCTTGGGCTTGGGCTTGGGCGGGTGGCTGGCTGGCTGGCTGGGGGTGCGGCTCAAGGGATGGGCTCGATTCTGGGGTCGGAAACTGGCTGTTCGGGTTTTGCGGGGGACCTGCGTGTCTGCATGCAGGGAACCTGGCTCTGCTAGTCCCCGAGTTGCTGATCGGTAACTGGTGGGACGTCGTGAGGAATAAGACGCAGATCGAGATGGGTGGCAACCCGTCATGATTCGCGGTCAGGGGAGTACGTTATGGTGATTACATTCACCATAACCGAAGTGGTTCAGTCAATCAACCCCACGGTTCGGTCCGGCGATCTAGGAGAGGGGAGGCGCCGATCTCTTTCGGGCGTGAGGATGCAGCCAACTCAATGGTTCGCAATATCGACCAATGTCGAACGTGCAGCGTGAACGAAACCGACGCTCGCACTCGGGAGCCCCGCTATCGGTCGAATCGCCCCGGCCAGAGGTCGGCATTCAGTCCGCTTTCCAGCTTGGCGATCGTTTCCAGATCCGGCCACGTCTCTCCCGCGAGGATCTTCATTAACGTTGCGTGGTTGATGTCCGCGGAAGCAGCAGCGGAGCGCAAGCTCGCTCCGCCAATTGCGGTTCGGAGCTTGCGCGTAAATTGGCGGGCAGCTTCACCAGCTGCATTTGGAGACTCAACGTCGGGCCATGGGGTGGGCGCGAGCTCGACCGGCTTCTTGCGCACGGTTCGGGCCATGTAGATCAGCGTAGCCGCATAGCAATACCCCTCTTCGGATCACGAGCCGCGGATCAGGGCCAAGGGGTCGAAGGACAGGTCCCCCAGCTCAACCCGCCACTGTTCCCGCGCGGAGGTGGGAGTGGCTGCCGGCCCACCGAGCCGGGTGGCACCCGGAATGCACGTGTGACCGAGCGCGACCCGGCTGAGAACCCAGTCACACACGGTCCACCGCTCCCCATCTGGCTACACCTCGTCAGGCATGAGGATGGTGACGCAGTCCAGGTTCCCGTCGCCGAAGGGCTGAACTACCGCGTAGAGGGTTGTAATCCGGGACCGCGCGGACGTGTTGACGGTTCCGTTAGCGTGACGGTTCTCGGTGCTGCGGAACTGGAATGGGAACGGAGTGGTAGAGGCGCGAGCCGCGCGGCGGACAGCTGGCAGCGCCATCCAGAGGACGTCGGAGGCGCGGGCGGACTCAGACATGAGCCCACCCTTGTCCCACTGGATGGCAGCCTCGTAGGCGCGTCGCGTGACGACGAAGGGGATGCGGTAGCCGAAGTCCAAGGCCGCCTCGGGCGGGAGGCTGTTGAACGACCCGTCTCTGAGGCCTTCCTGAGGCGTGGGGCGCACCGACTTTGTTGCACGGTCGATGGGCAGGTTCTTCTGGTCGTCCGACTTGGACGGCGTGGTGCAAGACATGGTGGCCTCTGTCTGTTCACCGTCTCTATGCCAGCGGATTCCAACCGGCTGGGGTCTTTGAGATCCATTGACTGAACGGCATACGAGCAGGCCACCCTTGCGGATGATTCGGTGCGTGAGTCTGGCTTCATTTCCCGACTCCGCACCCGGACCGTTCGACTGAAGCGCGCAGTCGCAGGTACTCCATCGCAGCCGAGGTCCTTGACGGACGACTCTCATGACTCCGCCCGCGGCCTGTTCGCAGTCAGTTCGAGACCGACGGATCATCGTTGTTGAGAACGGCAAGAGCTCCACCCTGGTACAGCGCATCGGGGATGGACACCTGCTCCCATAGCGAGTCGCGGGTCGGGAGACCGCGATGTCTCCACTCCAGTTCGATCCGCCAATCATGAGCTCGGATGAGGAGCGAATCCGCGGCGCCCAGAGCGCTGACCGCTGAAAGGATGTCAGAGAAAGGAATCGTCGAGCAGTTCGAACTTCCTCAACACGCTCCCGCAGCGACTTCAACTCGTTCCTCGCGAACATCGTGAAGTTTCCGTGCTGGTACTCGCCACGGAGCGTGATTCCAACGGACGACCTGGCGATGGGTTGTAGCGTGGCGGGTCGTCGGCTGGGGACCTCGAACGCCGCGATGGGGGACTGCGCCGGCCGGAGAACGCGGGTGAGACGCCGGAGCAGCAATGGAAGCGCGACGACACCAAGGTCGATGAGCAAACGCCAAAGCGACATTCGCGATGCGCTGCGTGGCCTTCGTGCCGCTCTCATGATGATCTCCTCGGTATTGGTAATCGTTCGGGAAGTGACCTTGTTCTGCCTTCCGCTTATTGATATGCGGCGAAACTCACGGTTGGGCGATCTTCGGCTCTTCTGCCCAAGATGTGTGCGGCAACCCTGATCTTGCGATCATCGCGTGGCCTGTGGCGCGGCTGGTATCTGTGCGGCGAGATCCGGCGATTGAGCGGATCGGGTTGGCGGTGGGCGGGCTCAGCCCGGCGCGGAGTCTTTCTGTCGCACGGATCGTGAGGCTACCGCCGAGGAACACCGCAGCTACCCGCATGACTCACGTCGCGTTCGGGTCGATCACGGAGATCGACTTCGACTTCAGGCCGGCCTCCTTCGGCAGGACGGTGGCGGGCATTTCCGCTTTCAGGTCGAGGGCGAGCTCCGTCGTGTGGTCGGGGGTGGTCTGTTCGAGGGCTGGGGCGGCGATTGGGGTTTCCGTATTGGCGAACTCCGTTTCGATGATGCTCGTCTGGCGGAGTGACGATCTTCCCAGTGTTCGAGATCAGGCAGTCGATGCCGGGCGAAGGGAGACATCTTCGACTACTGCGTGCTTAAGCAAGCCCGGACCGAGATGTGGCTCGGAATCGTTCACCCACTCACGGTCGATGACAACCTGGTTCCTCCGTCGAAGCAGAATCCTGGTCGCCTCAGAGCCTTCCACGCCCGCCCAACCCACGGATCCGGACGGAGAGGGTCTCTGGGAGCGAAGATCGGGACACACTTAGATGAACTTAGACTTTTTCGGCCCTCTAAGTGTGTTTCTAAGTGTGAAAATTTCATATATCCATTGGCATCGGAGGGCCTTGGAGAGGTGTCAACTTGTGAACTTAGAGCGCGGGGTACGGACATATAGAACTAGGAAGGGTATATATCCCTGTGGAGAGGCCGGGGAGATATATATAGGGAGCCCCTCCTGTAGTAGTAGATCTTTCTCTAAGTTAACAAGTTAAGTAGTAGTAATAGGCACTACTTCCCCTTGTTTGCTTGAAAAAGACACACTTAGAAACACACTTAGACTCCCGGAAATCTCTAAGTCGATCTAAGTGTGAAACGTCGAAAACAGCTCGAAAAGGACGGATGGCCGGATTTATCCAGCTGAAGAATTATGCCTAAGGTGGTGAGTGGCCGGATATTTCCAGCTGAAGACTAATATCGGCGAGCACCACTAGCCGGATAAATCCAGCCACATCGAAAGATAATCTGAATAGCCGGAAGAAACCGGCTACACAAATTCGTGCATTGAGAGGCCTTACTCCGGTCGAGGGCGTCTAATTACGCGATCGAATCGAGGACATCCATGCGCGATCGCCAAGAACTTCGCAACGACATCGCGGGTGCCATCATCTTCGGCGCTCTACCCGGCGGTTCTACGCTCCTCTCTGCCGTAGTTCAAGGCAAGATTTCCGGGCTCAACCGTGAGACGGTGCAAAAGGCGCACAAGGAACTCGCGGCTCAGAACTTAGTAAGCACAACCGTCGCCGGCTCAGTCGTCAACGAAGCGGTGAGCGCGCCCCTTGCACTGATCAAGGCTGCCACCGCGATCTGTTACGACGCTGCATCCGCCGGCTTCGACAGGGAAAGACTGCTCTCTCTGCTGTGGGGGGCCTGGAATGACATGGAAATTCACGAGCAAGAACGAGAGCGGGCAGAAATGGAAGACCTACGGTACTGACGCCAACTTATGGCCATTCAGAACGCGGGCGTAGCGATCATGACTCGCGGAACATTGGCGGCGTACATATTGCTCGGAGACCTTGGTCAAACGGCTGATGGGTGGGCGGGCTCCGATCACCGTGCGGCACCGGGAAACCGCTGATGCCAAACACGCGGGCCCTGAGCTGTTGTCTTCGCTCTGGAGGGCAACGGCAGCTGTGGTGTCCTCACGGCGCGCGAAGAGTCACCGGGACGGTTCCGCCGTGCTGCTCAAGCTAGGCGTTTACCTTCGACAGGGATCCAGCTCTATCTCCGGAACTGTGGGCTCCGGATACCTCAGACATCGGAGACTCTACAGTGCAGTCGATTTGAGGGACGCTCGATGCAGGTGGAAGGTTGATCACTAGCGCGACCATAAAGACTAAAACAAACAATACCGACTCCCAGCGAACGGGTCGCCGGTTCCTTTCGCCCTCCCTTCGCTGATCGAGTTGCGGCAACCTCAAAGTCGCTTTGGGTTACGCCCTGGCTGAACTTGCAGCCTTCTCGGAGGTCGCGTCTGCTGGGCGCTCCCGGAACCGCTCCCCAACTGGATTCCGACGTACTCCGCCGGCCGGCCTGGTTCCGCCACCGGAATTGTGTTGAACCCGATCTCCCGAATGGACGACGGCCACAGCTCCGGAGCGCGTCCGGTCCGCAGCCAGTGCGGGACGGAACGAATCATCGCCAGGTTGTCGAGGACGGCGAGAGCACCTTCCGGGTCCTTCGGGGTGAACGGCACATCGAACGGGTCAAGGATGGACGCCTGCTCCCACAGCGCGTCGTTCGGGCCGGTCGGCCGGGATGCCTCTAACGCGAAGAACGACTGCGACACTCGACCGGGTGCGGGGAACCAGTCACGCCAGTCGACGACGAACATCCGGGATGCGGTCCGGTCGAAGGACACACCGGGGTTGTCTCGGGCGGCCGCGGCGATCTGCTTCCGGACTGCGGTCAGGTACTCGCCCTTCTTCACCGCCTTATCCGACCGGGGTGCGACAACGAACACGACCGCCAGCCCGGAGTCGTCCATCCTCCGGTTTGAGAGGAGGGTCGCCCAGCGTTGCACTTTAGCTTCAAAGTTCGGTCCGGTCGACGCTGTCATTTCCACTGCGATCCGAGCACCATCAGTTCGGATGAGGGTCGCGTCCGCGGCACGTCTGGCGCCGACCGCTTCCGGGAGTCCGAGACCGGAGTGGGCCAGCAGCTCGAACGTGGAGAGCTTCTCACCGACAACCGCCCCTATCTCGCACCATTCCGCGACCCGCAGACCGAGCTCCGTGGCGAGGACGTTGTGCCGGTCGAACTGCCCGCCGGATTCGAATGGGTGACCGCCTGTGACGGACACCCATTCCGGGTAGGTGAGACGCGGGGCGAGCTTCTGGTCGAAGTTCGAATTCCGGGACGGCCGGTACAGGGTCCCTCGTTCGGTGTTCCGGGTGTGCATCAGCCCGTTGGTGAAGATCCCGTTGTCGACGAGGCCGGCGGCGAACAGTTCCGGCATGGAGCTCGACTGGCCGCCGGCGACCGCACTCTCCCCGGTGATCGCCGCGAGCTGTTCTCCGGTGACGGTTCGCCAGGAGTCGAGGACACCCATGACGTTCAGGGTGCGGGTGATCGCAGTGCGGCTGAGAAGCCGCGCCCAGGCACGGTCCTCAGGGATGTTCAACCGGGCGGGGATACGCCCGATGCCGGCGTCAGCTTGCTGGCGAGCGAGCGCTTCGGACACCCAGGATGCGGACGCACCGGAAGCCCAGAGTTCGGCCCAGTACGGGTCGATGCGAGCATGGACGGAGACGGTCGGGTCCGTGCAGGCGGAGGCTTTCTCCGCGAACGCGTAGTCGGGCACGGCGGGGCTCACGAGCTCGGAACTTCAGGGACCGGGTTGCCTTGCAGGTCGGCGAAGTTGCTGCGGTCGCTCCAGAAGTCGTGGACTTTGACGGTGAACGGGGCTTGCCGTTTTCCGGCGGCGGTCGCTCGGACGATCGTCTCGAACTTCGGTAGGTTGGCGACGTCCGCTCCGGTCCACTCCTCACCGGCGAGGTTCAGATCAGCGATGAGGGTTCGGATGACGTCCGGGTTGTTCTGCGAGAACGCGAGCAACGTCCCGAATCCCATCACCGCGTTCTTCACCTCCGGGGCGAGCTGTTCCGGGTACTGGGTGGCGAGAATGAGACGGACCCCGTAACTGCGTCCGGCGTCACGCAGCCAGGTGATTACCTCTGCGGAGGAACCGGCGAGGAGCTTCAACTCGTCCGCGAAGATGGACACCCCGCGACCTTTTTCGAACCAGCCGGAGCAGTTCCGTTTGATGGCCTCGTAGAGGGAGTACATCATCATGGCGGAAACCTGCGCGACTATCGCGTCGTCGGCTTCCTCCCCGCTTTCGGTGATGCCGGTGTTGACGACGACGTGGTAGTTCATTTTCAGGACCAGGTCCCAGTTGACGCGTTTCGGGCGAGCCCACCATGACTCGGCGGCGAGCAGGGCGGAGATTTTGTTCCGCGGAGCGTCGGTCAGCTGCGCGCGCTGCGCGGGGGTCTTCCCGGCGTACAGGACAGAGAGGACATCGTCGGCGTAGCCGAGGTCGGTGTCGAGGCGGAGGTTGTTCCGGGCGACCTCGTCTTTGATGGCTCCGGCGAGGGCGATGCCGGTGGCGTCCCCTTTGCTGCCGAGAAGAATCGAGGCGTAGTAAAACGGGGATCCGGTGGGGCTCACTCCAGCGCGTTCCGCGACGGTGGGGGTGATCGCGAACGCTCCGGCCATGACCTGGGTGAGAGTGTCGAACGAACGCTCTTGAATACTGCCGTCGGAGAATGCGTACTTCAGCATGTTGACGACCGAACGGGATTTCTTCTCCGCGTTGCCGGGGATGTCGAGAATGTCGAGTTGCCATTCGCCGTTACCGGCGAAGTCGACCCGGAGGAGCCCTTCCCCGACTTCCCCCGCCCAGGTCTTGTACGCGCCGGCGCCTTCGCCTTTCGACTCGAACGCGATGAGTGCGTTCTGCCTGCCGGGGAAACCGGGTCGGCCCGAGGGGCGTTTCTGCTCCAACGCGTTCCAGGCGAACAACCCTTGAATGAGTCGGCTCTTCCCGCTGCCAGCCTGCCCGAAGGCGATCACCCCGGCGTAGGCGTCCTCCGCGCTGAGGTACACCTTCGACCCGGCGTTGTTTCCGATGAACGGACCGATCGGTTCGAGCATCGCTGCGGGAGCGACCCGAATCTTCGTGGTCGCTGACCCGGAGTCCGCACCAGCGTGCGGGGCGATCAGCCCGACGGGCAGAGCGGGCCCGGCGAGGAACGCCCCATGGCCGAGCGGGTATGCGCCCTCCTTCGCGGGGATAATCACACCTTCCTTCGATGTGTGCTGAGCCCGTGGGCTGGTCGGCGGGAACATCCGACCACGGGGTTGCATGAGCAGGTTGTACCGGACGAGCCGTTTGACCTTCTCCGAGAACGACGGGATTTTACCGATGATGTACAGCACCCCGCCGATGATCACCGGGATACCGAGTCCGGTGATGACACCGACGATGACGGCGATGGTGCGGGTCGGGAACGCCGCACCGGACGCGAACAGGTAAATCCCGCCGACGAGAGCGACCACCCCTGCGGCGATGGCGGCTAGACCGCGGACCACCGGGGTGACCCCCTTCGTTGAAATCTGAACATCGAAACCGGGGATGAGCGCTGCGACCTGGTTCAGCAGCGCTTTCGCGCTCCCGGTCGTTTCCGCTCCCGCCCACAACGACATGACGACCGCCGACGGGGAGGACGTGTGATGGGTTGGCATCGAACCGCCGCCGAGCTGGGAGGTCAACCACATCCGATACCAGTTCGCTTCCTTCCCGCGCGGCGCACGGAACACCGTCGCCACCCATTCACCCTGACGGAGCGCATCGGCCACCCGCCGGGACACCTCCGACAGCTCCGCTCCGACCTGGGAGTCCCGACCGATCGCATGACCTGGCCGCGCTTCCGCGTACGCGATCTTCAACGAGTCGAACAACCCGACCTCATCCTCGATCTCATCCGCTCTCGCGGCGACTGTCTGAGCGAGATGTTTAGCGGCCAGTTCCACCTGCGGAGTGTCCGGCGCGATGAAGTAATGAGAGAGCCCTTCCGACGTCCGCCGGGTCAACAGAACCGACCCTGCCGGCGCAGTGGAAACGAATGTCGCCGCCCGCTGCAAAATCGTTGTCGGGTTCGTATCAATCTCACCCGCGCGGGTCAGCTTCCACACCCGCGGAATGGTTAGAATTTTCGCCATCAGAACGCCCGTCTGCGGCAGGTAAAAGAGGACCCGGCCGCACCCATTTGATATGCGGCGATTCACGATTCTCAGAAACTGATCCCGTTTCGAGATAAACGAGCTCCGCCCAACCAACCCGCCGCCGGCGGCCGCCTATCCCTTCGGGTTTCTGTCTCCTGCGTCGCCTAGTCCCGAAGTGCACCCTGCGGTGGGCGTCATGCGGATGCTTGCGTCTTCGAGGACAGTCTCAGCCGCGCAGTCGCACTGTTTCTCGACGCTGCGCGTCTCGAAACTGAGGGCTTCGCCCTCCCCGCTTCGCGGGCGTTGTCGGTCCGCTCGCGAACCGTCACCGTGTCGTTCCTGGTTCGGTTCCCGCTCCCGGTCCTCATGCCACCTTCGGTGTCATGTTCGCCGAGTCGCTTCGCTCCTCCAATCGGCTCACTCGAAGTGCCGACACTCTCGCTGCGCTCGCTTCATGTCGTCTCTTCGCGGACCTCGGTTCCCGAGATGATCCAAGCCCCGCAGCACCCAGGTTCTTCGTAACGATGCCGCCCCGCGTTCGAGACGAACACGCGACGATGCCGAACCCGTCCCGCCACTCAACGGAACCCTCCGCGCACGCCCCGCCACCGCCGACCGCAGGGAGGGCTGAGCGCAGCGAAGCAAGCTATCGGAACGACACCAACCCGCAGGCGTATCGACCCCGTTCCGTGCAACAAGGTGACCTGGAATTTGCGGACAGAAGCTACGACGTGTTGTGAGTACCCGAAGGGTACGAGAGGGAGGCCGCCCGCGGCCGACCGGGGAGGAAGCGCAGCGAACGACGGTGACGCGAAGCGGCGCCAGCAGACGCCACGGGAACAGGTAGCCAGCGATCTGCAACGCCCGCGAAGCGGGGGAGGCCGCCCGCGGCCGACAGCATGCGTTCCGCACCAAGCAGCTCCGCGGCTCGAAACACTCGACACAAAGTGTCGAGCGGTTCGTCGCCGCGTCGCCCGCATCGCGGGTTACGAACAGCCAACAGCACACACGAAGTGTGGGCAGCAAACAGCTTGCCGACGCGCAGCGGACAGCGAGCGCGCCAGCGCGAGCTCTTAGAGGCTCGGGGCAACGCTCCGGGTCTGCTCTGGTTGGTGGTGTGGGGCTCGGCTAGCGCCGGGGTTGAGACGGTCCGCAGGGCGGCCGTCGGTTTGGGTTTCGGCTAGCGCCGCGGTGGGCGGGAGGCGCGATCGCCTTTACCAACTCCGAGCCCCGGATCGCGTAATCATGAGCGCGGGATCGAGCGTCCTCTTGATGCGTGAGCAATAGAATGACGGTAGAACCCAGCTATTCAGAAAGTAAGGAACCGAGACATGGGACGGCAACGCATCGCCCTTTCACCTGTCGCTGCAGATGCTGTAACAGTTATCGGGCAGCAGGTGCGATTCGCGCGGCACGATCACAACTGGACGATCGCTGAGCTGGCGGACCGCGCAGGAGTCTCACCACACACAGTCACTTCGATCGAAACAGGTTCGCCGGCCGTCTCCATCGGAAATGTCCTAGCTGTCGTCGTCGCGGTCGGACTGCCGATATTCGGAACGCAGAGCGCCGAGCTCCTCAACGCAACTCGCCGCTTCGGAATTGAGAAGCTCGGACTGATCCCCAGCCGCGAATATCGTCGTGGTAACGGAGAGCCGGTAGACCTAGATTTTTGACCGGATTGTCGGGCCGTCCCAGATTCAGAGAGAGTTCCGATGAGACGGTAGACAGGCGGCGGGGATCCTCTTAACGGGCTGACCCGGCCGCTCATCTGGAAGCACACCCTTTGCGCAACCGGCTAACCCATGCCTGGGCAGTAACCGGATCGGTGACGCGTAAAGCGAGCGCGTCAGCACGAGCATCTATCGGGACGGGAAGAACGCGCGGACCCGCCCTCGCCTGTTCCTGGGGCGCGCCGCCAGCCCGGGGATGAGGCTCCGAACAATGTCAGTGCGGTCCAAAGACGGTCTGCTAGGTTGGCATCGTGATCACGCGACGTTTCATCTATGTGCCGGCTCTGGGTAGAGCCGGCGTCGTGTAACGCCGCATAACTTCTAGCCAGAGCCCCAAGCCAAGGACAATCGTCCTTGGCTTTCTTGTTTCCCGGGGAGGCATCTGGCACGGATTAACCCTCCCGATCATCGTGAGGAAGACCATGACCAGGCCGCTCGAAATTCTGAAACCGCTCCGCCGCAACATCGACTCGATCATCGGTGAGGAGGACCTCCTCGCCCAGCTGGCGAGCGGGAAGTCTTTGCGAATCAAATTCGGTGTCGATTGCACGGCCCCGGATCTGCACCTCGGGCATGCCGTCAATCTGTGGATGATGCGACACCTGCAGGAACACGGTCACCGCGTGGTCCTGCTCCTGGGGGACACGACGACGCAGATCGGTGACCCGACTGGGAAAAGCGAAACACGACCGGTTCTCTCGCGGGACGAGATCGACAGGAACGCTCAGGCGTTCATCGAGCAAGCGAGCCTTGTGCTGCGCACTGAACCGGACGTCTTCGAACTACGTCGCAACTCCGAGTGGTTCGACGTGATGCCGGTGACGGAGCTGTTGTCGCTGTTCAGTATGACCACCGTCGCCCATCTGATGGCCCGTGACATGTTCCGCGAGCGGATTGCCGCCGGACGGGAGGTCGCTTTGCACGAGCTGACTTACCCGGTGCTGCAGGGGTACGACAGCTTCGCGATGGCCAGCGATCTGACGATCGTCGGATCCGACCAACTGTTCAACGAGCTTATGGGGCGCCATTTCCAACAGCGTTTGGGTGCCACGCCACAGACCCTGATCACCACCCGGATCACGCCCGGTCTGGACGGCGGTCCCAAGCAGTCGAAGTCTCTGGGCAACTACGTCGCGTTGCTGGACGGTTCGACCGAGAAGTTCGGCAAGCTGATGAGCCTGCCAGACGCCCTCGTCGAGGCGTGGGCTGCGGCATACACCGATATGGCGGACGAGGACATAGAACGACTTGCAGCAGCAGTAACGAGGCGCGGCGCCACGGCACGGGACGCGAAGCTGGAGCTTGCAGAAGCGATCGTCCGTCGGTACCACGGCAACGAGGTGGCGAGCCAAAGCCGGCAAGCGTTTCTGTCGACGTTCTCCGAGGGTAACGAACCGGATGAGATGCCGGTGATCACCGCTCCTACGAGCTCGGTGCTGCCTCTTGACCTGGTTCGTCTAGCGCGTCCGGACCTCAGAAACGGTGCACTCCGCCGGCTCCTTATCCAACGGGCTGTTCGCATCGACGGCAACGTCATCCTCGAAGACAGTCGGGTCGCCTTGGAAGGCTGCGCTGTGCTGAGAATCGGGCCTCGGGCCTGGTGGCGCATTGGAGTAGCGGGGGAGGGAAGATCCAAGAACTGACAGCCGCCGCCGTGAATGACTTCCTCGGGACACATCGAGAGCGCCGCCGTGAGCTGGCGCGAGACGGCGACCTGGTGCATGTGGTGTTGCGCCGAGGCAATGAACGGGCGAACGCTGTCGCTGAAACAACTCTTGCCGAAGTCCGCGAGGCGATGGGAACAAATTACTAGGGGCGAACCCTGCCAGATTCAGCGGCTCGGGATGGAGTGCGTCGGGACAGGTCTACGGGGCTTCGAAGGAGGCGTCAATTCTGAGGACCTGGACTGGTTGTATCAGGCTTCCTTGGGCTGGTTCGCATCCCATCCGTCTGTCTCCGCCGGCTCGTGCCGTACGCACCGCGGATGCCCACGCTTCGGCGTCCACGAGCATGCTCTGGGCGTGGAGGTCGCCCCGGGTGCGAGCCATCGCGGGCGGTTCCGTAGCTGTTATCCCTCGATCACGAGCTTGCTCGAACAGCTGGTGCGCGCGGATCACGTTCCCGCGGCTCGCGTACGGCTCCGTCGGAAATACAGCAAGGTAGTGGTCATCGTGCGCAATAGCAGTCGTCACGTCGAGGACTCTCGCCGCGCGGATCTCGCGCGTCGCTTCGACTGCCGTCGGCCAACACTCGATGCGCTCAAGATCCGAAATCAGCGCCGCGGCGTCCAGGTAGCGTGTGCGCGCAGCCGGCTTCTGGGCGGTAGCCTCGCCGTATTCCAGAGTCCATACCGTCCCAGTCCCGGTGATCCGGGTTGGCTGAGTCCATGGCGTCTGCCGTGGACCGAACATCTGAGGCCGACGCTGCATGATCTCGTCGTCCCATTCCGGCAGGCCGCCGTAGCCAACCGGTGCCGTGGGAGGCCAGAACCACTCCAGCGACTCGCCCTCGCTGACGGTCAGATCAGCGACCACCCACCCCCGTGTCCACAGCCGGGACGCAACATCGGCGTCGATCCAGCGCATCGCATTCAGGATGAACCGAATCTCATCTTCAGGAGAGGCGGCCATGCATCAATCTTCCGCCGGGCCACTGACATTGACTAGGACGGGAGCTCCTATGCACCCAAGGTTTGTTGGGCCGGCGCGATGTCGGACGCTGTCGACGAGCTCGTTAGGCTGGTCGCTCTGCGCAGACGCGCTGGGGTGCCGTAACCGACCAGCGACTCGCTCCAGTCGAAACTGCTCGGTTCCATCAAGCTCGCCCCGCGTTTATCCACTGGTGGTCGGAGGCAATTCATCGAGGATGCGCCCGACCGCCTTCCGCTCTTGAGGCGTCATCTCGTCGATGCCGTGGTCCTCGATAGCGATCGCCCACCACGCAGTGTTCTTTATCGAGCAGTTTGGGCACGTGCGCGGCGATATCACGCCCCGGGTACCCATGTGGGGAGGGAAGTCCCAACCGGCGTCGTAGGCATCGCGCGAGTCCAGCAACTCTTCGAGGCCACACGACTCACACCAGTGCATGAACGTCCCGGTGGGGAAGTCAATGGCGCCGTCAGTGCTCATGTCTCTTGACCTTAGCGGCGCCTCTGGCGTGCGTTTAAACTGTGGACGTCTTTGGTTGAGAAGAAATAACCCCAGCCGGTCGGATCCTCACCGCATAGAGACCATGCGCCCTCCCCGCTCATGCGGGGGTGAGCAACCAACACAAGAAACCACCTCTCTGCACGGATTGCGCTGCTGCGGCGTGGGTGGCGTGCGTCGACGCCGTCTGGAACCAGCATCGCGAGCATCGGCGGGGCGAACTCGATCGACCGCGGCAGTCGCCGGCCTGGCGTTTCCTTGTGGGAGCAGGAGCAGATCACCGAAGCTGACGTTGCCGCCATCGGCACGGATCACGCAGACATTCTCCTCGCCCATGACAGTCCGCCGACGGCGAGCCTCCACGCCCGGCTGGCCAAGAACTCCGCCCTGTGGTCCTCTGCCGACCTCGCCTACGCGAGGCAAGGCCAGGACATGTTCATGCGGGCTTTCCTCGCAACTTCCCCGCGTCTGGCTGTCGGCGGTCACTACCATCTGCACCATGATGTGACCGAACGTTTTCACGGCGCACAGTGGTTCGAATCCCGGGTGGTGATCCTCGACGCGGACGGCGAAGCGAACTCCTTCGTGATCCTCGACACTTGGACGCTGGCCATCGAGTTCGTGAACGACGATCCGCGGACGGCGCGTCCCGCGGCGCGGTCGGCGCGGACAGAAGGTTGCATGGCGCCGAGTGAGTGAAGTGAGTGGTCGGTTGGCGCTGAACAATCACACCCCGATGGTGCAGGGCCGGAAGACCGCCGGCCACTTCACCTCCGGGCCACCGTCCGCCGATTGCGGCGACGAGATCGTCGGTCCCTTCGGCCATCTTCCTTCGAGTGGCCTTCACCGTGCTTCGGCCGCTGATTTGCCGGTGGTCCCCTGCTCAGCGACCCGATTTTCGGGCTCCTACAGAAGGCGGTGACTGAGTAAAGCTGTTTCGAGTGACCACCGGCTTAGTGACGTAGGCGTAAGCGGCGTAAACGGCGTAACGCCGCGTAAGGCTGACTCAGGAACCCTCCTGAGCCCAGAGATTGATTGCCGCCTGGTCGGCGACTCAACGGACCTGGAGCAGCGTCGTCGCGGAGACTGCCGATGCACGCCGAATTGGCCGGGTGCGCTGATCGTAAATCGATCGCAATTCGTATCTGAGACCAGTCCGCGGGGGAGCGGCAGGCCTAATTGCACGGGGCACAAAGCGAGGGATAAGCCCTCTGCTCCTTATCATCGTGCGCCATGTGAGCGCAAACGATTGTCTGCCGCCGCTGATACTTTCTGGAGTGAGGAAGGGCACGCCATGACGGGCCAGATCGAAGTATTGGTGAGCGTTGGGGCGGCACAGTTGGGCCCTGATCGACTGGGTATCGAGCCAGGCGCCGAACGCTGCTTTCGGGGACGCCGAATCCCGCGCGGTTTCTTTCGGAAGGTCGGGGATGTTGGCAATGAAGGTACCTGAGGGCAACAACGACGACGGGATTTCCCTCGCCGGCTCGAATGACGATCCGCGTGCCTCTGAGGTCGTCCTGCGGCGGGGCACGCGTGCAGCCGAACAACTGGACGCCTCCGGCTATTTTCCAGCCCCGGCAATCGGCTGGAGTGAGCCGTGGCTGCGCTTCTGCATCCGTTTGACCGAGATCGATATTCGCTTGGTCGGTTTGCCCAAAAGCAAGTTTGGCGGCCTCCGCGCCACGGTCATCCCGGTCGAGCTCGCCAGCGCGATGCGCGATCGCATCTACCGGTTGCAGCAGAAGCTGAAGTGGACGACCTTGGAGCGGTGCGAGGACTGCGGGCGTAGTCCTGCCGATGGTGTGCAGGTTGGCGCTGACTTGTCTGTTGAATATGTTTCGACGCGTTGCACCTTGCACCCGGTGGAAGGTGCTTCGGCGTGACTGGCCGTTCTTGGCATTTCGGTGCCCATTCCCGGTGCCTCGTGAACCTCCTTAGACGGGATTCAAGCGGTCGTCGTTCGCGTCGAACATCCCTGGTCGACACTCAAAGCCCGGATTTTCAACGGTGAACGAACCAGAGTTCATGTGGCGTCTGATCGTGTTTCGTGTTCAGGTGATCGCCGCGGTCGAACGGGCTGGCGGTCACGGAGTTCGACTCCACAACTGGCTGACTGACGCCACCGAAGAAAACGAATTCGACATCGCCTTGCTCGTGGATTTCCGCGGACGGACCATCGGCTTCGCGGGGCTGATCAAGCTAGCCGCGGAGATCGGAGAGATCGTCGGGGGCGCGAGCGTCAACATCGAAACGACTGGCTCCGAGGCGGGTGAGCGGCTGTGGCGCGAGGCGACTCCTCTATGACGGGACTCGACCCAGACGAGGCCGGAACGGCCCGGTGAACGGGCAACAAGGTGCTCAGCAGCGATCGCCCCGTCGACATACCGTGTGCCACATCTGCGATGCGAATGTCGTCGACGTTGGCGCCCTCCAGTGCATTGTTCTGCACAGCATCATCAACGATGCTCTGGCGCCGCGCATGATCCGCGTTCACGACGGTGGGAGTCGAACATCCCCGAATCGACATGAACCAATAATGCTTTTCGGCGTCGCGTTCCGCGGAGTGGAATCCATCACAGGTGAAGCTGAGGCCGAAGGTCGTCGCGACAATGTCCCGGAATCTAGGCCTGTCTAGCGAAATCTTAGATTCGGTTAGATTTCAGTAGATTCGGCACTCGATCGCCGGCGTCTCGATAGGCATGGCGCTGAAGTGAGCACCGCGTTCTGGGGGAACTCCTACGGTCCTAGCTGGCCAGCACCCGATAGACCGTCGCGCGCCCCACGCCGAACGTTGCAGCAATCTCGGCCGCTGACATCCCGCGTTTGAACATCAAAGCGGCCTGCTCCACCTGAATGTCGGATAGCGCACGCGGTCTCCCTCCGACCCTGCCCCGTGCCCTAGCGGAAGCCAAACCGGCCAGAGTTCGCTCGACCGTGATCTCCCGCTCCATCGCGGAGAGGGCCGAAAGAAGGGTGACAAGGAGCCGTCCTGCCGGAGTAGTGGTGTCGATCGCCTCGGTCACCGAGCGAAACCCGATGCCTCGATCCGCGAGCGACGCAATCAGATGCAGCACATTGAACGTTGAACGCCCCGCCCGATCGAGTCGCCACACCATAAACACATCACCTTCCCGCATGAACTCCACCGCCGCATCCAGCCCGGGACGAGACGCCTTCGAGCCGCTGACGCCAAGGTCAGTGAAGATCCGGATCGCACCTGCTGCGGTTAGGGCATCGGTCTGAAGGTCGAGCGATTGCTCCTGGGTTGAAACCCGGGCGTACCCGATGACTGCCATTCATTCCTGTCTCGAAAACGCGGCAATGAGGTTCCGAGAACAGGGACCTTCTGGGACGTCTTCTGGGACATCGTGCGGCGTACCCACGACATTTCGCGGATCGTCTCGAAAACGGTCGAATTTGGGGCGTGGCAGTTGTCGCGTATGACGCACGCTCACCGGGCTTAATGTCGGGCGGGGCAAACGCAAAATCGAGGGCCGACGGCGGGCGCCGGGCCTGAGATCACGGGGGAGTGTCCGTAGGAGGTCGGGCTAACGGACGACAGCGAGGACGCCACCAACGGGTTGGAACTGGAGCAGCCAACCCATCGCACGCGGTCTGGACATCACCGCAAGCCTTGGCAGTGAAGGTTCAGAGCGCGTAAAGATTACGCCAAGACAACTCCCAGACAAAGGTCCCTATTTAGGAGGACATTTTGTCCACAACCTGTGCAGAAACTTGCGAACTTATCCACAGTTTGTGGATGACACGCCCACTACATGTGGGGTTAGATTTATGTCGGATGCCCGCTATATAGTGGTCAAACCGTGGTACAAGCTCGTACAACGGTTAAAACAGAGTGACCCGCTGACGGGCGATCTGTCAGGCGGGTCACGTTCTCTGGGTGGAGAACTAGAACCTAGCAAGGCGGTTCGGTTTCTGTCAAAAGGACGCTCCGAACATCGGAGAACCAGATGGCAGGCAAAACGCCTCCGCCTAAAAATTATCGTGACGCAGGATCGGGCCAATACGTGCCCAAGCCCTACGCGGATAAGCACCCCCGGACGACGGTTTCCGAACCGCGTCCCAAGGGAACAGGCAAGAAGTGAGCGGGCGCAGCGTGAACATCACGTGCCCGTTCTGCCGGACCACCTTCTATAACCAGGTGATTCAGCGCCACGGTCCAATCCGTTGCGGTAGGTGCAACCGGACCATCACCATCTAGCAAGAATTGGGGCCGCATCCTGTCAAGGGTGCGGCCCTTTTTTCGCCCGGATCACCGTTCCCTTCCCGGGCATCCCGGAAGGGTCACTGCTGGGCATAGCCGTGTCGCTGCGCGGTGTGATCAGAGGAAGCGAAGATTTTCATGGCGTTCGTAAATACTTACAGCTGTCCCCATTTGTGAAGAATACGGGCGGGCCGAATCCTGTCAAAAGTGGATATGCGCAATAGTTCGCAATCGTTCACCGCCGGGGGAGGCGATGCGCATTTCAGTGAACTAGCCACCGACAAATTTTTCAGGGTGCTGGCGACGGCGGAGCGAGCGTGGAGGGCGGTTGGCCTTGCTTACGCTCAGCCCGGCCCTTGAAATAAATACGAAGCGCGTGGAGGCAAATACCCGCCGCCGCAACGATAAGGCTGGTGATCAGATCAAGGCCGATCAGCAGACGAAGCAACGAAAACCCTGCGGCGGAACCGATGAGTGCACCGAGGACCTGCGCTGCTCCGGGAGAGAACAGGAAAGCAGACCGTTCGCGACCTTTGGCAGGGAGCCTGGCTGCGAAGACGCAGAGCCCTGCACCGGCAACGGCTAAAGCGGCACGGGCATCCAACGGTTCGAGACCTGTGAGCCCGAAAATTCCCCACGCGATCAGCGCCACGCCACACGTGGCGAAGAATACAACGACGACAATCTCCGCCTTGTTCTGTTGCCGATCCATTGCGTAATTGTTGCAGAAAGGGAAAGCACTCCAGAGTGAGTCTCTGGAGCGCTGCCCATAATTTCTGCGCATTCAATTGGAGCGGAGGGCGCGCCCAATTGCTGATCAGCCGATAAAGAGCTCGCCGTGGTTCTAGGGGCAGCCTTTTCGACGAGCTACAGCGAACGACGTTCCGCTTGCGGGCATCCCGGAAGGGTGGCTGCCGGGCATGGCCGTGTCGCTGCGCGGCGTGATCAGAGGAAGCGAAGATTTTCACGGCGTTCGCAAATACTTACAGCAGTTGAAATACCCAAGAAGACAATCGAGAAAGTCGCGACCACGATCAAGCCCCAGTTCACAAAGTACGGATGCCCAAACACCAAAAGTGCGCCACCGAACGAGGTGGCTGCAGCGATCACTCCCACTAAGACTGCTCTCTGAAGCGTGGTGAGCCGAACGCTCCTTCGCGTGGCAAGTATCCCGGCGACAACTCCAACCACTGCAAACAGC
>Ga0209100_1000881_pt1 | contig 22899 bp, 19 predicted proteins | sample lystaG_FD_185480 | JGI IMG/M metagenome (GOLD analysis project Ga0209100, IMG submission 185480) | Glacier valley bacterial and archeal communities from Borup Fiord, Nunavut, Canada, to study Microbial Dark Matter (Phase II) -... | ecosystem: Environmental > Aquatic > Freshwater > Ice > Glacier ...
TTTGCGTGGGGTATGGCGTTTCCGTCCCCTTGCGGGGAAGAGGTCATGAAATGCGGCTAACTGGCGAGACCGACGAAACGCTTAGACAGATGTTTCCGTCCCCTTGCGGGGAAGAGGTCATGAAATCTAGTCGCACCTGCACCGAGAAGCTCGACGGAGCCATAAGGTTTCCGTCCCCTTGCGGGGAAGAGGTCATGAAATTTAGACTACTGTGATTTGTTCATAAAGAACGATCTACAGATGTTTCCGTCCCCTTGCGGGGAAGAGGTCATGAAATACAAAGAACTCGGAGCGCCGCCGACGTTCATGGCTTTGTTTCCGTCCCCTTGCGGGGAAGAGGTCATGAAATATTCAAGCCGTCGCTCTTTACAGCCCCCCTAGTGGCGTTTCCGTCCCCTTGCGGGGAAGAGGTCATGAAATACGAAAAGCTGAAGCAGCTAAACGTTGAGTGGCTAACGTTTCCGTCCCCTTGCGGGGAAGAGGTCATGAAATTCGAGACGATTGCCGACAAAGAATCTGACGAAGGGTTTCCGTCCCCTTGCGGGGAAGAGGTCATGAAATCAAGGCTTCTCAGACGCTACGGATGATCAACTGATGTTTCCGTCCCCTTGCGGGGAAGAGGTCATGAAATACATAGGCAAGCAAATGACCGACCTTTTAGAACTGGATGTTTCCGTCCCCTTGCGGGGAAGAGGTCATGAAATCAGATACCTTCTAATCGGCACACTGATTTTTGGATTCGTTTCCGTCCCCTTGCGGGGAAGAGGTCATGAAATTCTCCTGCGTTCGCCTAGGCGCCTCCGTTCCAATGTTTCCGTCCCCTTGCGGGGAAGAGGTCATGAAATAGTTGCGGAGTACATCCTTGAGACAACTGGTAGTAACGTTAAGTTTCCGTCCCCTTGCGGGGAAGAGGTCATGAAATGATTCAGCAAACCAATTCAAAAGGAAAAGCCAAAGAGTTTCCGTCCCCTTGCGGGGAAGAGGTCATGAAATAAAAGTACACGGCAAGAATCTGGAAGGTGATCGCTTTTGTTTCCGTCCCCTTGCGGGGAAGAGGTCATGAAATTCGGTCAAAGTGACCGTTGAACCCGAACCCAAAGAGTTTCCGTCCCCTTGCGGGGAAGAGGTCATGAAATCGCGTCCGTCGAAAGCCTGACTGGGTAAAGCTCCTCAGCCAGAAATCGACAGAGGTAAAAATTTCAACTAAAGAAAAGGCTTTTTCTCTTAAAAAACATTTCCCTCCCTACGCTCAGATGCCCACGGATTCAGGCATCGACATAGGTCAACGACAGTATTTGGTTTTCAAGGATCGGTCGAGGTGTGTCGATACACCCATCCACACACCATACCACTCAGCACTTTCAACACGTCAAGTAACTTTCAGATAATATACACCTTGGGCGGTGGTTGGGGTGGCGCACTCCCGATCGTCAACACCCTCGGCACCGCATCCGCCGGAATCCAGTAAAACCGCACATTATCCTCCGACGGCTCGATTCGCCGCTGCACCTGCTCATGCAGCTTCTTCAGCTTATCCAGCGACACGAAACACTCAAACACGCTTTCCTGCACCCGTCGCCCCTGACCCTCCAAGAAATGAGATAGTTTCAAACGGCGCTTACTATCCGCAATGTCATACACCACTAAAGTCAGCATCGCCCTACACCGCCCTCAAAAACGACTCATACTCGACCCCATCTAACAAACACCGCTGATATTGCCGAATCTGCAACTGCATCGCCCGTCGATAAGACACCTGCCCCTGCACATTCGGATGAGCCACCAATTCACTCATCCGCTCCTCAAACCGCCGCAAAAACAACCGCCGCGCTGCATTTGTCAGATAAATCCCCCCCTCACTCACGTCACTAAAATCCTCCGGTTTCAACACCTGCTGATTAATCAACGTCACCACCAACGTATCCACCACCGGAGAACGAAACTCCTCCATCAAATCAAACGCCAGATGCGGATCATGACGATCGGAGCGATGCAAATTACCCAAATAAGGATTCAACCCCTCCGTCAGCAGCAAACTCAGCACGTTGTTAAACAACAGCGTATATCCAAAACTCAGCAGACTATTCACCGCATCTTTGGGCGGGCGGCGACTCCGATCCGTTAAGCTAAACCCCGGATTGATCAACAACCGCCCCAATGCTGGAAAATATCGCGCCGCTGCTGCACCCTCATAGCCCCGTAGTGATTCTATTTGAGCCACAGTTGCCACCGATTCAAGATCTCGATCAATGCCCCCAATTGCCCTCTCCACCTCCATCACTTGCCGCTTGCGATTGAGCCTCAGCAACAACTGACGAGAATTCATCAACTTGCCCCAAACCATTGATCGTGCCATCTCTAGCTGAAAGATTTGATCATGACGGCGATCAAACTGGGCTGACTCCACTGCTAAATTGCAGCGCTCTGCACTCCACAAATGTCCCTTATAGCGCCCACTCTGAGACAAAAACACAACCGGAACTTGCTCCTCCAAACAAGCCGAAACTGCTGCCGTGCTGAGATGAACGTTGCCAAACACCAGCACTTGCTCAACTTCTTTGATAGGCACTCGCACTGGAGAAAGCAGCCCCTCTGACAGCAAATCGTCAGCCTTGATCTTTGGTTTAGGCTCATCAACTACAAACCGTTCCTGTTCCTTCCGCAGAGTCGCGCCTTGGTGGACCAGATAAAGTAGACCTCCTGCATGAATCAGCCCTCACCCTAAATCCCTCTCCCAAACTTGGGAGAGGGACTTTGAAACTGGCTCCCCTTCTCCCAAACTTGGGAGAAGGGGCTGGGGGATGAGGGCGTTCTAGCATTCGCGCAGGAGGTCTAGTGAAGACATGGGAAAACCCTCGTGCAGTTAGCTCGCGATCTCACACCCCAACTGTCCCTAACTTGCCCCGTTTTTTTGAGGGCTAACAGGGTTCATTTGTTCGCTAATTGCCGCCGCGCCAGCTTGATATAGGTTTTGACCGTCTCATAATTCATCTCTAAATCCGTCGCGATCGCCTGCAACGATTCTCCCAGTTCTCTTCGTGCCAAAATTGTTGCCCATGTCTCCGCAGAGGTGATCGCCCGATCGCTCCCCGATCGCTTCTTCACTGCCAAAAACTGACTTGTCAACTCACTAATTCTCTGTGCCAGCAGATCTTGAGTCGAAGGCAACACAGCAGTCGTCGGCGCATCTCGCCAGCCCAGCCGCGTCTGCCCCAACCCAAACGTCGTTTTATGCCCCGTGCCACAATAGGGCGCAAACCAACACAGCACCGTGAATAGCTGAATATATTCAGCATCTTCCCGCGCCACCACCGTTAGACCCAGTGAGATCGATCCTGTAAACCCCGTCACCGATCCTTTCTTTCCCGCCACCACCTTGGCAGACTCCAGATGATGCCGCATAATCAACACCGATCCATCAATCCATTCTAGAAATTCATCCGCGTCATATTCGAGATGAGCAAACTGATTCCATCGGCGTAGATAGCTGTGAAACAAATTGGTCGGCACAGGCAACGGAAAATGATTGCCCTTGCGTCTAAAACTCGTCGGTGACAAAAACGATAAATCAACCGCTTTGGCTTGATGCGGACGATCCGCTGCCTGATCAAATAAAGCTTCGTAAGTCGTCGTTTCTCCCACGATCGACCATCCCAAAATCTTGAGCGGAGCCGTTCGCAAATCAATTTCACCGGGCAACTGTTCGAGCCATTGTTTCAACCATCGCACTACAGGCTGACTAAACGCTGTAATCTGCCAGTGATAAATCTGGTTTGCACTCAGTCTCAGCGATCGAGCCGTTGGATCATGCGGATCAATCAACCCAGAAATCGTAAACGGCTTCTCATCCTGATTGTCATGCAGCGTCGCAGAAAGACCAGGGTCACTCTGCTGGATTTGATGAAGAAACCACGCATGAAGCCCGATCATATACTGCGGATAGAGCGTACTGTCTCGCAGCGGCTGCACTTGGAGCGTAATGCCAACCAAGGCAGCATCCTCCGTCCAGGCAGAAGATTTGGGAGTGGGGCGAGATCGAGACGGCATAACGGAGCATCTAAAACATCGACCTAAATTGTAAGCTCAATCCCCGATCGGGGATTAAACTCCTTCATCGATTGAGTCATGACTCAGCGTTTCTGACTAAGATTGAGAGGGTCTAGAATCATTTGATTATGCCGCATCTCGATCAGCTTCCCTTTCTAAAGTCACTCTGCTGGCAAGGAGAAACCCCCTCGATCGCCAACCTGACCGAAGTGGAAGTTTTACAACTCTATGAACGCAACTGGCGGCTTCGTGGAGTGCTGGCTGGTGTGAGTACAGTTGAACAACAATTCATCCGCAATCTTGCAGATAAATACCATTCTTGGTTAGCCAATGATCTTTAGACATGCCATTCATAATCAGGTCTTGCAAGTTTTACAGGCACTCAACTGTAATTTTTTAGCATCCTGCGAGGCATACTTTGGTGGGAGAACACTGCTCTCGCTTTGCTATGGAGAGTATCGCCTCAGTCGCGATATTGATTTTCTCTGTCCCTATGGAGCCACATTTTCGCGATTGCGAATCGCTTTGTACGATCGTGGCTACGACGCGCTCTTTGATCCAAATCGGCTAAGTGACATCCACTTGCCACAGGAAATCCGCACCGATCGCGATGGAGTTCGCTTTGTTGTCCGAGTGGGAGAATCTTCGCTCAAAGTAGAAATTGTGGCAGAGGGACGCATTTCCCTAGAAGCCCCTATTTATCCTGCTGGATTGCCTGTGCCCTGCTTGAGTGTGGTAGACCAAATTGCAGAAAAGCTTCTCGCCAATGGAGATCGCTGGCTCGATACCTCAACCGATTCTCGCGATTTGATTGACCTGAGCATTCTTCGGCAAATGACCCCGTTTCCCGCCGCCGCGATCGCTAAAGCAGAAGCAGCCTATCGCTGTATCGATCCGCTCAAGCGATCAATTCTCAACTTTCAAGCTAAACCGGATTATCGATCGCGCTGTTACGAGCGATTGGGGGTTCGGACACCTTACATGGTCATCACTGGGCTGGATCAATTGGCAACGCAGTTTGATTTGCCCTTAACCGAACGGATGACCGTTGAGCAACTAGAAGATTAATCTGCTCTGCGGCAGAGAGCCATGCCAAGCACAAGATAATCTAGATACTAGAATCTGGTCAGCCGCAGTCAGCAAGGCACGAAAGCGCAATTATATGCCTGCGAGAAGCAATCCTAGCGCCACCTGTGCCGCTTCGTCTCACTCACACGAAGCCATTGCTCAAACTTCAGGCGCTACTGCATCAAGTCTACGATCGGGCACGACTTGAATTGGCAATTGATTACGAACGCACTCCAAGCTCAAGCTATCAGTTGATGGATGATCTGGCTTGACTTCAGGGTTTTGTTGTTAAAGCGTAGGGCTAAATTAACTTCACACGCTTAATTCTGCCATCTTCATACAGTTCCATAATCTCCACCTCAACTTCCTGGTTTTCGATTAGCGATGCTGCCTTCTTCGGTTCTTTTTGCTTTAGCTTCTGAGCTGTTGCTGGAATCTCATAAGTGACCTGATTGCCCTTAATTACTCGCACGATCGCCGCTACTTCGTCCCCAAGCGCCGCCTCTGCTGTCGCGATCGCTGCCTGAATTTCTGCCTCTCGCTCTGACAGCACCGTGGGTACAGCAATTTCGCCCGTTGGTACACCATCAGCGTAGTAACGCACTAACCGAGATGCCCAGCCCAGAATGTGTAGTAGCGTAGGGATGTCTTCGCTGTAGGGGTGTAGGTATTGTCGGCAGGTTGTTTTAATCGTGTCGTAATAGCGCTGTGTTTGTTGGCTATGCCCCACCTGCTTGCCTTCCCGCGCCAGAATTTGCAGGTAGTTAAAAAACTCTATCCCGGCTTTTTCTCGATCTCCATACATTCGCAGGTAGGCGATCGCTTTCTGAAGCTCATTCACTTTGACATTATCCCGCACCAGCGTTCGTGCGATCGCGTCAGCAATCGTCCACTGGGCAGGCGTTAACTCAGTTGATTGCATTAGTAAGGCTCCGTCGGGGCTTGGCGATCAGTGGGGAATTTCAAAATCTGGCTCAGGTGCTGAAGCTGCGGTTCCTCCACTAACTTTGACTTGTGAGCAGTGGTCACACACGCCTGAATAAAAGCTGTTAACATCTCCTTCGTTAATTGCGTAGACACTGGTACAGCATAATGACGGTAGCGATCGTGCAGATTCTGCGCTTGGTCAATGCTCGTTACGGTTATCGTCATCGTACCCATCCCGATCGGCTTACCACCCCCTACCTTCAGGGTCAGCGGGTTCTGTTCATCTTGCCCTAGAACAATGAACAGTGTTCCCAGTTGCGCCTGGGTCAGATTCATAAACTGTATCTGGGTAGTAAATGCATATTCTGTCCCTGCCTGTTGAATTGGCACACCTCGCTGTCCGCCATCGACTGCCTTGGCAGCGTGAAAGTAAAACTTCCGTCCCACCGCTTTACCACGACCGTCCAAATAAGCCCTGCCTTCCTGCGGTCGTGGACGATACATCGACGGCATAAAACCCGTTACTGATGAAGCTTTTTGGCACTTAGCATCACTAAACTGCACCAAGCCTTGCCAGTCCAAGGCGCCAAACAATAGACTGGCGGGACAAAGCTTCCGTTTATCTTTGCAGGGCAAACGCTCTGAGGGCATCATGTTGCGATATTTTCCTGTGACGACCGCTAACGTGCTGTTGGTGATCGTTTCGTACATTGATCGCACAACGCCTTTTAGAGAACTGCCTGGAATTGTGAGTTGTCGTTCCGTCCCCTGCATCATCGTTTTAATCAGTGCTGACGCTGACCCCACATCGGTCCCTAGTGCCACAATACCTGTGGAAATATGCACGGCTGTTTTTACGGTCAGCGTCAGTTTAATCGTGCCATGAATGTGATCGATGAAATAGCGATCATGTCCTGCTGGGGGTTGAAGTATGGGGGGCTTTCGCGGGAAGGGGATCAGTTCATAGGGCTTGTTTGGCAGATCTGGTGATGATGAATTTGCGGGCTGTGGCTTGCGGGGAGGCTGGGGGCGTTGTCCTGTCATGATTTATGCCTCCACGGTAAGTGCTACAAAGTGAACGATTGCGGTCTTAGCGTTGTGAAAATAGCGTTGACTAATGTTGACTTGACGATCGGCAATGCCTTGAGGAAGTCGGGTTTCTGTAGCGGGATAAACATAGGCTTTGCGCTTCTGAACAGTCCAATCCTCGCCCACTGGTTCAAAAGCTGGTGTTTCTTTCCGGGTGCTGAGTATTAAGACTTCAAACTGGCTGCCCTGCTGTTTCCAGCGTAGTTCTCGATCGCCATCAAACATCTGTCCTTCCGGGCTAGGAAAATCTTCAGGCAGTGTCGATTCAAACCCACTCACGCGATGTGCCCAACGTAAAAAATAGCGACTTTTAGAGGTCGCGTATTGATTCAATAAGTCCTGCAACGCTTGAGCCGAGGTCACGCGCTTAGTTCCTACAAATGCACTCATGCTGCGTTCTCCAATCGCTGGCTCCAAGCTGTCACTGCTGTCTTAAACAACTGTTTCACTGCAGTATCACCTGTCCAAGTTAGCTGCACGCCAAAACCTAATTCCATTGCTTCAGTGGTTGCTGTGGAGTCAGGTTTTACATCACCCACAGGAAAGCCGTACTTTTTACGCTCATCATCTTCTAAAAATGCGCCTGCACCCAGCAAAGTATTTGATTGCCAGCGCTGTGAGCGTCCCAACTGACATATCTCCTGGCTTTGATCATTCAACAGACATCCTGGGTACTGCACCACTGCTTTGTCACAGGCAAGGGCAACAATTCCCATTCCTCGCGACTTAGCAAACCCTAATCCAAACCAACCATCATTCAAGTCTCGCAATACCAGACCAACTAAGCCTAACTGGTCTAACGAGAAGTTTTTTAGGTGAATCTTGGTTTGAAATTCGCCTGCGGTGCAAACTTGATAATTGAAGGGACCAACGGCAACAGAACCAAAGACTCGATCGATAGCTACGCCATTGCGTTCTTCGATCTTGAGTTGAGTTCGATCAACAGGATAAGCATCTTCAATTCGCAACCGGCTAGCAATCTCGGTGCTGCCAAATAGTTGATCAGTAAACGATGAATCACGATAGATATCGCTGGGCTGATCGTAAGACTCTAGATATTTGTAGCTCTCTCGATTCAAAGGATCACTTGCCCAAAGGTGCCCAGGTTTATCAGAGGGACGATCGCTACCCACCGTGCGAACAATTCGTTCAGCATGGGCACGAATTGCTCCTTTCAGTGAGCTTCCTGGTAGATAAATTGATCGTCCTCCTGCATAGTAAGTTTCCACAAACTCCATATCTGGCTTAGTCGGATCTGCACCTTCCTTGCCTGATTTAATCAGCATTGGACCTTGAGGAGAAATCGTTAAAGTAATGGTGCAGTGATTTACGAATCGTTTGTGCATGATAGATTTCTCAGCGAGGGGTGGAAGGGCTTGCCGTGGGTGATTGAAGCTTTTGAATTAGGCTGGCAGTCCAATCAGCTTTGTGGGCTGAGAACTGTTCAGGAGTCATTTTGTAGTGGTCTTGTTCACCTTGAACCAAATGTTGCAAATAGGTAATTAATTCACTAGGGCGCTCTTTTGGATAATCTACCCACCAAGCGTTATTGATCGCTAATCGCACCACACCCAAACCGCGAGATCGACCTCCACCCAAAGGAATTTGCTCTGTCTCAAATTGGTGCAACCCAATCATTAGTAGTCCTAACTCCCATTCTTCAGCGTTTTCTACCACTGCCCGAAACTCAAACTCTGTACCCGCAGGCACCACCTGAAAGTCATATAACCGACCATCAGCAGCAGTTTCGGTATCGCGATCGATGGAAACTCCGTCGCGTTCCTGGTATTGCCCAAACCAGGAGTCTGTCACAACCGTTAAATCGCGTACCTGAAACTTGCTAGCAATCCAAGGTGAACCAAACAGCAGTGAAACCAAATCAGTTTCCTGTACAAGAGCGGCAGTGAGTTGGCGATCGTGATTGGTGAATTTAATTTTCAGGGCACGAATTGTGTCAGTTTGGACTGAACTGGTGAGTTCACTCGGATCTTTGGCAAATGTTGAATTAATGGCACGGAGGAAGCTTTCTAGTCGAGATCGTAGTGCCCCTTTAAAGCTCGATCCAGGGATTAGTGGTTTACCCAACGCATCTTTAACGACAGGCAAATCTGAGCCAATGGGTTCTAGTGATCGCCCTTGACTAATCCGCAGAGCCGTCACCGTAGTTAGGGTGCCTTGAAGTTCTAATCGGCTTTTGAATATATCAAACATACCTTCACTCATCTTTTATTGCTTGAACGTTCAGGATCGAGGTTGAGAAACTTGAGATACCGTGAGCCATAACCTAAATAGCGCCGTGTCAACTCAATCTGAATCGCCCTTTCGCTGGGATATCCACAGGACTTGGCAATTTCACGGGCAGCCTTCTTCAAGTTGCCATCAATATCTTGAATAATCTGTTCTGCCAACGATCCAGCGCCTCTCCCCCATTTGTTATCGCGCCCAACTTGATAGCGAAGAAAGTTCTTAATCACCTCTGGGCTTTCGGTTGTGTCTGCAACTCGCACCACATTCCGAAATTGGGCTTCTTCTAATTTGTCTTTGCCTGTATTGCCATATTTTGCAGTGTCTAGAGCGGACTGAATCCATAGGACTAGATTTTCTTCTGCCTGTCGAATGCCTTTTTGCATTTGCAGTTCAATTTTTGGATCGATCTCGCTCATACTGGTTCCTCCCGAAATATGCCATGAAACTCATCACAAACCCGCACCTGCCCGAAGCCCTCAGCAGTACGATCTCCTATACCCTTAACTTCTAGTTCCTCCAATGCTGTTTCCCAAAGTTGAGGCTGTGTTGTACTGAATAGATACACCGCTCCTCTAGCCGTAACCAACTCCACATCTTTCATCAGACCCCACGCAGCATTCCAGCCAGAGCGGTAATTATAGCTGCTGTAGGCAATGTGCAGTGTTAGAGACTCGTCAGTTACGCCAGTAAACTGTTGAAGCATTGCCGGAGAGATCACAGTAGTTCGCTGCCAATGTTCCGTTAAGATGGCATCGGCTTGCAGGTCAATGGTGAAGTAGGTGCGACCAATTAACAGATCAGCGATTGGGTTCCCAAACACTGACCAAAGCTGCCATCGGCTTTTGAGGTGTTCCTGGAATTGAGCCATTCGGACAGAAACATCACTCACGACATTGGCAATTTTTGCTTCGATCTTAATCTTTCCCAAGCCTCTGGATGTTGAGCCGCCAATCCGAAAGACGTTGGCGTTATCATTGATAAACTGAGTTAGAGCTTGAGCCAACACAGTATCTTCCACTAAACTTGCGCTGTGATAAACAACATTCTGCCAATCTGGTGTTGCTACTTTAAGCGAAGGTGCAAATGATTCATTCAACACTTCAATGCTGTAGAGTACTTGCTCCTCAGCAGTTGCCCGTCTACGATTAATGCCAACACGAGTTAGAAATCGACTTGATACAGTGTGTTCATAATATTTGCCCTGAATTTGACTGTAGAGCTTGGCGTATGGTTCAACCTGGGCATTTGTGCCTTCTCTTATTGCGATCGCATCAGTGAACTCAAAAGGTTGATTAAACGCAGTCGCACAGAAGCTATCGATTAGCGTATCGAACACGCCATGTCCTACAGGTTTAAATCCCGAATTGGTTTTAGAGCTAACTGCTGTAGCAGGCAAGAGCCTGATTGGAGTAGAAGACACTGTAAAAGCCGCCTCGCCCGTTTTCGCGATCGCTGAATAAGCATTCTGAAAAATTGCAGGGGTGTCGCTCACAAACAATGTGTGAAAGTCACCTCCCACCGTTTGATTCATGAAGCTTTGATCAGATTGCTGCAACATTTGTGAGGCGATCGCCCCACGAATTACTGTACCAGGAATGTATTGTTCGACCTCGCTCAACGAGCCACCGGGCTTTTGTCGCCCCAATGCCAGCGGTGATTCAGCGGTAATCTCTAGTTCAATCCGGTTCATTGTATTCTCCTTCGGCGAGGAATTCCCAGGCTGCGGTGGAAATTTCAACGGGTGCTGTTTGCCAATGCAGCCAGCCTAGCCCGACTGATTTACTACCCCCCAAAGCGTAAATATGCTTCAAACCTGAAATTAATAATGCTTTTACCCAAGGTTGACAACCATGCTGGAAATGAATGTGTCCGGTAAATTCTAACTGAGCATTGGCTGGCGAAGTTTCTAAAAAGTAGAGCTTTTGGTCATCGGCAGTGCGTCGCGATCGACTAATCATCACGCCGGGACGCAGCACTTCTGCCAAGCTATCAGGGTCATCAGCACAAATCAAATCATCAAACTGCACCTGAGAAGGCAGCACAGGATTTCCAAAAACTTGGCAAATCAGACAGTGATGGCGGGGTTGAGAGTCGCGATCGCCGACCGCGTACTCCAGCCGATCAAACTGACCTATAACTCCTACACGCTGGGGGCACATCATTTGAGGATTAGGCGACTCGCAAATTGCCCAACCTAACCCTCGCGATAATTTCTCGCATTCGTGGCGCAGTCGCCCCTTCACCTGCGAAGCAGGAATCAGTAACTGATTACGAGCAGTGCGAATAATAGGCTTATCAGCCAGTGATCCCGTAGAACCACCTGCCCCAACGCACAGGGCTGAGTCAATCACAGCGGTGATGGAGAGAGATTCAATTCGATGACCTCGTAAAGATTGTAATTGCACCATTACTTAGTCTCCTCACTAGCTAGCGAGTCTAACAACTCTGAGTTTTGATCACTATCAGGTTCTGGAATAAAAGGATAGAGATCGACTAATTCGCGCCAAATTGTTTCGTAGGTGGACGAAGCATTCTCTTTGCGTGCTTCTGCTAGTCGCCAAGGAGCTAAATTGCCTTCGTTGGTAGCATCTTGGGGCTTACACCAAGCCTCTTCAAATTCTTGTTTTAATTCAGCTTGTCCTTGGCTCAGTCGCACTCGAAAGTAGCGGTAGTTGAGCATGGCGGTACGTTTACCGCGCTCCAGTAAACCGCGAAGTTGGTAGAGTTGCGATCGTGGAAATTTTGCTTTTTTCAAGATGTGAGCACTGGTCAACAATCCACCGATCTCGTGCAGTGTATAAGGAGCCGAATACAGTTTCAGCGTCGGTTGTCCTTTCCGTTCTTTCGTTAAAGCTTGAGCACGAAATTCGCTAATATTCGATGAGATCATCGTTACGGCTTTTAATACCAAAAAGTCAATCGTGCCGCTGGTGTAGCCATATTTTTTTAAGCTCTTTCCATGCTTTTTAGCTGACTTGAGCAGTTGACTCACCAGCTTGTCAGCATAGTAGATCGGCGTGTTTTCCGCGGTGATCAAAACACCCATTGACATACTCAACCGACACATTGAGGGCGGGGCGGCTTCCGGGCAGTAACGATGGGCTTGCGGCTGCCGAGCAAATTCATTAAGTCGATAGCTCTTAGGCAACAAGCGCTCAAATTCTTCACCGATCGTTTTGGCTATTGCCAACGCTTGATCGGCTGGAACAACCAGAAGTACGTCGTCTCCCCCGATGGTGATGATCTCGAAGGGATGAATGTATGTTTGCTCTTGATCATACCGACTGGACTGAGCATCGGGTTTGTAAAAATGAGGATGAAGATGGCGAGCTAAAGCGACGTAAACTGATTGCTGAGTTGCATCAAAGATATCTTGACTAAATGATTGATACGCTTCAGGGGTTTTGATGTGACTACGGATGTATCCGCCCATGTTGTTGCCGTCGGCATAGATGTAAGCAACAAAACCTTTAGGGCTGCTGGCATCAGCAATTTCTCTCAGCGATCGCGCTTCTGATTTTGTAGGCTTTAAGATCACGTTGTCAGGATTGTATTGCCTCTGCAATGTGGCATCTCTAGACAACGCGTTTTCAAATTGCTTCACCCAACTATCGACTTCTCCAGGCTGCCAATCTAGACCGTTTTCTTTCTCTAGCGCTTTCCACCACTTTGGTAGGTTGCTCTTGGTATACTCCCGCTTTGCAATTTGTCCAACTAAGCGTTTGCGGGCAAGCGATTCAGATAGGAGTGGATCACCAGGCAACCCTTCGGACGAATCGTTAGGATTACTTTTAGCGTGGAAAATCGCCGACCGACAATCCCCACTATCTCGCTGCACGTAGGGATGGGTTTCAAAAATGGGCGGGTAGCAACGGCTGGAACGACCTTCACCAGCTACAAGATTGCCGTTGCGACGCTGGGTGAAGTGTTCAGCTAATTTGCCCACCAGTTCGCTAAAGTTTTTTCGCGCTTGAAATTTTTCTAGTGGATCAGCGATGCCTGATTGCTCAAAATAGGCACTAATCAAGGGATGGGTTTGATTGACTAAATACTGATCTAGCCAGAAGGTAGTTTCGATCGACTCTTGCAATTGCCCAAACTCTAACTCCAAGAGACGAAATACTTCTCCCACGGCGCAGGAATTTGCGGTCAAGGTTTCTGTGGCGTAGCGCTTTTCGATCGCATCTGTTAAATCTTGAATGTAGGCAGCGGGACAAAAGGCAAGGATATTGCCGCCCGTTGAGTAGATGATAAGTTCGGGGACCAGTGCGTTTGCCAATTCTGCAAAACCATTTTCTTCAAGCCACTGCTGAATCGATTCTGGGGCTTGGTCGCGCGCAAAAAAGGCAGGTAAATCGACTAAATTAATGCGATCAAGTAGTACCGAGGCACCTCGAATATCTGGCAGTTTAGCTGCTTCAAACACGTACTGCTTAATTTTGGTGGCACCACCGTAGACTAAGCCAATCTTTGATTCCCAAAGTAGAGGATGATCGTGGGTGAGTTGCATTAGCGCTGTACGGGTTTCTGGAAAAGTCAGTCTCGCTAGTTGTTGAGCTTGCTCTACCCAAGATTGCACATCTTTGGGAACAGGCTGATTAGAATTCAATGCCTGTCGCATTTGCTGCAAGGTGTCCAGTTCGCACTGAGGCTGTCGTTGATCACCCCAGGTAAGGCACCAAGCGATCGCGGTTGTAATATTGCTCTGATTTTCCATTGACATTTACTTTAAGTTTCGCAGGCAATCGGCTTGCTCTTTATGTGTAGCTAAATGCATTAAGTAAGGCGTAGCGCCCGTTTTAGCACTGTGCTAGCAGCAACATAATTTGAGAGTGGATTTTCACTAATCAGCACTATAAAACGGTCAATCTTATAAGGAGGGGAAACAGTCTAGTGAGTTTTGGGAGAAGTGTTCTGAGAGAGAGCAGAAGCTGTAGACATAGAGAGCAACGATGTAGAGCTTTAGCAAGTAGTCGCGATCGTTGCCTCGTTTAGGTACGGTTGCCTTTTCGCGGAGCAGTCTTGACTAATTTAACAAATAAAAATTCAAACGTCAGTGATCACCGAAATTTAATTTCGCTTCAGTTTTTTGTTTTTCCCTGACTGCCTAGTCTTCCCTCCGTAGAGTGTAGGCAATATAAGCTGAGTTAATGACGTTGCCAAGTAGCTGTGTCGGCACATTGGCTGAAGTATAATAATTAACTTTCTGCCCCAAAGTGTCAATCGCTTTATACCGCCCTCGCACGTACACTACTAGCACGGATTCTGGGGCGATTTTGTCAGCCGCTTCGTGCAAGACTTGCTCTACCTCTGCTTCGCTCAACTCGGTGCCGTTAGGTAGATAATTCACAAGATCCAACATGACAATATCGCCCGTGAACTTACGGCTGTCTAACCGCCTGACTTTAAGCCTGGGAAATCGGGCATGCAGAAATCGGTATTCCCTGGGTAGGGATGCTGAGGCGTTTTGCATCACATAATCGACGGTGACCAAAGCTGGAACCTCTTCGCGCTGCAAAACCTGCTCCAGCACGTCTACTCGTTTTTTGATCGACTCGGCAATTTCGATTCGCACGGCTTCGCGCACCAGTTGCCGCACTTCTTGTTTTGCCTCGCTGAGGGTGCGCTTAAAAAAGTAGGCAGCGAACCCCACAAACAATACCGCGACAGCACTCACCAAGCTCACATAGATATTAAAGGTGGTAGTGAGCGATTGAAACTGGCTTTTGAGGAATTCTACCGTTTCTGAGTTAACGGGCTGCGGTGATGCGGTTGGGCTTGCGGAAGGAGGGGCTTGGGCAAGGATGTCATGGGGAATGATCGCGAGCAAAGTAATCAAAGACATTTTTTTACACAACAGCAACGTCTAAGCACATTTATGGTAGACGCTCACGATCTCTAGAGCTTAACCAATTTATTCACTTTTTGTTTGAAGTTGTACGGAAGATCGTGGAACTTATTGTAAAATGAAGCGAAAGAAAAATAAGTAACGTTACGTATTTTCTAACCTTAGAGAACCCCGAAGCTGAGAGAATCAGTCGAGCCTTAAGAACCGCAGAGTTTCGACAACCCCTAAGGCGCTCTCTGTAGCGGATTTAGGCTCTTTTTTAAGGATCTTATTGAAAGTAGAAAGAATTAAGCTGGCTAAGATCGTCTGACTTTATTTAGCCTCCTCGGACTTCCAAGATGACACTTCTGATTTCGGGCGTACACCAGTCAACCGCCGAAATTTTATCCAACAGTTCTGAGCGTTGACCCTCCACTCGTCGAACGGTCTTGACCACCGCAAAAATATTCCGAACCCAACCGTGCCCAGCTAGTAAAGGACAATCCTCGTGAATCAGGGTTGCTAAAAGCTGTCGATCGAGGCGATTCATCGCACTCAGCAAATCGATCATTTCTGATTCACTATTTCTGACTTGAACGATGTGAATCGAGAGCAGGAGCTTTCTGACCACTTGGCTCAGTGCTGCTGAATCTAGAGATTGAGCCTCGGATTGAGCGGTCGCTTTCAAAGCATCCATCATGGCACGAGCAGTGCCGCCTTCAAACAGGTGCTGTGCTGATAGACGAGATGGAATCTCAGTGAGGAGATCCAGCACGATCGGAGGAACGCACTGATGCTGCCTCACCCATTGAGAAATTAAGTTACACCAGAGCCGTGCTACGTTCTGATTCTCTTCCTGGAATAGAAGTTGGCAGAGGGTCGTGAGATCTTCAGATGTCAAGGAATTCTCACTGGCTGAAAGGCGAGTGATCGCGATTAGAGCATTGGCACGCACCCCTGGAAAAATAGACTGCAACAGTGGAACTAGCTGGTTTGGATGTAGATTGCCGACTTGATCCAAATCTAAGCTGGCAATAAGAGCAATCTCTCTGGAGCGGCATAGGGAGATTTCTAAGAGCCGATCGAGGGCAAGTGGATTGGTGGCAGCTTGCTGACGATAAACAGCAATGAGAAACTTTTGAGAGAATTTATCGAGTGTTGTCAGCAGTGGATGATTTTGGATCGGTTGGAATCGCAATAGTTGATTGCGAACCTGAATCTGCTTGGATTTGGAGAGGTATTGTATGGATTCTTCTAATGTGGAACGTGCAGTAGGTGAGGTATTGGCTAATGTATCTAAAACTGAATGTAGACTCTCAATTTGGGTTTGAGCATACGGTTGAAGCCATTGTGCAAATGACTCTTGTTCACGGGGGGTCAACACTGTTGCAGTTCGGGTTAACAGTGTCGATATTTGTTTGAAATCTAGGCTATTTAGTCGTTCATCTTCTACTTGTTGTAGACATTGTAATAGCTGCGATCCGGCTCCGTGAGCGAGGCTTTCGGTCAGTGCAATTAGATTTCGTTTCAAATGCTCTGTTGTATCGACTAAAAACTCCTGAAGAATTGAGGTGAGAAGGGTGTTATCTCGCGCAGCCCACCGACCGACTGCTTTTGCCTGAATGAGATCCCAGTCATCGGGAAATGAGCCGTAGAGAACGTCTGACCAGGAATTTCCTAATGGGAATCCATCTGACGTTAAATGGTTTGGCAGTAGATTCGCAACAAACTCACACAATGCGACTTTGACGGTTTCGTGATTGAGAACTGGTTCTTTTAACAGTTGCTGTAATAGCGATCGCTGAATCGCCATCGGAACGTCAGGGTGATTGTGGAGGTCAATCACTGCTGCACAAGTTCTATATCCCAATAGTTTGAGGTGCTGCTGTAACGCTAAAAGCAAGTCTGGCTCAGTAGCGTGCTGCAAAAGTGGTAGACAGGGCTGAAGAAACCATCCCAAAAGCAGAGCGTGATCGCCTTGTTCCTGATATCCCTGACCTGCCAGCGCAAGACTGCGCCGCGAGATCGCCGCTAAAGTTTCGGGCAGGCGCGATTTGAGAGTCTGCCACCAACGAGCCAGCAGATCTCCCGCGAGTTGTGCCGTATTGCCTGCCGTAGAATGCTCTGACTGTTCTAGCAATATCAGCAGCATATCCCAAGTGTTTTCGATGAGCGGACGAGAGGCAACGCCGAGGGCTTGCCGCAACCGGCGTTGATAAGATTCTCCCAGGTTTAGGGCAGTGGGTAATAGTTTACGCAGTGCATCGGGGCGATCGCGGGAGGCAGCCGCAAATGCAATCACTCCAAAAAGTCCTAAGTTAGTGAGGTCGAGGAGAGTGAGCAAGTGTTCAAATTCGGCTTCTGGCTCCACAATCGTCAGGAGTTGCCGTAGAACAGGAAGCCAATGAGTTCTGGTTAAGGTTGCGTCAGGTTCGTTCAACAGGGCGAATAACTCATCTCGATTTATTTGAGCTGTTTGGCGTGTCAGGAAGTAGGCGATCGCATACTCTAATAGAGTTTGGTGAAAGAAGTGAAGTTTGCGAGACGGAAGTTGCTCTATCACGCCTTCGCTTAGAAGATCGCCGTAGGCATCTGCTAGAGTCGAGGTAAATTGAATGCCTAATTCATCTCGATAGATCGATTCACACAAGCGATCGCGGGAGAGGTCAAACAACACGCGAGCGAAGGTTAAACACAAATTCTCTTTCTCCATTGCCAGGAGGGCAGAGTTGCGTTGATCGATGCGGCTATAGGCAATTTTCTCTTGCCAATATCGCTGGTAGAGTTTGCTCACTGTGAGATCTGGCGGAACGTTGCCTTCTTTGGCAAAGAGATCACAGAGCAGGGCAAGCAGCAGTGGGTTTTGGATGATGTCTTGCAGCGATCGCTGATCGGCAGAAAGAGTGAGAATGTTGTCGGCAAAGATAGACCCTCGATCGGAAGCATCCAGTTCTCGTTTGTGGAAAAAGGCTTCAGCGGCTAAACGAATCTCGCTCGCGGTGAAGTTAGGAACGGAATAACGATCGATGCGTTCAGAAAGTCCGATAAGCCTTTCGCGGGTTGGCTCCAGGTAATCGTTATATTCGTGGTCACGACAGGTGAAGACCACGGTTATGCCAATCTCCAGCAACTGCCGCAGCATTTGATTGAAAGCCGGAACGAAGTCTCGGTGAATGACTAAATCGAGCGTGTCAATGAGTAGCACACCTCTGCCTCTAGAAGCGGTGAGGTGAGTTGCTATTTCGTAAATGGACTGAGGCAGCCCGCAGAGGCTATATCCAAAGGATGATGGGAGTGATGTGAAATCGGACGAGAGGGACAGGGTGCTACATAGGATGATTCCGACCCAGGGCGTGTTGGCTTGGGTCAATTCGTCGTAGAGGTTGCCGAGTACCGTACTTTTGCCGTATCCAGCCGCACCGACGATTGGAACGATGCGCTGGTGTCCGCCTTCGACTCCACGACTGATGGCGGGTAGGTATTTGTCTTGAACGACAGAGCGGGGAATGCGTTCTAAAATTCGCGGGGTGAGGGCTTCACGGGCAGCGATCGCGCAAGTCTGCACAGCAGAAAACAAAGGGTCTTCAGAAGGACGGGGAATCAGTTCTGGCTTAGGGAAGGGTGAATCGGTGTCTGTGGGCGGTTCGTAGATATCTTTCCAGTCGAGTTCGAGATGGAAGCAGATTTCTTTGAAGAGGGTGTGATCAATGGCTCGACGGTTGAAAAAACCGCTGATGGTTCCCCACGATGCGATTAGAGGATCGATCGTCAGATCTTTTTGCGTTAGACCTAACCGTTTGAGGGCACGTTTTGCCCGATCGATGCCTGCCGTTGACGCTTTTAGCGTTCTCCTTGCCATGCTCTGAGTCGCACTTTTAACTAGCCATAATTTAACTCATATCGCAAGTTATATTCGCTGACCTCTAACTCGGATCTGTACTTAGATCTGGACTGACGACGATAGAGAAGTCAACTTGAGTTTGGGAGGTCAGGCGAATGAGAGCGGATCAAACGCCCAATCAATCCTTTGGATTTTCGCAAAGCGAATCGTTGTTTTTAGAGCGGCAGTTGTGGGTGGCGTGGGAGTTGGTGCGGCAGCGGAGTCGATCGGCTGGGGTGGATGGCATGACGGTGGAGTTGTTTGCAGGAGTGGCGGCAGAAGAGATGCGATCGCTGCATCAGCAATTGCGGTCTGAAACCTATGAGGCGAGTCCGGCAAAGGGCTTTTATTTAGCGAAGAAGAGCGGTGGACAACGGCTGATCGGGATCTCGACAGTGCGAGATCGCATTTTGCAGCGCCATCTTTTGCAGTCGATTTATCCCAGGCTTGATCGAGCACTAAGTCCGGCGACTTATGCCTATCGTCCTGGTTATTCGACCCACATGGAGATCGAGCGGGTGATGGAGGTTTATCGGCAGCCTGTCTGGGTGCTGAAGACGGATATTCAGAAGTTCTTTGATCAGATTTGCTGGTCATTGCTGATTCATCAGTTGGAGCGGTTGGGGCTGGAGCCGATTTTGCTGCGGCTGATTGAGCAACAGCTTAACTCGGGGGTGGTGATTGATTCTCGCTATGTCCGCACTAATCAGGGGGTGTTGCAGGGCGGAGTGTTGTCAGGAGCGTTGGCAAACCTGTATCTGCGGGAGTTTGATGAGCGGTGCTTGGCGGCGGGGTTGCCGTTGGTGCGCTATGGCGACGATTGTTTGGTGGTGTGTCCGGGATGGGTCGAGGCAAATCGGGCGCTGAGTTTGATGCAGGGCTGGCTGGAGGAGAGCTATCTGACGTTGCAGCCGGAGAAGACGCAGATTTTTGCGCCTGATGAGTCGTTTACGTTTTTGGGATATCAGTTTTCAGCGGGGATTGTAGAGCCGCCCCAGAGGTCACTGTCTCAGGCGACGGAGGCGGCTAAACCTCGCGAGACGGGAGGCAAGCCACCGAAGGTTTGCAGCATTGTTCGGAACGATCGGGGCGGTTGGTAGATATCAGGAAACACCGACATAGCAACGGACGGAAGACTTAGGACAACAGTCAATCCACAAAGCCCATGGGTGATGATGTCTATCACCAATCTGTCCTAACACACCCGGCGACAGCTATAACTATTGGAGGGAACCGATGACGACATTGTATGTGACGGATTAAGGCGCTTATGTGCGGGTGCAGCACAAGCAGTTTCAGGTGTTTTTTAAGGAGGAGCTGAAGTGCAGTGTGCCTGTGAATCGGGTGACGCATATTGTGTTGTTTGGCTGCTCAAATTTGCCGCATGGGGCGGTGAGTTTGTGTTTGCAGCACAAGATTCCGGTGTTGTATTTGTCGAGCAAGGGGCGCTATTTTGGGCAGTTGCAGACGACGGGGCAGGCGCAGGTAGGCTATTTGATTTATCAGGTGCAGCGATCGTTTGATCAAGAGTTTATTGTGTGGCAGGCGGGGGGCGTTGCCTTCGGCACAGCAAAGCTGCCCGTGTTAGCAAAGCTGCATAATTCGCGGGTGTTGTTGATGCGGCTCAATCGGCGGCGCAAGACGGAGGTGGCGACGAAGGCAATTTCTGATTTAGCAGAGTTGATCAAGTTGGCAGCGTTGGCGGAGTCGGTGGAGGTGCTGATGGGCTATGAGGGGCAGGGGGCGAGTGTTTATTTCCCGGCGTTTGCGTCGTTGTTGAAGGGGGAGTTTGAGTTTGAAAAGCGGACTCGTCGCCCACCGACTGACCCGGTGAATAGTTTGTTGAGTTTGGGCTACACGCTGCTGTCACAAAATTTGCATTCGATGGTGGAGGTGTCGGGGCTGCACACGCATTTTGGCAATTTGCATGTGCCACGGGATAATCATGCCGCGCTGGTGTCAGATCTGATTGAGGAGTTTCGGGCGTTGGTGGTGGATTCTTTGGTGGCGTATTTGATTAATTCTAAGATTTTTACGCCGGGGGATTTTACGCCGCCGGATGAGCGGGGTGGGGTCTATTTGCACCCGGATGCGTTGAAGCGATTTTTGAAGCATTGGGAGGAGAGGTTGCTGACTGAGATTGCTCATCCTCATGCTGGGTATAAAGTGAATCATCGTCGATGTTTTGAGTTGCATGTTTGGGAGTACATTCGATGTCTGACCGGAGAGCAGGAGGTGTATCGTCCGATGCGGTGGGTTGAGTAAATATGCTTATGGCTGAACCATAGAGAACCTGCTAACCTGAGGGGGTCGGGCGAACCTTGAAAACCGCATAGTCTCGTCAACCCCCCCAGATTGTTTACCCCGTAAGGGGTTTAGCCTCTTTCTCGTGAGGCTTGTTGACATCAAACCTGCCTTATTGACAGGCAAAAATGACCCCCTCAGAAATGGGTATCTGAAAGCTTTGCTCTGTAAGGCTTTAAAAGTGCCGGGGTTCATCAATCCACTACCCCGCAAGGGGACGGAAACTATTTGCCTGAACAATTGCGGGTGGAACATGAGGATTGTTCATCAATCCACTACCCCGCAAGGGGACGGAAACACTACCTATGAAACTTAAGTAAACACAGAAAAAATAGTTCATCAATCCACTACCCCGCAAGGGGACGGAAACATGTACTGATCAAGCATCGAGTGATGATGAATTTGCATTGTTCATTAATCCACTACCCCGCAAGGGGACGGAAACATACAGCATTCGTGCAATCAATACTATTTAAATAATGTTCATTAACCCACTACCCCGCAAGGGGACAGAAACCTGACTACACATACCTTTTGCATTTGCAGCCTGTTCATTAATCCACTACCCCGCAGGGGGACGGAAACTCATAACCTCCATCAATTAGACCTTGGGTAACTGGTTCATCAATCCACTACCCCGCAAGGGGACGGAAACCTTGTACCTCCTTAAGCGTTCGTAGTAGAATTTGGTTCATCAATCCACTACCCCGCAAGGGGACGGAAACTTACTGTCTGAGGGGCGACACCCAATGAAGCTTCCCTGGTTCATCAATCCACTACCCCGCAAGGGGACGGAAACGTCTTCTTTGTCACGTCTTTGAAAGTGATAACTGTTGTTTATCAATCCACTACCCCGCAAGGGGACGGAAACATACTTGTATTTCTACAAGTTAGGACACCAAAGTGTTTATCAATCCACTACCCCGCAAGGGGACGGAAACCGCCCTCACCCTCGAACTCCAAACCCTCGAACTAAACACGGTCGAAGAACACTCGATCGAAATCCACGATAGCCAAAACCAATGGCTCGAAAACCTCCGCCTCGACCACTGGGTCAACGACTGCATCGTGATCGAAGACAAAGCCTTCACCCGCAGCCTCGGCAACAAAGAACTTGCTCAAATCATCGCCTACCTCGCCGCTACCCAAGCCCCCGTCGGACTCCTCTTCAACTTCGGACGCACCCGCCTCGAATACAAACGCATCCTCCCACCCAAAACCGGCACCGACTGGCAAAGCAGGATCGCACCCTACTGATCAAAACCCAGCACGATAAAATAAAAGCGCTGGATGGCCAACGATTTCATTAGACAACCTTACCGACTGGCTGAATCAACAGTAAAACCCTCTCAATATCCGCATTATGACCACACAGCGAGTCACAATCGAACTTCCAGAAAACATCTTTCGCCAATTAGGGGTCACTTCAGAATTCGGAAAAAATCGTACGTTAAGGATTCGGGTTGTGTCGCAAATACTTTTTAGTGACAAACGAAGTGTTTCGTTCGCA
>Ga0209100_1000882_pt1 | contig 22895 bp, 22 predicted proteins | sample lystaG_FD_185480 | JGI IMG/M metagenome (GOLD analysis project Ga0209100, IMG submission 185480) | Glacier valley bacterial and archeal communities from Borup Fiord, Nunavut, Canada, to study Microbial Dark Matter (Phase II) -... | ecosystem: Environmental > Aquatic > Freshwater > Ice > Glacier ...
CGGTGACCGCAGCAGTCGGCAGGGACTCGGCTGTCTGTTCGGCGGCACCGAGCGCGACCGCGGCGATGGAGCTCTGCAGCCCGCGCTCGTGCCCGGAGTAAACGACCGGCGCTCCGGGGTAACGCTGCTTGAGGGTGGTGATCGTGCGGAGATTCGCCTCTTCTGCGGGCAGCGGATAGGTGGAGGTCGCCTGCAGGATCACCAGGTTGTCGGTGCCGAGCACCTCGACCGCGCGGTCGATCTGCTCGAGCGTGGACACGACGGTCGAGAGGATGGTCGGCTTGCCGGTCGCGGCCAGGGCCTGGAGCACCCCCATGTCGGTGACGGACGCGGAGGCGACCCTGTGCCATACCACTTTGAGATCCTGGAGGGAGTCGACGGTGGCCTCGTCCCCCGGGGTGTCCCGTGGAGTGTTCTTCATGTGTTCCGGGGTGGAGAGCGCGGGAGTGTGCTTCTGGAATTTGACCGCCCGGGCGCCGTCGTCGACCTCGGAGGTTCCGATGTGGACTGCCATGAATGCTCCAATTATGGGGAGGCGCACGGATGGTGTGAGGGGCTGGGAACGACGAGGGGCGCGATCGCATTCGCCAGACTGAGCTGGTCGAGAGTGTCGATCTTGATGCCGGTGCGCTCATCCACGATGGCGACTCCGACCCGGCCGAAAAAGCGGAACCGGGCACGGCGGAACCTCGCAGCACGCATGACGTAGAAGCCGCCAGCCTTCGGGCAGTTCGGCTCGCGATACTGGCGTCCGGGACGCGCGGAGGGGTCGTGGTCGACGGCTTCGCAGAGCGCCGCTGAATCGATAAAGGGCGAGGTGGGCTGCAGGAGGACGACAGTGTCGGCTGCCGGGTCGCTGTGCTCCGGCGCATGGACTACAGCAGACTCGGAGGTCGCCCGGTCACCCGACAGGTGAGCGGGACGATCGACGACCTCCGCCCCGGGCGTGTGGGCGGCATCCGCGATCGCGAGGTCGTCGGTGCTCACGACCGTCCGAAGGTTCTTGCCGGGGATGCCCGTGGATCCGCCCCTCGCGGGAATGACGGCGACGATGCTCATCTGCTTCTCCGCTCTTCGAATTAGCCGACATTGCGAGACTAAAAGTCGAAGAAGACTCCAGTTGGCCGCCGGGTGAACGGCGAGCGACCTTGCAGTTGCGGGACGGTCGGGTCACGGATTATCCCTAAACTCGAACTGGACGAGGAAGGCACTGGCGATGAGCACTCCCTTCCACGATGCCCGCCGAGCGTGGACGGTTCTCACCCTCGGAGTCGCCGCCCAGACCTCGGGAACCGTGTTTGTGAGCGTGCCGGCCTTCCTCATCCCGCTACTCCACACCGAACGGGGCCTCAGCCTTGCGCAGGCCGGACTGCTCGCCGCCACCCCCACCATCGGAATGGTGCTGACACTGATCGCCTGGGGTGCCCTCGCGGACCGTATCGGCGAGCGGTGGGTCATCGCGGGCGGACTCGCGCTCGTGGCGCTCGCCTCGGTCGGCGCGGTGCTGGCTACCGGGTATCTCGCCCTCGGTATTTTCTTCCTGCTGGGAGGGATGGCCGCAGCCAGCGCCAACGCCGCAAGCGGTCGCGTCGTGGTCGGCTGGTTCCCCCGGGACCGCCGTGGGCTCGCCATGGGCATCCGCCAGACCTGCCAGCCGCTCGGTGTGACGATCGCCGCCGTCACGGTGCCCACCCTGGCTGCCAAGGGAGGGATCGGTGCCGCGCTTATCGTGCCTCTTGCGCTGACGGGTGTGCTCGCCGTGGCGTGCGCGATCGGCATCCGCGATCCCCCGCGACCGGCGAAGGTACCCGGGATGCCGACCGCCAACCCCTATCGGGGAAGCGGGTTCCTCTGGCGCATCCACGCGGTGTCGCTGCTGCTCGTCTTTCCCCAGTTCACACTGTCGATCTTCGGATTGGTCTGGCTCGTCACGGAGCTGAACTGGTCGACCCTTGCTGCCGGTGTACTGGTGGGTGCCGCGCAGTTTGTCGGGGCGATCGGGCGCATCGGGGTCGGCGTGCTGAGCGACCGAGTCGGCAGCCGTGTTCGACCGCTGCGCTGGGTCGCGATCTCGGCATCCGCCGTGATGCTGGTGCTTGCGGCTTTCGGGGAGCAGCGCTGGGGTGCCGCCGCGATCGTCCTGGTGATCGCGATGACCGTCACAGTGGCCGACAACGGGCTCGCGTTCACCTCCGTCGCTGAGATGGCCGGGCCCTCCTGGGCTGGTCGGGCACTCGGAGCCCAGAACACCGGGCAATTCCTGGCGGCCTCCATCGTGGGTCCGGCGATCGGAGCGCTGATCGGACTGGTCGGCTATCCGTTCGCTTTCGCGGCGGTGGCCCTGCTCCCGGCCGCAGCCATCCCGCTCATCCCGAGCGAGGCGGCCGAGCACGACCGACTCTGACTCCGCGGCTACGGTGCTATGACCAGCTTTCCGTGCGGGTCACCGCTCTCGAGCATCCGCAGCGCGTCGATCGCCTCGCCAAGCGGATAGACCCGATAGATGACCGGGGCGAGCGATCCGGCCGCGAGCAGGTCGGCGAGTAAGAGGAGGTCCTTCCTCCGTTGCACCGCGGCGAGACCCGTCAACCGCTGCCGCACGAAGAGGGAGACGACCAGTGCCCCGAGCGTGCGCTGGAAGCCCCCGAGGAGGCGCCCACCCTTCTCCCCTCCGACGATCACGAGCGTGCCCGTCGCGGTGAGGGATCGGCGCAGGAGCGACACCGTACGGTTCCCGGCGAGGTCGAGGATGAGGTCGTAACGCTCCGTGCCGAGGTCCTCGCGCTCGTAGTCGATCACTGCGTCCGCGCCGATCGACCTCACCAGCTCGATTTTCGCGGTGCTGCAGACCCCGGTGACGACGCCGCCGAGCTGTTTCGCGAGTTGCACGGCGAAGATACCGACGCCCCCGGCCGCGCCGATGACCAGCACCCGCTGGCCCGCGGTGAGACGGCCCGCATCGCGCAAGCCCTGCAGTGCGGAAACACCCGACGTCGGCGCCGCCGCGGCCTGCTCGAAACCGACCCCGGCGGGCAGGGGAACGAGCAGCTCTGCCGATGCACTGGCATATTCGGCGAGTGATCCCCGGCAGACGCCGAACACCTGATCACCCGGCTTCAGGCCGGTCACCCTGCTGCCAACGCTCTCTACTATGCCCGCGACATCCATTCCGCGGATGCGTTGCTTGGGGCGACGCACGCCGAAGCCGACGAGGCGGGTGAGTAATGGCAGGCCGGTCATCAGGTGCCAGTCGCCACGGTGCAGCGAGGCCGCGCGCACCTGAAGCAGCACGTCTCCGTCGCCGATGGTCGGGAGATCGACATCCGCGAATTGCAGGACGTCGCTCGAGCCGTAGCCGTCCTGGATCAGGGCCTTCATGGGGTTTCTCCTTCGGAGCTGGGGTAGTGGAACACGTCGTCGATCGGCACGTCGAAGACGCGCGCGATCTGGAATGCCGCCTCGAGCGAGGGCGAGTACCGACCCTGTTCGATGGCGATGATGGTCTGGCGGGTCACACCGACCCGGGCGGCCAGGTCGGCCTGGGTGAGCTCGCCGGCAGCGAAGCGCAAGCGGCGGATGTCGTTGGTGATCCGCGTCGCCTTCACCATGTCTGGAACCCGCGGCGGTAGGCGATGATCTTCGCAATGGATCCGAGGATGGCCGACAGCACGAAACCGAGATAGATCGCGTTGGCGATCCAGAACGATGGGACGTCGATCATCGCGAGACAGAGGGCGGTGACGGCGCCGACGATGAGGAAGGACTGTCCGATGTAATCGCCGAGCCGGTTGATCTCGCGGTCGCGCTGGTCTTTCGCGGCCGCGCTCCGCGGTGCGAAGAACGAGCTGATGACGTCGAGGAGGATCGACGCGAGGATGGCTCCGACGACGGTCCCGACCAGCGTCCAGGCGTAAGGCACGTCGGTGAGCGCGCCGCTACCGGCCCGACCGAGGACGATCGCGAGATAGCTCGTATAGGCGACCGTGGTGACGATCACCATGATCCACGCGCGTTTTTCTGACACGGACATGATCACTCCCTCGGATATGTAAAGAATTACTGACATGCAAAAATGTAATGCTTATTCCACATAATGTCTAGTATTTTTTACTTTTGACGACGGGGAAATCACCAACCTGCTCCGAAGCACTGGAAAGCCGGTCGGCGCGCCGAGGATGCGCCCACCGCGGCGAGCGCATCCGCCGGTGCGACGCCGGCGCCAAGAAGACCGTGCGCCTCCGTGAGCAGCTCGCAGGCGAGAGAGTCATCGACACTCGCCGGCGCGGCGATGACGCAGCGCACCCCCGCGTGCAGCCAAGCCTGTGACATACCGAGAGCCTCCTGCCCCCAGCGAACCGCGGAGCGTCCCACCTCGCACGCGGAGAGCACCACCACTGTTGGTACGACGGGCAGCTGGTCGACGTCATACCCGAACCATGGGCCATCCGCCAAGAGCACGCCGGAAAAGAGCGGGTTGTCCGCCGAGTGCCGGCCGTGCGCGGACACGTGAAGCAGATCCACCCGCTGGGCGACCACCGCCACCTCATCGCTCGTCGCGGCTGCCCCGACCAGAACGGTGGCTGTGGCCCAGCCGGCCGCGGCATCTGTCACTTCCTCCTCGGCGCGCGCGACCCCCGGTCCGGCCGCGAACCCCGCGGATCGCAGCGACAGGGGCTGGGCCCGCTGGGCCAGCCACCGTGTCGCCGACACGGGCAGCGTGACCGCCCGCCGGGCGAGCGTCGGCAAGAGGGACCAGGGCAGCCCGGCGAGTACTCCCGGCGGTGTCACCACCAGCCGACCGGTGCCGATCCGGTCGCGCACCGGCCCCACGATCAACCGGTCGAGACGGTCGAGGCGGTGCGCTAGCGAGGCATTCACGACCTGCTGCATTCCGGTCGGAAGCGTCGCCGCGGCCATATCGAGGTCGGCGAGCAGGCCGTCGAGTTCGGAGCGGATCAAATCGAGCGGCCCCAGATCGACCACGGTCGATGCGCCGGCCGTCACCGCGAGGGCGGTCAGCCGTTTGCCCGACCAGAGGATGGCGAGAAGCGCCGAGTCCTCTGCGCCGAGCGCCGCCTGCACGCCGTCGAGGGTGACCAGTTCTTCGAGGCTGCCAGATCCGCGCCCCTCCCACTGCCGCGCGCGAATTGCCGCCCGCAGCGCGGACTCCGCCCGTCCGTCAGCCGAGAGGGGGGATGGATCGGAGGCTCGTAATTGCCGCAGCTCCGCGAGATCGGCGGCGCTTGCGGCGTTGGCGGGTGGGCGGAGCGGCACAATCCGCCCGGTGAGGTTACGCGTGCGTTCCGACCATTCGAAGATGTCGGATGCCCGCCCCTTCGCGACGGCCTCAGAAATACCGACGGTGATCAGTCGCGTCCCGTGGGCGACGAGCGCGCTCTGCAGATCGAGACTTCCGAAGCTCGACTGCCATTCGGCGAGCTCGTCGAGGCCGGTGCGCGCGAGCACCAGCGCCCGCGAGCGCCGCCCCTCGAGCACCGCGAGTTCGGCACCGACTTCCCGGTGAAGTAGTCGCGCACCGATCGTGCTACCGCGCGAAAGCGGAGCAGCCTCGAGTGCGGAGCGCGCTCCGGCGGCATCACCCGATTGCAGGCGCAATCGAGAGCTCTGAAGCCGCAGCGCGATCGCATCACCCTCGAAATGCCGCATCGATAGCGCCTGGGCGGTCTGCTCGATTCGGTCGTGGAGGGCCCCCACCGATCGTGTCGATCCAGCGGCACCGGAGGAGACGACGGCACCGAAAGCGAAGGCCTCGGCACGCAACGCCCAGCTCTCGCTCCCCCGCGCACGAAACCGCCGTGCCGCACGACGGGCGACCGCGGCAGCGCGACGAGGATTCTCGAACACCAGGGCGCGAGCCTGAGCGAACTCCGCCTCCGCCTGGGCCTGGCGCAGCCCTCGAAGGCCGTAGGTGTGGGCTACCGTCGCCAGCAGGTCGATCGCCTCAGACGTCATCCCCGCGCTCAGCAGCACCTCGGCTCGATCCGCGTCGCAGGTCGCGAGCGCGACCGGCGAGAGAGCCGCGAGCACTGGCCGGGACTCGTCCATCAGCCGCAGGGCGGCGATGAGGTCACCAGCGAGCATCGCCGCGTAGCCCTGGTTATTGCGCGCCTTTGCAAGCTCCACCGGTTCGTCGCTGCGCTCGAATGCCTCCGAGGCGGCGTTCAAATCCCGCTCGGCGGCCACGACATCACGACGGTCGAGGTAGGCGAGACCGCGATTGAGGAGAACCCGGCCCAGCCGCGCCGGATCGCCGCCGAGGTCGGCGATCGCGGAGGTGAGGTACGGCAGGGCGGCATCCCCGTCGCCCCGACGCAACTCGATCAGCCCGAGCTGGCTGCCGAGCACCGCGCGGGTATGGCTGCTGAGACCGGGGCTCTCCAGAGCCGACAGGCAGAGCGCGATGCCTCGGTCCGGATCACCGGTTTCCGACACCAGGTAGGCGATTGTCCCGGTGATACGGGCCGTGAGTTCGATATCGCTCGAGCGCCGAAGCGCTTCGTCGAGAGCGGCACGGGCAGGGGCGTGGCGCCCCGCGTTTGAGTGCTCGACACCTCGCTCATACAGGATCGCCGCCGACAGCATGCCTCATTATGGCGCGGCTGCGGTGTTATCGTGCGGCCGCGGTGACTTTCTCCAGAGCGGCGGATCCCACTTTCACCCGGTCGGCGAGGGAAGCCGATCCGACCGGCTGCAGCCCTCCCGAATCGAGGGCGGATGCCACGGCTCCCGCAATGAGCGGAGCGGCAAATGAGGTGCCGCTCCAGACCGCGAAACCGCCCCGGAAGTCATCCGGATCTATCGACTCGCGTACTCGGACGCCGCTCCCGAAGTCGCTCGTGACGCGGGCAAGCGGTTGGTTGCCGCCGTTGAAAGCCGGCATCGTGGAGAACACGGCTCCCCCGGGTGCGCTGCAGCCAATCCACGGCCCGTCGTTGCTGAACAGTGCCACCGTCGAGCCGTTCGGGTTGAGCGCCCGCGCTGCGACGATCGGCACGGAATCCTCGGCCAGGTGCACGGGCCCTCCCCCGCCCAGCCACGGCGCGAACGCGGCAGGAAACATCGGCCGGTCCGTGGCATCGTTGCCCGCAGAACAGGCGACTACCGTGCCGCACCGCCCCATCGACGCAAGCAGTTCATACATCGTGGGGTCGAACAGACCGTCTTCCGGGGTTTCGTGGTAGTAGCCCATCGACAGGGAGAACACGTCGATTCCGAGTCCGTCAGGCAGGTCGAGCGCTGCCCGACCGATCAGGGTTGCGATTTTCGTCAGCGCGCCGACAAGCTCAGATTCGATGACGACACCGTCGGAGTCCACCACCCGCCAGGCCACGATGTCTGCCTCGGGGCAGGCCTGATGGATGAGCCCGGCGATGAAGGTGCCGTGACCCGAGACCTCGTCGAGCCCTCCGTCCATCGGCCCGATCAGGTCGCCGTCGAGCTCCGGATCGGTGGCCGTTCCGACATGGCCAATGGGAGTTCCATCGAGCCGGACTGTGGTTCGTACGATCGAGTCGAGCCAGGAATGTGGGCCACAGCCGGTGTCGAGGGTCGCCACGACCGGGCGTCGAGGGTCCTCGGCCGAACGGTCGCGCCGATATGGTGCCGGGCCCGCGTAGGCCACCGGTTGGAGCCCCCCGCGTCCCTGCGAGCCGTAACTGGCGATGGCCCCCACGTCGACGCTCGATCCAGCTGGATTGGTCGAATGGAACGGATTGGTCGAATGGAACGGATTGGTCGAATGGAACGGGTTCGCACCGATCGAATCCACGATGAGCAGGTGGTCGAGCCCGACCCCCGCGAGAGCATCGCGGCCGAGGAGCGCGCGTGCTCGTTGCAGCAGGGTCCAGGCATCCGGTGCCGGAACGGCGTCACCCGCCCGCGCCGAGATCAGGAATCGCGCGATGCCGAGCACACCAGTCGCCCAGGGATAACGACGCACCCGATCCTGCCGAGCGACCTCCGGCTCGGGCAGCCGGGACGTGAGGAACTTCTCATCGAGCGAGAGGTCCCAGCCCAGTTCTCCGGCGACGCGGCCGAGACGCTCGGCGTTCGCTGCGACATCCGCCAGAGTGGATACGAGGATGTGGTCGGGAACGTAGCAGGTGGGATAGGCGCGGATGCCGTCGACAGTCACCGAAGTCGTGTCGAGGAGCTTGCCGACCCGCGCCGGATAGCGGTCATCCCAGCGCCGGCGACGCCGTGGCCCGCCGATAGATGTGTCATCTCGTCGGCCATTCTCGCCCTGCTCGCTCAACCCGATCTCCCTGCACTCAGCCGTTCTCGTTACACAGTGCTCGTCACACAGTGCTCGTCACACAGTTCTCGTTACACAGTTCTCGTTACACAGTGCTCGTCACACAGTTCTCGTTACACAGTGAAATACCCGGTGGTGAATCCCTGACGCGCCGCAGTCGAGTCGACCTGCCCGACCTCGGGCTGCAGCCACATCCGCGTTCGCCCCGCGGGGATGTCGGCGAAATCGAACCGACCCTCGGTGCTCGCAGCGGTGGTGAAGTCATCAAGGTCCTGGTCGAGCCTCACGGATAGGGGCGCAGCGGGGGCAATCCACCCATCGACGCGGCGTCTGCCGTCACCGAGGTCGCTTACGCGCAACATGATCGACCGGGTACCGTCGCTGAATTCGAGAACCTGTGCGTCGGAGACGCCGCGCACCCCTACCGGTGCGCCGCTCGAAACGAGCATGGTGAGCATGGCGTATTCCGTACCGAGGTCGTGGGTCGCGAGCGCGACGAGCACGTTATCCACCAGCTCAGCGGGCATCGGGTCGCGACGACGCCACAGTGCCCGAAGGCGGGAGAACAGGTTCTCGTCAGAGAGGTGGGCGTCATCGCGGATCGTCATCGCGTGCCTTCCATCAGCTCGAGAGCCTCGCGCAGTTTCGACAGGCAGCGTCCGCGTGTCGGGCCGATGCTCCCCACCGGCATTTCCAGTTCCTTCGCGATTTTCGCGTAATCGGGTCGCTGCTCGAAAGCCACAATGCGAAGCAGTCGCTGGCAACGCTCGGACTGCCGCCTCACACAGGCCCACAATCGGCTCTCACCGTCCCGCGCGATCGCCACGTCTTCGGCCGACACCTCGTCTTCGGTCACCGCTTCGAGGACCTCATCCGAGACGGGGATGCTCGACGCGCTGCGTTTGGAGACACGCCAGGCCTCCCGGCGCGTGGTCGTCAGGAGCCAGGCGGCGATCGCGTGCGGGTCGACGATCGACCCGGAGCGTTGGACGAGTGTCAGCCATGTAGTCTGCACGACATCCTGGGCCTGGTCCTGGGAAAGACCGTAGGCGCGGACGACCTGCCAGAGAACGGGTGTCATGGTGTGGACCAACTCATCCATCGCTCCGGGTTCGCCGGAGAGCCAGCGGCTGAAAGCCGCCGCCGAATCATCCCAGATGACATGCGACTCCGCCCGTTGGCCGTCGGGTCGACCGCGGACGGAGTCGTTGTCAGTCATGGTTTGAATTCTCATCACCCCTCAAGAGCGGGGCAAGCCCCAATAGATACACCGGCCGCCTGATTTTTTAAGAAAGTTCTGAAGCACACTCGGGTCAGGCCCTCAGGCGGGGTGCCCGGTACACTTGGCCCGCACTCGCGGGAGTGGTGAAATTGGTATACACGCAGGTTTTAGGTACCTGTGCCGCAAGGCGTGAGGGTTCGAGTCCCTTCTTCCGCACTCCCTTCTGCGCGGCGTTTTCGCCTTGGCCCAGCCCGGGGCCGTAGCCATCGACTACCCTGACACCAACAGACGACTGGAGTACCTCGCCTTGCTGCACAACGCCCTCGTTCCGTGGCTCGATCCCAGCACGCTGATCCATAGTGCTGGGCCATGGGCTCTGCTGCTCGTGTGCGCGATCATCTTCGCCGAAACCGGCCTGCTCATCGGGTTCATCCTGCCAGGGGACACCCTGCTGCTCATCACCGGACTGCTCACCTTCACTGGCACCATCGAGATCCCAATCTGGTGGGTGGTGCTCGCCATCGGATTGGCGGCCTTTCTCGGCGGCGAGGTGGGGTACTACATCGGCAAGAAGGCCGGTCCGCGTATCTTCGAGCGCAAGGAGACCGGCCTCTTCAGCATCGCGAACGTGAAACGCACCAACGCCTTCTTCGAGCGATTCGGCGGATTCGCGGTGATCCTGGCGCGGTTCGTGCCGATCGTGCGCACCTTCGCCCCTATCGCGGCCGGGGTCGGCAAAATGAACTACCGCAGGTATTCGCTGTACAACGCGGTCGGCGCCTTCATCTGGGGTGCGGGAGTGACCCTCATCGGATTCCTGCTCGGCAACATCAAGCCGGTCGCCGACTTCGTGATCAAGTACGTGGATGTCGTGCTGCTGGGTGTGGTGCTGCTGACCCTGATACCGACGGTGTTCCACATCATCCAGTCCTCGCTCAAGGCCCGCAAGGCAGCACGACTGGCCGGTGGAGTGCCGGCACCGATGCCGACCGATGCGCAAGTCACTATCGATAAAAAGTATTTCGACCGGAAGAAAGACTGACACCCGCCCTGATGGCACCCGTACTACACCCCCCGGAGTAGCGCGGATGTCCACCACGGGATGGTGCTTTCGCGCAGCCCGTGTCGCAGGCTGGCATGACACCCCCACCGAGGAGCCCACCACCATGGCAATTCCGATTCTCGCTGCACGCGATGTCACCAAGTCATACGGTCGGGGGCCGGGGCGGTTCGACGCACTCAAGGGCGTCTCTCTCGAGATCTACGAAGGCGAGTCTGTGGCCATCGTCGGCAAGAGCGGTTCGGGCAAGTCCACGCTCATGCACCTTCTCGCCCTGCTCGATCGACCGAGCAGCGGATCCATCGAGCTCGCGGGATCGGATGCCGTGCTTCTCACCGGCAGAACCCTCAACACCACCCGAAACCGCACCTTCGGCTTCGTCTTCCAGCAGTTCTTCCTCACCGGAGGCGCATCGGTGCTCGAGAATGTGATCCTCCCGCTCAAGATCGCGGGCGTCGGCTCGCGCGAGCGCAAACGGCGCGGTCTCGAGGCACTGGTCGCGCTGGAGCTGGAGGACAAGGCCACCAGTAAAGCCAGTAACCTATCCGGTGGCCAGAAGCAGCGGGCGGTAATCGCCCGGGCGCTGGTCAACAATCCACGCGTCATCTTCGCGGATGAGCCGACGGGCAACTTAGACAGCGCAACCGGCGCGGTGGTCGAAGACATCCTCTTCGCACTCAACCGGGATAAGGGCATCACTCTCATCGTCGTCACCCACGACGAAGAGCTGGCGGCGCGCTGCGATCGTCGCGTCTACATCCGCGACGGGCTCGTGGTCGGCATCGAGAGCGCGGTGGCCGCATGAGGACCATCGACGTGATCGGCACAGCGATCGATAACAGCTTCCGAAGCAAACTGCGAACGAGCCTCACCGTGATCGCGATCTTCATCGGGGCGTTCACCCTCACGATCACCAATGGACTCGGCACCGGCATCAACGACTACATCACCAACACCGTCGCGGCCATCGGCGCACAGGACGTGCTCACGGTGACCAAGGTGGGCACGGATGCGGCCGGCAGCGGTCCGAAGAAATACAATCCAGACCTTGTTGCCGCCTCCGGTGGCGGGCGTCCGGGCACCACAGTCCAGGCCCTGACTCCGACCGATATTACGATCATCAGCGACCTGAAGGGCGTCAAGTCGGTGCAGCCGACACTATCGATCAGCCCCGGCTACATCCAGAACGGATCCGGCACCAAATACACGCTCACCGCGATCGGCGCGGTGCCCGGCATCACGCTGCAACTCGCGACCGGCTCACAGCTGAGCTCCACCTCCAGCGAGTCCCAGATCGTACTGGCGAAGTCTTATGTGAAGGCCCTCGGACTCTCGAGCAACGCCGCCGCGATCGGCGCAACCGTGAAGATCGGCATCAGGGATGCCGCCCGCAACCCCTCAACCATCGACGCCACCGTCGTCGGCATCTCCGAGGCCAGCCTCGGCGCGATCGCTGACGCGGCGACCACCAACTCCGCCCTCACCCAGAAGCTGTTCGATGCCCAGACCGTCGGCCTCCCCGGCACGGCGAAGGACCGCTACTCACAGGCATCCGTGCGCTTCGACGGCTCCGCAACCGCGGCCGAGGTCACCAAACTGAAGGACCGTCTGACCAAGGCCGGCTACAGCGGGCAGACCGTCGCCGACCAGATCGGCACCTTCAAGACCGTGATCGATGTGATCGTACTCGTGCTCAATGCCTTCGCGGTCATCGCACTGCTCGCCGCGAGCTTCGGAATCGTCAACACCCTGCTCATGTCGGTGCAGGAGCGCACCCGGGAGATCGGGCTGATGAAGGCGATGGGCATGGGCGGCCACAAAGTATTCGGGCTGTTCAGTTTCGAGGCCGTGTTCATCGGCTTCCTCGGCAGCGCGATTGGGGCGGCTGCGGCCATCCTGGTCGGCAGCGGCGTGAGTGCGGCGCTCTCGGGATCGGTGTTCTCCGGACTGCCCGGACTCACACTCATCGCCTTCAGCCCGGGATCGATCGCCACGATCATCCTCGTCGTGATGGCGATTGCGTTCGTCGCCGGTACCCTGCCGGCAGCGAAGGCAGCACGGCAGGATCCGATCGAGTCGCTGCGGTACGAGTAGCGCTCCCTGCACTCCTCAGGGTGCGGAGGTGCGTTTCTCGAGGCGCACCATCGCATCGTGAGCGGATCGGCGCACCTCCTTCTCGTCATCTCTCAGAAGCAGCGTGAGGGCCGCCAGATGGCCGTGGTCCCCGACTTCGCCGAGGGCCCGCGCGGCGGCGCCCCGCACCCGCGCAACCTCGTCTGCCAGCATCGACGAGAGGGCTTCCTGCTCGTTGAGACGGCGGATGAACACCACGCGGGCGCACATCTCGCGCACTCGCCAGGCCTGATCGCCTAGTCCGCGATGCACAGCGGAGACGGCAGAGTCTGCCCACACGAAGGTGAGCGCCCGCGCACCCCACACCTCGGGCCAATACAGCGGCGGCGCACCATCGAGCACACCCTGGGCATGACGACCGCCCACGATGAGCAGGAACTCCTCGCCCTCGTTGCCACCCATGAGCAGCGAAGAGCAACGGTCGACGACCACCTGTTCGCCGAAACGTGCGACGGCGGCGGTGATGCGATCCCCGGGGGAATCATCGATCTGGACGGTGGATGCGGATTCGTCAGTCATGGCGGATTCAACGGTACCGCGTCCGGGCCTAGCCCCTGATCGTGAGGACGACGAGCGCAAGGTTGAGCGCGACCACCAGTACGACGATCAGCGACATTGCCCAGCGCACCGGGCGACGGTTGGCCTGCTCCGCCATCACCGCCGGATCATTGGTGAGCCTCAGCAACGGTACGATCGCGAAGGGAATGCCGAAGCTCAGGAACACTTGGCTCACGACCAGTGCCCGGGTGGGGTCGATGCCCGCGGCGAGGAGCACGATGGCCGGCACGAGGGTGATCAAGCGACGCAGGAACACCGGGATGCGGCGTCTGAGAAGCCCGGCCATGATCGTGGCGCCGGCATAGCTTCCCACGGACGTCGAGGCCAGCCCGGAGGCCAAGAGCCCGATGGCGAAGACCAGCGCGATCCCCGGGCCGAGCGCCGCACCGATCGCGGCGTGCGCGCCAGCGATCGTGTCGGTACCGTCGATGTTTCGCAGGTTGACCGCCGCGAGAAGCAGCATCCCGATGTTCACGATTCCGGCGATACCGAGCGCGATCACGACGTCCCACTTGGTCGTACGCAGCAGGCGCTTACGGGCATCCGCAGTCGCGCCGCGACCGTGCCGGTCGCGCGCGAGCGCGGAGTGCACATAGATCGCGTGCGGCATGACTGTGGCGCCGAGCATGCTCGCCGAGAGGAGCACCGATCCCGCGCCGTCGAATCGCGGGATGAGGCCGTCGAGCACTGCGAGGCCGTCCGGCGGAGCGATGAACAAGCCGGCGAGGAATCCGATGACGATGATCGCGAGCAGGGCGATCACCACCGATTCGAAGGGTCGCTGGCCAAATCGCGACTGCACGGCGAGCAGCCCCATCGAGACGGCTCCCACGATGAGACCGCCGACAAAGAGAGGAAGACCGAACAACAGGTTGAGTGCGATGGCGCCACCGATCACTTCGGCGAGGTCGGTCGCAGCGGCCACGAGTTCGGCCTGCACCCAGAACAGTCGGCGGGGCTGTGGTTTGAGCCGATCGCCCAGGAGCTCCGGCAGGGTTCGCCCGGTCACCAACCCCAGCTTCGCTGACTGGTATTGCACGAGACCGGCCATGAGATTCGCGACTACCAGCACCCAGACCAACAGGTAGCCGTAGCGCGCGCCCCCGGTGAGATTCGCCGCAACATTGCCGGGATCCACATAGGCGATCGCTGCCACAAAGGCGGGGCCGAGCAGAAATAGACCCCGCGCCGCCGGGCGAGTGTTGCGGGCGGTGGTAGTCATCCGAGAATTCTAGGTGTGCTGACCCAACAGCAACTCGCGAACGATCGGCATCAGCGCATCGAAGGCCCGCCCGCGGTGGCTGATCGCGTTCTTCTCGTCCGGGTGCAGCTCCGCCGCCGAGACACTGAATCCGGCCGGCATGAAAACGGGGTCGTAACCGAAGCCGCCTCCGCCAACGGGTTCGAACAGTACGGTCCCGGCCCAGCGACCGAGCTCCACGGCCTCGCGACCATCGGGCAGCACGAGGGCCGCTGCGCAGAGGAACTCGGCACTGCGATCATCCGCTCCGTGCAGGTTGGTGACGAGCAGTCGCACATTGTCCGCGTCGTCCCGGGTGCCCGCATAGCGCGCCGAGTGGATGCCGGGGGCGCCTCCGAGCGTCGCCACGGCGATGCCCGAGTCATCGGCGATCGCCGCGAAGCCGGTGTGAGCGGAAGCCGCCCGCGCCTTGATCAGCGCGTTCGCCTCGAACGTGTCGCCGTCCTCCACGGGCTCGGGTCCCTCGTAGGCCACGAGGTCGATGCCGTCGAGCTGCGCGCCAAGAATTCGCCGCAGCTCGGTCACCTTGTGCGCATTATGGGTGGCGAGGACCAGGGGAACGAGCGCACCGGTCATCGGGCCAGGCTCTCCACCTGCAGCGCAGCGAGCTGGAATGCGGTGAGATCGGCGCCACCACCGAGGGCGAGATCGAGCAGGGCGTTCAGCTCGGTGCGGTCGAATGGCGCGCCCTCGGCCGTGCCCTGAACCTCCACGAAAAGGCCACGACCGGTGACGACGACGTTCATGTCCGTCTCGGCACGCACGTCCTCGGTATAGGCGAGATCGAGCATCGGAGTGCCGTCGATGATGCCGACGGAGACGGCCGCGACACTGTCGATGAGCGGCTTCGCATTCTGCCCGATGAACTTCTTCGCCCTGCCCCACTCCAGGGCGTCGGCGAGCGCCACGTAGGCCCCGGTGATGGCCGCGGTACGCGTGCCGCCATCGGCCTGCAGCACGTCGCAGTCGATCACGATCGTGTTCTCTCCGAGAGACTTCATATCCACGACGGCGCGCAGCGAGCGCCCGATGAGGCGGGAGATCTCGTGGGTGCGTCCCCCGATGCGGCCCTTCACCGATTCGCGATCCATACGGTCGTTGGTCGAGCGCGGAAGCATCGAGTACTCGGCGGTGACCCAGCCCTTGCCCTTGCCGGTCATCCAGCGCGGAACGCCGTTGGTGAAAGATGCGGTGCAGAGCACCCTGGTGCGCCCGAACGAGATGAGGGCGGATCCCTCGGCCTGCTCGCTCCAGCCACGCTCTATGGTGATCGGTCGCAGCTGGTCGAGTTCGCGGCCGTCGGCGCGGGGTCCTGATGCGGTCATGGAGTGCCGCCTTTCCTCTGGGGGGTGGGCTTCTGGTTGAGAGTGGGCAGGGAGAGGGCGCCGGTCTCCACGAGTTCTACAGTGGACACCTGCGGCCCGAGAAAACGACGCACCAGGCGCGTGAACTCACCCTGCGATTCGCCGGTCGCTTCGAAGACGTGGGTCGGAGGAACACCGACGTCGCGTTCTATGCCGTGCCTCACAAGGGTGCGGTAGACGTCGAAGGCGGTCTCCTCCGCACTGGAGACGAGCGTGACCTCCTCCCCCATCACATACTGGATGGCGGCGGACATGAGCGGATAGTGAGTGCAGCCGAGCACGAGGGTGTCGACCCCGGCGCGCTTGAGTGGAGCGAGGTAGTGCTCAGCGACCTCGAAGAGTTCCGGGCCGCTCGTGACCCCCGCCTCCACGAATTCCACGAATCGCGGGCAGGCCTCACTGAAGAGCGTGAGGTGCGGGGCCGCCGCGAACGCATCGTCGTAGGCGCGGGATCCTATGGTACCGACCGTACCGATCACTCCGACTCGGCCGTTGCGGGTCTGCCGCACGGCGGCACGCACGGCGGGCTGGATGACCTCGACGACCGGGATGCCGAGGGCCTGGGTATACCGTTCGCGGGCATCGTGCAGCATGGCCGCCGACGCCGTGTTGCAGGCGATCACGAGCATCTTCACGCCCTGCGCAACGAGGTCGTCGAGCACTTCGAGGGTGTAGCGGCGCACGTCGGCGATGGGCTTTGGCCCATACGGCGAGTGCGCAGTGTCGCCAACATAGACGAGGGATTCGTGCGGCAGCTGGTCGATCACCGCACGAGCCACTGTGAGACCGCCGACCCCGGAGTCGAAGATCCCGATCGGCGCGTCATCCATAGGAGTGAAGTTTACGCGGATGCCCTACAACCCGGTGCGACGACGTTCCTGGTCGACGACCTGCTCGCGATCACTCAGCCGTCTCAGGCCCGCGAGCGGCTGCGCCATGCGGAAGTTGCCGCGGATGACCGGTTCCACCCGGTCGAGAAACGCCCAATAGCCGGCGGTGACCGGGCAGGCGTTCGGGCCGAGACGTACCTTCGGATCGAATCGACAGCCCCCGCAGTAGTCCGTCATCTTGTTGACATATGCACCACCGGCCGCGTAGGGCTTGGTGCCGACGATGCCGCCGTCGGCGAACAGGCTCATCCCCACGACGTTCGCCGGCATCACCCATTCGGTACCGTCGACGAACATTCCGATGAACCACTCGTTCATCTGCTTCGGGTCGTAGCCACGCTGCAGTGCCCAGTTGCCGATGATCATCAGCCTCTGGATGTGGTGAGCCCAGCCGTGCTCGCGCACTCCGCCGATCGTCTGGCCCAGGCAGTTGGCCTCGATCGCGGATGCCTCCAGCTCGAGCAGCTCGCGGGGAATCGGCGTCGTTGCGCCGAGGGCGTTGCGGTCCACGTAGTCCTCCCCCAGCCGCCAATACAAGTGCCAGACCCAGTCCCGCCACCCGCAGAGCTGGCGCACGATGCCCTCGACGCTGCCGATCGGAGCCCGCCCGGCGCGATATTCGGCCTCGACCCGGTCGATCACATCCCGTGGATCGAGCAGACCGAGGTTGAGCGGCGCGCTCAGCAGCGAGTGCGCCATCGTCCAGTCACCGGTGAGCGTCGCATCCTCGAATGGGCCGAAATCGCCGAGTCGGCTCTCGATGAAGTCATCGAGGGCGCGTTGCGCCTCCCCCACCGTCGCCGCAAAACGCCGCGGACCGTCGTCACCCACCAACTGGATCTCGCCCGCGGCCTGCCAGCGATCGAGATCGGCTCGGACCTCCCGATCGATGTCGTCTTCTTCTGGCCACCACGGTTCAGGCAGGCCAAGCGAGACGGCTTTTTTCGGTGGTGGTTGCCGGTTTTCGTGGTCGAAGTTCCACTGCCCGCCAGCCGGAGCGTTGCCGCTACCGTCGCTGTCGATCAGAATGCCGGTGCGGGTGCGCACCCAGCGGTAGAAGTCCTCCATGATGGGCCGGCCCTTGCGGGCATCCGCCCACTCGGTGAAGTCCGCCTCGCTCGTCACGAAACCACGGCTCGGCAGCACCGCGGCCCCGATCGAGCGCACCAGACGCCGTTGCGCATAGGACGTGGGATCGATGACTTCCAGATCGTCGCGCCCCTCCACCGCGTCCCGGTAATGCTCAACCTGGCGAAATTCCACCCGATCGCCAAGCTCGGCGGCACGGTGACGGATCGCGGAGAGAATCAGATGCGCCTTGGCCCGATGGAGGGGGGCTCTGCGCAGATCGTCGCGGGCTTCGACCAGCAGCATTCGCCCACCGTCGTCGAACGTATCGCCCAGTTGGCCGGCCAAAATCCAGCGGGTGCGCTCCATGATGGACACCGTACACGCGCAAGCTGCTGACTAGGCTGGCTATCGTGACTCACGCCGTATCTTCGCTGCTGACCGACCGCTACGAGCTCACGATGCTCGACGCTGCCATCCGCGCCGGCACGCATGATCGCGAGTGCGTCTTCGAGGTCTTTGCCCGCCGTCTCTCGGGCGGGCGGCGTTACGGCATCGTCGCCGGAACCGGGCGCCTGCTCGATCTCATTGACGACTTTCGCTTCACCGACCTCGAGCTCGACTGGCTCCGCGACAATTCCGTTGTCTACGACCGTGCTCTCGACTGGCTGGCCGACTATCGCTTCACCGGTACGATCTCCGGCTACCAGGAAGGCGAGGTCTACTTCCCCGGCTCCCCCATCCTCGTCGTGGAGGGCACCTTCGCCGAGGCCGTGATCCTCGAGACCCTCGCGCTCAGCGTGCTCAACTACGACTCTGCGGTCGCTACGGCCGCCTCGCGCATGGTGTCCGCCGCGAGTGGCCGCCCCCTCGCCGAGATGGGATCACGGCGCACCGGTGAGCGCAGCGCTATCGCCGCCGCTCGGGCGGCCTTCATCGCCGGATTCGCGGCCACCAGCAACCTCGAGGCCGGTCGCAGCTGGGGTGTGCCGACCATGGGCACGTCAGCGCACTCCTTCACCCTCCTGCACGATACCGAAGAGGATGCCTTCCGGGCCCAGGTCGCCGCCCTCGGCCCCGGCACCACCCTCCTCGTCGACACCTACGATGTGACCGCCGCCGTCGACCTGGCCGTCAGGGTAGCCGGCACCGGCCTCGGCGCCGTGCGCATCGACAGCGGCGACCTCCCCGAGCAGGTCGGGGCCGTGCGCCGCCAGCTCGATGCCCTCGGTGCCGTGAACACCAAGATCACCGTGACGAACGACCTCGACGAGTTCACCATCGCCGCCCTTCGCGCCGCCCCGGTCGACTCCTATGGCGTCGGGACCTCGGTGGTCACCGGCTCGGGCTCGCCCGCCGCCGGACTCGTCTACAAGCTCGTGGCCCGCAAGGATGCCGAGGGAGACTGGATCTCCTTGGCCAAGAAGTCTCCCGAGAAGGTCTCGATCGGTGGGCGCAAGTTTCCCGTGCGGGAGTTCACTGTGGCGGGTACGGCGAGCGCCGAGGTGATTCACGTGGGAGAGCCCGGAGCCGCGACATCCGCTCACCGTGCTCTACTGGTCCCGCTGATGGTCGACGGCGTGGCCGTCGAGAGGTTTCGAGGCGCCTCCGGAACCCGGCTCGCCCGGGAACATCGCGCGGCCGCGATCGCGGAGCTGCCCGAAGAAGCGTTCCGCCTCGGTCGCGGCGACCCGGTGATCCCCACCCGCTACGCCTGACCACCTCCGAACGCCCTCCACCTCCCGTTTTTACGACCACCCGCATGTCTGCACAGGGGGGTGGTGGGAAAAACGGGAAGTGGTGCAGGTAGCAGTGGACCGTGGTCGTGACCGTTACTTCTTGAGGCCGTCGTAGATCTCTTTGCACGCCGGGCACACGGGAAACTTCTCCGGGTCGCGACCGGGAGTCCACACTTTGCCGCACAGGGCGATCACGGGCTTGCCACTGAGCGCCGATTCGAGGATCTTCTCCTTCTGCACGTAGTGGGAGAAGCGTTCGTGGTCGCCCTCCTCGATCTGCTCCTGGTTCAGGAGCTCTTCGAGTTCGCGATCCAGCGTGTCCGTGCCGCCGCCGCCCTGCTCTGTGTCACCGCTCATGGTGCCATTTTACGCGCGCCCGAGGGTGCAGTCGTGATCAGTTCTGTCGTGATCAGTTCTGTCGTGATCAGTGACGCAGCGTGAATGCGAGGAGCTCCGGCGCACGCCGGGTGAAGATGTGCCCGCCCCAGAGCACCCCGAGGGCGAGAAGCACCAGCCCCGCTGCCACGCCGACCAGGAGCGATGCCAGCTGCCAGCTGCCGACACCGGGATGGAGCAACCCCTGCAGGGCCAACCACAGGGTGGGCAGCGATAGTGCAATCGCGACGAAGAATGAGACCGACTGGATCAGCCCCGCACCCGTGCCGCTGGCCTGCGGCTGCGCGAATGGGCTGTCTCTCGGGCGCACCGAGGGATACGGAAAGCGCGCGGAGATCACGCTCGACAGCCCGAGGCCTGCGAAGAGCAGGCTCGAGCTGACTCCGATCAGCGACGGAAGAACCCCCTCCTCGCCGGAGATCGCGACCGCGATCGGCGAGCCGATCGCAATCAGCGGAATTCCGATGGCCAGGGCCGGTGCCAGGCGGCCGAGCCGGTCAGCCCATCCCGGCGTGTTCGATGCGAGATGCAGCCAGACTGCCGAGCTGTCGTTGGCGACATCGTTGTGCGTCGACCAAGAGAGGAACAGGCACATGACCGGCACCGGGATGAGGGCGAGCAAAGTGACAGGGACACCGGCCACGCCGAGCACAACCACGAACAGCAGTGGCGCGACCGGCACTGCGAGGAGCGCCGCGTGATACCTCGGGTCGCGCATCCAGTAGGTGATGCTTCGGGCGGCGATAACGCCGGCGGGCGAGTCCGGCAGTCGACCGAACCAACCGAGTCTCCCGTAGTTCGACTCACGCTCACGGCGTTGAGTGGCCACGAGCAACCAGCCGACAAGGGCACGCCACGCCAGCCAGAGCAGGCCCACCACGACGATGGCGATGAGAATCTTCAGCACCGCGACAGCACCCTTGCCGGATGCCGCTTCGGCCGGTGCAGACCAGGCCACACCGAGTGGCGTCCAGCCCGCGACATCCGCCACGGACTTTATCGCTTCGAGCGCCGCACGATCCCAGTCGATGGAAGCGAGCAGTGCAACGGCCGGAGCGAGCAACACGAGAACGACGAGCATGATCAGCGTTGTGACCTCGCGAGCGCGACGGCTTGCCAGCAGCGCGGATGCGATCGAACTCGACACTCGTGCACCGAGCAGGCACGTGGCGACGATCAGCACCGCAGACAGGATCGCAAGAATCACCGAGAGCGGATCCCGCGCCCAAGTCACAACCTGCGCGATCGCGATTGCCGTGATCATGACTGCGGGCAGGCCGATGAGCCCGGAAAGGGCGAGTGCTGCGGCGAGACGATTCGCGGAAAGGCCGAAGAGCGAGAAGGATCGCGGGTCGAGGGTGCTGTCCATCCCGAGCGCGAGCGGCACGACCAGGAATCCGAGCACGATCACCGAGCCGACTGTCACGGTGATACTGCCGGCGAGAACGGGTTCTACCCGGCGAAGTGAGGCGAGGCCCGCCACTGTGACCCCGGCTGCACCCAACGAATAGAACAGTCCGACAATGATTCCGAAGACCTGCAGCGGGCTACGGCGAAAGGTATTCGCGAGTAGCCGCAGTTTCAGTCCGAGAAACTGTGTAACCACTCCATGCCCTCCGCTGTTTTGCGACCTCCCGCGAGTTCGAGGAATCTCTCTTCCAGCGAGCCGTTGCCGCGCACCTGCGCCATCGTGCCCGAGGCCAGCACTGTGCCACTCACGACGATCGCCACGAGGTCGCAGATGCGCTGGATCAGATCCATGCTGTGGCTCGACAGCACCACCGTGCCCCCGGCAGCGACGTAGCGCTGCAAAATCGCGATGACGTTCGCTGCCGAAACCGGATCGACGGACTCGAAAGGCTCGTCGAGCACCAGCAGTCTCGGCGAATGGATCATCGCGCAGGCCAGCGCGATCTTCTTCGTCATGCCCGCCGAGTAGTCGGAGACGAGGCGCCCGAGTGCATCCTCGAGTCCGAAGGCGGCCGCCAGGTCGGTAGAGCGTTGCTTCACGGTGCGGGCGTCGAGCCCACGGAGTGTTCCGGCATAGTAGAGCAACTGGCTTCCGGTGAGGCGGTCAAAAAGCCTCAGCCGGTCGGGCAGCACTCCCATGTTGCGCTTTGCGGCCGCCGGATCCGTCCACACATCCGCACCGTGAACCGAGACGGATCCGTCATCCGGTCGCAACAGGCCGGTCACCATGGACAGCGTCGTGGTCTTGCCGGCGCCGTTCGGTCCGACCACGCCGAACATGGTTCCCGCGGGCACCGACAGGCTGATGTGGTCGACCGCCACAGTGTCGCCGAATCGCTTGACGAGGTCAGAGACGACGAGCACTACTTCGCGGTCCACGATTTCGGTGCGCTCGACAGTAGTGGACGGGGAGAGGATGCCACCAAAGATCGTCGCGGGCGGTGCCTGCTTCGTCGTGGTTGCGGTGGGCCGGGGCTGAGCGATCGGGTCGGGCGCGACCGGAGCCGGGTTCGGCGCGACTTTCGGCGGCACAGCCTTCGGCGATACAGGACTGCGCACCGAAGTGGACCGTGGTCGCGTCGAACGGGAAGTACTCGGCTCAGGCGGCACAACAGTCGGCGCGGCAGCAGTTCGCGGGGCAGCAGTTGGCGGGGTCGGAGACTTCGGGGTAGCCGCTTTAGTGGTCGCCGTCTTCGCTGCTGGTGTAATCGAAGTCGTCGGCTTCGCCGCTACCGTCTTCGAAGTCGCTGGCTTCGCCCCCGTCGGCTTCGCGACCGACTTCGCGACCGTCGTGCGCGGTGTGGTCGTGCGCGGTGTAATCGTGCGCGGAGTGGGGGTGCGCGGTATGCGCGTGCGCGGTGTAGGGGTACCAGACTCACCAGAAGTCGTGCGTGGAGCGGCGGGTCGACGCACCCGCGGCGACGCCTCTGCGGGCTTCACCGGCGCTTCGGAAACGTCG
>Ga0209100_1000885_pt1 | contig 22829 bp, 18 predicted proteins | sample lystaG_FD_185480 | JGI IMG/M metagenome (GOLD analysis project Ga0209100, IMG submission 185480) | Glacier valley bacterial and archeal communities from Borup Fiord, Nunavut, Canada, to study Microbial Dark Matter (Phase II) -... | ecosystem: Environmental > Aquatic > Freshwater > Ice > Glacier ...
CCGACGTCGTGTCGTTCGCGGCGAGAGCGCCTGGCTGGGGGGCGGTGGTGGTCATATGGGGATCGTCCTCCTTGTGATTGCCCTATCGGGCCTTCCACTGCCGAGGTTATGCGAAAACTCGGGACATCGTGTCGGTCAAAGGTCCCGGGTCCTAGGTCACCGCCCAAGCCTCACGTAGGCGCAACGTAGGGCCTTTCGGGCCGCCAAAGGTCCCGAGTCGCAGGACCTTGGTCAGGTCACGGGCCCGGGTGGCCTGACGCGCAGCAGCCCGGACCCAATCGGGGTCCGGGCTGCTGCGGCGAATTGCGGCGCCTGTCTGGCGCCCCACGTACTACTTGGTGAAGAGTGCTGCCGCCTTGACGACGGTCTCGAAGACGCCGTAGGCCAGGCCTGCGCCCACGAGAACCCACAAGACGTATGCGGCGGGGTTTCCCTTGCTCATGTCAGGCCTTCTTTCCGGAGTCAAGAACCTCGGCGTCGGACGCCTCGGTCGTGATGTACTGCTCGTGAAGGGGAACAGCGTCGTGAGCCTCGTGGAACTTGGGGTCGATAGACCGGACCAAGAGGTTCGCGATGAATCCCACAATGAGCAGTCCCACCATCACCATCATCGATGGCACGTACAGCTCCGCGCCTTCGATTCCGGCCTTCTCGCGTGCGTCCAGAATCGAGTTGATGATGAGCGGTCCCGCGATGCCAGCGGCAGACCATGCGGTCAGCAGACGGCCGTGGATGGCGCCCACCTCGAACTCGCCGAACGTGTCCTTGAGATACGCGGGAACGGTAGCGAACCCGCCACCGTAGAACGTGATGATGATGAACGCGAGCACCACGAAGACGGCCACCGACGACGAGCCGGCGAGCGCCAGCAGCGTGTAGAGCACCGCGCCTGCCCCGAGGTACTTGATGTAGGTGTTGCGGCGACCGATGACGTCAGACAGGCTCGACCAGCCGATGCGGCCGCCCATGTTCGCCAGTGACAGCAGGCCGACGAAGCCTGCCGCGGCGGCAACGCTTACGCCCTTGCCTGTGGCCTCATCGAAGGGGAAGTAGTCCTGAATCATGGGGCTGGCGTTCTCGAGAATGCCGATGCCTGCCGTCACGTTGGTGAACAGCACGATCCAGAGAAGGTAAAAGCTGCGCGTCTTGATGGCGTTCTGAGCGCTCACCTGACCGGTGGTCGTGTGGGCGGGGTCCTTGGCCTTAGGCTCCCAGCCAGCAGGCTTCCAGCCCTTCTGCGGAACACGCACCACCACGGCTCCCAGGATCATGAGCACGAAGTAGCCCGCGCCCATCGTGATCCAGGTGGGAACCAGTCCATCGGCCGGGGTGCCGTCGCTAAAAGCGTCGAGCAGCGCCTTGGAGACGGGGGACGCCAGCATTGCGCCGCCGCCGAAGCCCATGATGGCGAGTCCCGTTGCGAGACCGGGCCTGTCCGGGAACCACTTGATGAGCGTCGACACCGGCGAGATGTAGCCGATTCCGAGGCCAATGCCTCCGATGAAGCCGTAACCCAAGTAGACAAGCCAGATGCTACCGAGCGCGATGCCAGCTGCACCGACCATGAAGCCGAGGGACCAAGCAACGGCGGCGACCACCATTGCCTTGCGTGGTCCGTGACGCTCCATCCAGCGCCCGCCAAAAGCGGCCGACAGACCGAGCATCGCGATGGCGAGAGAGAAGATCACGCCGCTCTGAGTGTGGCTGATATCGAGGCGCCCTTCAAGGGGCGTCTTGAACACGCTGAACGCGTACACCTGACCAATACTCAGGTGTACGGCGAGTGCGGCCGGGGGGACCAGCCAGCGGTTGTACCCCGCTGGGGCCACCGTGGCCTCTCGGTCGAGAATCGACATTGAAAGCTCCTTAGAAGTGCCAGTGTCACAATGGTGGTGCGCGGTGGCGCGTCAGCGCTAGGACTTTGGTCTCGCGTCCTAGGACATAGCCGCCAAAAGTGGGGGCCTTCGAGCCCGCTACCAGGGCAGAAGGTCCGTGTACCGCGCGGGGGGGAAATTCCCCTGTTTCGCCGTCGAGACTCCTTGCGCGGTGTGGGGGTTCTTCATCACTATGCGGATTACGTGCGGAGACCGCCGGGTACCGGCCATGCACCGCACGCGCGCACCACGTCAGCGATCCCTGCGTGACTCCGCACCATCCGTCGACAGGTGCAACAAGCGCACTGCGGGACGGTCCCATCGAGGTCCTAACTGCCGACCCGGGACTTCGTGACTACTTGACGGGCCGAGTTGGCACCGAGATGGGGACGAAAGGGCCCTTCCGTGCGTCAGCAAATAGTGTCTCGACCCTGCGATTGCCGCATCGCCCGTCGTCCACCACCGCACAGCCTCGTCCACGGGAGCCCTGGACGGTCGCCGGCCGTACGGGCAAGGGACACGGTGTCGCGCTCCGGCGCGAACGCTACTTCTCGATCGAACCCTTCCAGGCGCCGATGCCGCCCTCGAGCCCCACGGTGTGCGTCACGCCCGCTTGGGTCATGAACTCGACCGCGACGCGCGACCGGTTGCCCGAGCGGCAATACACGGCAAAGTCGGCGCCAGGATCGAGCTGAGCGATCTTGTCAGGGAACGTGGCGTCCTCGACGTCGACGTTAACGGCTCCGGGGAGGTGGCCCTCGGCATACTCGGCGGGCGTGCGCACGTCGAGGACGGTGACGCCCTCAACCTCGGTCGCCGCGGCAAACGAGGAGGCGGAGACGTGCGAGCCGTCAAAGGCGGGCGGAGATGCGGCCGCTTCGGTCCCGCCGGAAGAGCAGGCCGAGAGGGCAACGGCCGCGAGCGCGGCGATCAGTACGGTGCGAAGGGTGCGTGTCATCATGTCCTCAACTATATACCCCAGGGGGTATGCGCGCTAGGCGTCGCGCGCTGCGATGCGAATGAGCTTCTTGTTGACAAACTCGTCGGCCGCGAGCAATCCCATCTCGCGGGAGGTACCGGACCTCTTGACACCGCCGAACGGCAGCTCGGGGCTGTCCGCAAGCACGAGATTGACATAGACCATGCCCGCCTCGATTTGGTCGGCCACCCGGTCCGCCTGTTCGGAGTCCGTCGTGTACAAGTACGAACCCAGCCCAAAGCTCGTCGCGTTGGCCAGGGAGATCGCCTCCTCCTCGCTGGCCACCTTGTAGACCACGCCCGCGGGGCCAAAGAGCTCCTCGCAGTACACGTCCATGTCCTTGGTGACTCCTGTCAGGACGGTCGGCGGGTAGTACGCGCCGTCGCGCTCCCCGCCGGCGACAAGAGTGGCGCCTTGCGCGATCGCGGTCTTGATCTGCTTCTCGAGGCCTTCGGCCGCGGCCACGGAACACAGCGGGCCAAGCGTCGTCGACTCGGCGAAGGGGTCGCCCATGACGTGGGCCGTCATGGCAGCGGTGAACTTCTCGACGAACTCGTCATACAACGCGTCGATGATGATGAAGCGCTTGGGCGCGTTGCAGGACTGACCGTTGTTGTCCATCCGCGCCTCGACGGCTCCCTCGACACACCCGTCCATGTCGTCGGTTGACAGGACGATGAAGGGGTCGGATCCCCCCAGCTCGAGCGCGACCTTCTTGAGGTTTCTGCCGGCCTGTTCCGCGACGGCGGAACCTGCCCGCTCGGATCCGGTCACCGAGACACCCTGAACGCGAGGGTCGGCGATGACGCGCGACACCTGCTCGACCGAGGCGTAAAGGTTCTGGTATGCGCCTGCAGGGAAGCCCGCGTCGCGGTACATCGTCTCGATGGCCGCCGAGGATTCGGGGCACTGCGACGCATGCTTGAGCAGGATCGGATTGCCAAGAACCAGGTTGGGCGCCGCGAAGCGTGCCACCTGGTAATACGGGAAGTTCCACGGCATGACTCCGAGCAGGACACCCAAGGCCGATCGGCGAATTACGGCGGTTCCCTCGGCCAAGATGTCGAGCGGCGTGTCACCCGTGAACTTGTCCCAGTTGTCCGCGTAGTACTCGGTGATATCTGCGGCGAAGTCCACCTCACCGAGCGCGGCGGCCATGGGCTTTCCCATCTCCCGCACGATGATCGAGGCGAGTTCGTCGCGACGTGTTCTGTGGAGTTCGGCGACCTTTCGCACGAGCGCGGCGCGCTGCTCGGGCCCCACCTCGCCCCAACCCCTGTAGGCGCCATCGGCGGCGTCGATCGCGAGGTCGACGGCCGCGTCTTCCATCGTCGGGTAGATGGCCTCGGTCTCGCCCGTTGCCGGGTTCACCACTGCATATGCACTCATGGTTCTCCTTGTCGTCCCACTCACTCAGCGGGAATCATCGTGTATTTGGTCGACAGGTACTCGTGAATTCCCTCAAGGCCACCCTCGCGGCCGATGCCCGATTGCTTGACTCCGCCAAACGGCGCGGCGGCATTGGATAGCACACCCACGTTGAGGCCCATCATTCCGGTCTCGAGTCGATCGATCATGCGGTGCCCTCGCGCGAGATCCTGGGTAAAGACGTAAGATACCAGGCCATATTCTGTCGCGTTTGCGAGCCGCACCGCCTCGTCCTCCGTCGCGAAGGTCGCGATCGCGAGCACGGGGCCAAAGATTTCTTCGCGCAGGATGTCGCTACCCGGCTGCACTCCCGTCACCACCGTCGGCGCAAAGTACGTGCCCGGCCCGTCGATGGCGGAGCCGCCGGTGAGGAGCGTCGCTCCCCTGCCCACGGCATCGGCCACGAGCTCGGCGGACTTCGCGACCGCCTTGCCGTCGATGAGCGGGCCGATGTTTACGCCGTCCTCGGTGCCGCGTCCCACTCGCATCGCGGACACACGCTCGGTGACGCGCGCGGCGAATTGCTCCGCGACGGATTCGTGGACGATGAAGCGGTTGGCCGCGGTGCAGGCCTGGCCGATGTTGCGGAACTTCGCGGCGAGCGCGCCCTCCACGGCCTTGTCAAGGTCCGCGTCCTCGAAGACGACGAACGGGGCGTTGCCTCCGAGTTCCATCGACACGCGCAGCACCTTGTTGGCGGCCTGCTTGATGAGCGACTGGCCCACCGCTGTGGATCCGGTGAAGGACAGCTTGCGCAGTCGCGGGTCGTCGAGAAGCGGAGCGGTCACAGCGGAAGACGACGTGGTGGTGATCACGTTGACGACGCCCGCGGGCACACCCGCCTCAGCGAGGAGCCTGGTGAAGAAGAGCGTCGTGAGCGGGGTCAGCGCCGCGGGCTTGATCACGACGGTGCAGCCCGCCGCGAGTGCGGGGGCGATCTTGCGCGTCGCCATCGCGAGCGGGAAGTTCCACGGGGTGATGAGGTACGAGGGACCCACCGGTCGCTGGGACACGATCATGCGGCCCGTGCCCTCTGGGTTGAGCCCATATCGGCCCGTGATGCGCACGGCCTCCTCGCTGAACCAGCGCAAGAACTCGCCGCCGTACGTGACCTCGCCGCGCGCCTCCGCGAGCGGTTTGCCCATCTCGAGGGTCATGAGCAGCGCGAGTTCCTCTGCGTTCGCGCGCACCAACTCGAACGCCCTGCGCAGGATTTCGCCGCGCACGCGAGGTGCGGTGGCTGCCCACTCGTCCTGGGCGCTTGCCGCGGCGTCCAGCGCCAGCATCGCGTCCTCGGGAGACGCATCGGCGATCATCGCGATCACGGCGCCCGTTGATGGGTCGGTGACGTCAAAGGTCTTGGCGCCAGAGGCTGCGACCCACTCGCCGCCGATAAACAGCAGCTTGGGCACCGCGTCGAGCAGGCTCTTTTCGGTGAGCGCTCCTTCGTTGAGGACTCGCTCGTTGAGGACCCCGCCGCCGGCAGTCATGATTGCGTCTCCGCCAGCGCGGCGGCGACCACGTCGAGGCCCTCGTTCAGCAAGGCATCCCCAATCGAGAGTGGCGGCAGGAATCGGATCACGTTTCCGTACGTGCCGCACGTCAGCACGATGACGCCCTGGGCGATCGACGCCTTGGCGACGGCCCCCGCGAGCGCCGCGTCGGGCTCGCCCGTGGCGGGGTCGACCAACTCGATCGCGACCATCGCGCCCTTGCCGCGCACATCGCCGATGCGAGCATCGGCCGCCTGCATCGAAGCCAGACGGCCGAACAGCAGGTTGCCGATCTCACGCGCGCGCTCGATCAGGCCGTCGTTCTCAAAGACGTCGATCGACGCGAGCGCGGCGGCGCACGCGATGGGGTTGCCACCGTATGTGCCGCCCAGGCCGCCCGCGTGAGTGGCGTCCATGACCTCTGCACGGCCGGTCACCGCGGACAACGGGAGTCCGCCCGCGATGCCCTTGGCCGTGCAGAGGAGATCGGGGACGACGCCGAACAGTTCGCTCGCGAACATCGCGCCGGTGCGGGCGAAGCCCGTCTGGACCTCGTCGGCGATGAAGACCACGCCGTTCGCTGTGCACCACGCGGAGATCGCCTCGAGGAAGCCCGCGGCGGGGACGATGAAGCCACCCTCACCCTGGATGGGCTCGATGAGCACGGCCGCGAGGTTCGCGGCGCCCACTTGCTTTTCGATCACGGAGATCGCGCGCTTCGCCGCCTCTGCACCACTCAGCCCGTCACGGTAGGGGTAGGACATCGGTGCGCGGTAGACCTCGGCCGCGAAGGGGCCAAAGCCGCTCTTGTATGGCATGGACTTGGCGGTGAGCGCCATGGTGAGGTTGGTGCGGCCGTGATACGCGTGGTCGAACGCCACGACGGCCTGCCGCCCCGTGAACTTGCGCGCGATCTTGACGGCGTTCTCGACCGCCTCCGCGCCCGAGTTGAAAAGCGCCGACTTCTTGACGAAGTCGCCGGGCGTGAGGCGGTTGAGTGCCTCGGCCACGGCAACGTAGCCCTCGTAGGGAGACACCATGAAGCACGTGTGCGTGAACTGAGCCGCTTGAGCCTGGATGGCCGCAACGACGGCCGGGTGGGAGTTGCCAACCCCGGTCACGGCGATGCCTGAGCCGAGGTCGATGAGCGAGTTGCCGTCGGCGTCGACCACGACTCCGCCGCCTGCAGCGACTGCGCTGATCGGCGCGGTGTGACCCACGCCCATGGCGACCGCCGCGGCCTTGCGAGCGATGAGTTCTTGAGAGCGAGGTCCGGGGATCGAGGTGACGAGCCTGCGTTCTTGAGGCAGCGATGGCCCGCCCACGGCGACGGGGGGCGAATCGAGTGTGGTCATGCGTTTGAGCCTATTCCGGTTGAGGGGTGCAGAGAAGGGTGAGAAACGTGAATGGTCATCTAGGAGATGGCTGCGTCGACGCCGGACAGCGCCTCGTCGATGATCGCGAGCCCCCTGCGGAGCTCGTCCTCGGTGATCACGAGCGGCGGGCACACGTGGGTGCGGTTGAAGTGGACGAACGGCCACAGGCCCGACGCCTTGCACGCGGCCACGAAGGCTGCCATCGGCGCGGCATCGGGTCCCGACGCGTTGAACGGCACGAGCGGCTCGCGGGTCGCCTTGTCCTTGACCAGCTCGATCGCCCAGAACAGGCCGACGCCTCGCACCTCGCCCACGCAGGGGTGCTTGTCGACCCAGCTGGTCAGGATGGGCTCGATGACGCGCTCGCCCATGTCCTTGACGTGTGCGAGGAGGCCGTCGCGCTCGATGACTCCGAACGTCGCGACCCCCACGGCACACGCGAGCGGGTGGCCCGAATACGTGAGGCCACCAGGGAACATGCGGTCGTTGAAGAAGTCCGCAATCGCCGCCGAGATGATCACGCCGCCCAGGGGCACGTAGCCCGAGTTGACGCCCTTCGCGAACGTCACCAGGTCGGGGACCACGTCGTGGCCCTGGTACGCGAACATCTCGCCCGTGCGACCAAAGCCCACCATGACCTCGTCCGCAATGTAGAGGATGCCGTACTTATCGCACAGCGCGCGCACGCCCTTGAGGTAGCCGGGCGGCGGCACAAGCACGCCGTTGGTGCCCACGATCGTCTCGAGGATGATCGCGCCGATGGTGGACGCGCCCTCCAAGACGATGGTCTGCTCAAGGTGCGCGAGCGCGCGCACGGCCTCTTGCTCGGGGCTGTCCGAATAGAACGGCGAGCGGTACGCGTAGGGCCCCTGGAAGTGGACCACGGAGGCATCCGCGGGCTCGTTTGCCCACCGGCGCGGGTCGCCTGTGAGAGTGATCGCGGTCGAGGTGCCGCCGTGGTAGCTGCGGTACATCGCCATGACCTTGCGCTTGCCAGTGAACAGTCGCGCCATCCGCACCGCGTTCTCGTTGGCGTCGGCCCCACCGTTGGTGAAGAACACCTTGGCGAAGGAGGTGCCCGCCGCATCGGTCACCAACTTGGCCAGCTCGCCGCGCACGTCGTTCGCGAGGGCGGGTTGGATGGTCGCCAGGCGGTCGGCCTGCGCGTGGATCGCCGCGATGAGGTCGGGGTGCTGGTGGCCGAGGTTGAGGTTCACCAACTGAGCGCCAAAGTCGAGGTATTTGTTGCCGTCGTAGTCCCAGAACTCGCTGCCGAGTCCACCCGCGACTGGCATCGGGTTGATCGCGCCCTGAACGCTCCACGAGTGGAACACGTGGCTGCGGTCATTTGCCCTGACGTCGTTTTCTGCAGACATGGCCTCTTCTTCGGTGGTCATCGCTGTGCCTTCTTCGCTATTTCAGTGGTTGCTGGGGCTCAGTGGTTCGAAGGGAAGCCGAGGTCGATCTGGGACTCGCTCGGCTCTGGCCAGCGCGTGGTGATCACCTTGGAGCGCGTGTAGAAATGCACGGACTCGGGGCCGTAGATGTGCGAGTCGCCAAAGAGCGAGTTGCGCCAGCCGCCGAACGAGTACGCGCCCACCGGCACGGGGAGAGGGACGTTGACGCCCACCATTCCCACCTCGGCGTCCACCTCGAAGCGCCGTGCGGTGCCTCCGTCGCGCGTGAAGATCGCGGTGCCGTTGGCGAACGAGTTGGCGTTGATGAGCGCGACAGCCTCGTCATAGGCCTCGACGCGCACCACGGAAAGGACGGGGCCAAAGATCTCGTCCTCGTAGACCTTCATGCCAGGCTTGACGTTGTCCACAAGGCTCACGCCGATGAAGAAGCCATCGCCCTCGAACTCTTGGGCGGTGCCGTCGACCACCACTGTCGCGCCCTCCGCCTCGGCGCCGGTCACGTACGACGCGACCCTGTCGCGGTGCTCGCGCGTGATGAGCGGGCCCATCTCGGAGGCCGGGTCGGTGCCGTCGCCGATCACGAGCCTGCCCATACGCTCGGCGACCTTCGCGACGAGGGCATCGGCCGTCGCATCACCCACGGCCACGAGCACGGAGATCGCCATGCAGCGCTCCCCCGCCGCGCCGTATGCCGCGGAGACGGCGGCGTCGGCGGACCCGTCGAGGTCCGCGTCGGGCATGACCACCATGTGATTCTTGGCGCCGCCGAGTGCCTGGACACGCTTGCCAGCCGCTGTGCCACGCTCGTAGATCGAGCGGGCGACGGGCGTCGAGCCGACGAAGCTGATCGCCGCAACGTCGCGCGACTCGAGGATCGCGTCGACGGCCACCTTGTCGCCGTGGAGCACGTTGAGCACGCCTGCGGGCAGGCCCGCTTCCTCGAAGAGCCGCGCCAGGAAGTCGGAGGCGCCCGGGTCCTTCTCGCTGGGCTTGAGCACCACGGTGTTTCCGCACGCGATGGCCGATGCGGTCATCCACAGCGGCACCATGACGGGAAAGTTGAAGGGAGTGATGCACGCGACCACGCCCACGGGCTGCTTGACCGAGTGGACGTCCACGCCGCGCGAGACCTGCTGCGAGAACTCGCCCTTGAGCAGGTGCACGAGGCCGGCGGCGAATTCGACGTTCTCGATGCCGCGGCTGATCTCGCCCTTGGCGTCGGCCAGGACCTTGCCGTGTTCGCGCGTCACGATCGCGGCGAGCTCGTCCTGACGCTCGACCAGCAGCTGGCGCATCCTGAAGAACACGTCGGCGCGCTTGATGAGCCCGGTCTCCGCCCACGCAGCGCCAGCGGCCTTGGCTGCGGCGATCACGGCGTTGGCGTCGGCGGTGGATGCGTAGGCGACCTCGCCCACCACCTCTCCCGTCGCGGGGTTGTGGATCGAGCCCGTGCGTTCGGCCGAACCGAATTCCTGGCCGGCGACATGATGGCGAAGAACGCCCATGACTTTCCCTTCATGAAACACGCCGGACACATTGCCCGGGAAGTTCTCAGTGCTTGTCAGGCCAGAATCGCACATAGAATCGGCACATGACATCCACCGATCGTCGCGATGTTGACACCAACCGGACAGATCGTCCGAGCGAGCCCCGCGCGGATCACGGCGCCGTCAACATCAGCGGCCTCGCAGCGCTGCCCACCGTGGCCGATGCCATCGCGGACCCGGCCTTCCTCGCGGGACATCCCGAGGTGGTCGCGGGCCACGCGTCCCTCGGAAACAAGGTCCGGTGGGTGCACGCCTCCGACAACGCCGATGTGGCCCGCTTCTTCGCAGGCGGCGAGCTCTTGATTTCGACGGGTCAGGGCTGGCCCGATGCCGACGCCTCCCTCACCTCCTTTGTCGAGGGCCTCGGCGCAGCGGGCATCGCAGGGATCGTCCTGGAACTCGGCACCCGATTCGACCACGCCCCTGCGGCCATGATCGAGGCCGCGGATCGCGTCGGCCTGCCCCTCGTCGTGTTGCGGAGCGAGGTCCGCTTCGTAGACCTCACCGAGGCGATCCACAGGCGCATCATCGGCAGCCAGATGGAGGCCCTGCGGGCGCACGCCGACGTGCGCGAGCGCTTCACGGCTCTGGCCTTGCGCGGCGCCCCCGCCGATCACGTCGTCTCCCAGCTGGCGCGCACGCTCGCGTGCCCCGTCATCCTTGAAAACCTCGCGCACGAGGTAGTCGCCGCCGAGGTGGTCGATGGCGCCGATGCCAAAGTACTCGCCGACTGGGAGCACGGGTCCCGCGCCGCGTCCGCCCTTGACCCGAGCGACACGGACTGGATCATCGTCCCCGTCGACGCAAGGGGCACGCGGTGGGGAACGCTTGTCGCACTTCCAGGCGCCCCGCACCCCGCCGGCCGGCGCACCGTGCTGGAGCAAGGCGCGATCGCGCTCGCGATCGGCTGCCTCGCGGCCGGCGGCGCAGACGAATGGAACCGCATCGCTCGGCGCGGGCTCCTCGAGGGGCTACTCGAGGGTCGCTTCGCCACCACGGCCGATGCTGCCGCCAGGCTCGAGTCCGCGGGCCTTCCTGTGGCGGGCAGGACGGTCCACGGGATCGCCGTGTCGGGCACAAGTGTGAGCGCTGATGACGTCGAGGCCGCAGCCCGCGCAATCGGCGGCGTGGCGCGAGCTCTGCCCCTCGAGACGACGCCGTCGGGCGTGACGGTCGCCCTGGTCTCGATGACCGCGGGGCGTGGGCTCGATCACGATTCAGCACAGGCGCTGCTGAGGGCGATCGACGGCGGGCCCCGCGCCACCATGACGATCGGAAGGTCTGCCACCAGCATCGACGAGGCGCTCGCGTCGATGCGCGACGCGCTTGACCACGCCGCGGACGGCGGTGCGAGTGAAGGCGGCGCGAGCGGCGGGCGGGTGCGCTGGGCCGACGAGAGGCCTCTGGCCCACCTGCTCAACAGCCTGCGCGACGATCACCGCCTGCTTGATCACGGCGAGCGCATGCTCGCCCCCCTCATCGAGCACGACGCGCGCGCCGGCGGCGACCTGGAACTTGTCTTGGCGGCGATGCTCGCCCACCCCAGCAACCGCACGGCGGCGGCGAAGGCCTCACATCTATCCCGGTCGGTCTTTTACCAGCGGCTTGCCATCATCGCGTCGCTTCTGGACGCGGACCTCGACGACGGCGAGACCCAGACCGCGCTGCACATCGCGCTGCTCGCCCGCAGGGGTCGACGCCGCTAACCGCCCCTACGCCACGTAGATCTTGCGCAGCGTCTCGGTGACGGTCCACACGGTCTTCATCCCTGCCTCGAGCCGCACCACGTCGCCCGCACGCAACGCGATCGAGGGAAGCTCGGGCGCCACAAAGTCGATGCGCGCGCGACCGGAGAGCACCAGGAACACCTCGTCCACCTCGGTGTCCGTCGACATTCCTGGCGTGCACTCCCATACGCCGATCTCGACGCCGCCCGCACCACCGCCGCCGGTCTCCGCGAGCGCCAGAAAGCCCACCGTCGGCGCCCCCTTGAGCGTCTGCTCGGGCGAGACGGGTGCGTGGTCCAGGGAGACGTCGGCCGCATGAACGACGGCGCCCGCCCGCATGGAGCGCGTCACGAGTCGAAGCCCATGCCGAGCTTGTCGAGCGCCTTGAGCAGCAGGTTGCGCTTGCCGCCGTTGTGGTCGGCGCGGTTCATGGACCAGCGCACCATGTTGACCCCAATCGCGGCGATGGGCTCGGGCGGGAAGGGCAGCGGGCGGTCCTTGACCATCTGGAGCCGGGTGCGCTCCGTCTCCTCGCCCGCGAGCAGGTCGAGCATCACGGCAGCCGCGAAGCGGGACGCGCCCACGCCAAGCCCGGTGAAGCCGGCGGCATAGGCGACGTCGCCCCCACGCGCGATGCCAAAGAACGCGCAGAAGCGCGAGCACGAGTCGATGACCCCGCCCCAGCGGTGCGTGAACTTGAGGCCCACGAGCTGCGGGAAGGTGGTGAAGAAGTGGCCCGCAAGCTTTTCGTAGGACTCGGCCCTGTCCTCGTAACGCTTCCTGATCTTGCCGCCCGCGTGATAGATCGCGTCGTAGCCGCCAAAGAGGATCCGGTTGTCTGGCGTGAGCCGGTAGTAGTGGAACTGGTTACCCATGTCCGCAATGCCTTCACGACCCTTCCACCCGATCGACTTCATCTGCTTGGGGCTCAGCGGCTCGGTGACGAGCGAGTAGTCATAAACGGGCACCGTCATGAGCGCATTGCGGCGCAGCAGCGACGGGAAGGCGTTGGTCGCGAGCACGGCCTTCTTGGCGGTGACCTTGCCCGCCGCGGTACGCACCACGGGTCCATCGCCGATGCCGACAACGAGCGACTTCTCATAGATCACGACCCCCAGTTCGGTCGCGACGCGGGCAAGTTCGTACGCGAGCTTGGCGGGGTGAACGAGCGCGGTGTCCCCGCCGTCTGACTGAGCCGCGAGGTAGGTGGGAGACTTCACTTTCGCCTGGATCGCGTCGGCGTCCATCACCCCCTCGCCCTCGAGCTCGGCCACCTGGTGCGGCTCCACGGCAACCGTCAGGTACCCGTTGCGCTCGAAGTTCACGTCCATGTTGTAGCGCTTGACGGTCTGCTCGATCTCGTCGATGTTCTGGGTGCCGAGGCGCTCGAGTAGTTCCATCTCGTCGGGCCAGCGGCTCGCGCCGTTCTCGTAGCCGTGGGTGAGGCTCGGCTCGCAGAACCCGCCGTTGCGGCCCGACGCCGCCCAGCCGACGCTGCGCGCCTCGACGATCACGACGCTGCGCTCGGGATCGCGCTCTTTGGCCTGGACCGCGGTCCACAGCCCGGTGTAGCCGCCGCCGACGATGACCAAGTCGGCCTCGATGTCGCCCGCGAGTGCGGGCCGCTCGACGTGCGTCACATCGTCGAGCCAGAAGGGTTTGAGGCTGCTCTCAGCGAGCGAGGCGACGATGACGTCGCGGTCGGTCGGCTGGCGTTCGTAGACGGTGGTGCCCACGGATATCACTGCTCCAGTGCGCCCGGCGCCCCCCCCAGTGGGGCACCTCGACGTCTTGCTCGAATCAAAGCCTATGAGGGGCTTGGGGCGCAATGGCAAAGGTCCTGGGTGGGCGCCAACAGTAGAACTGGCACATCGTGCGTCAGGTCGTTGGCTACCACCGGCATGACACTCCCGTTGAGCTCGATTTGCTAAATCGGATCTGAGCGCTGCAGCGGCTGCTGACCGACCAATGCCCCGCCCAGGAGAAGCTGGTGTCCAAGAACCGGAACGGGGCGAAAATTACCAAGAAGTACGATGCGGAAAAGACGCCACTCCAGCGAGTCTTGGACGATCCGGGCAACGTCCGCAAGACACTGAAGACCAGGCTGGCCCGCGAGAACGAACCGTTGAACCCGGTCGCGATCCGACGCCAGATCCAAGCCATCACCGCCGAACTACTGGCCCTCACAGCCAGCAAGAAAGCGCCCACGCTCCGACCCTCCGCGCGCGCATCTTGACATGATTCCTCGGGTAGGCGTTGGATCAAGACTCGCTCAAGTTCGCGCCGCCTTTCCCTTGCGGCCGACGCCCGAGCCAAGCATGCTTGCACCATGATCGTTCCTTGGGGGAGGTTGGCCATTGGAGCGGCTGTCGTGTTGGGCATCGCGGGCGCTGTGATGGTGTTCTGGCCCGACTCCGACTGGGAACCCCCCAAGAGATACCGCTTTGAACTCACGCGGGATAGCCCAGATCCAGGGCTCGGCACGCGTCACTGGCTGGTGACGGTCGAGAACGACCGCGTGACAAGTGCGATCCTGCAAGACCCTCCCGCCGGTTCCGAATATATCGGCTCCACATTGCCGACTATCGAATACCTGCTCGCCGGATCCTCGTTCTCGGATGACGAGACCTTGGAGGTGACCTATGAGGACGGGATCCCCGCCTCGTTCTGCCACTCCCTCGCCGTCGACCCTGAGTGGATCACGTGCGATTTCGTTGCCGAGTACACCCCCATTTCTGCCGAGGAGGCACGTCTCGCCAGGACATGGGTGGAGCCCGCCTCCTACTCCGTCACCGTAATTTCCTCCAGTTTCTACACGCAACGTGAGCCGGATTGGCGTGTGTTCGTCAAGGACGGCGTGGTACTTGACTCCACCCCAATACCGGATCCCGAGAAGGACTTGGATTGGGAGGCGGAAACAAGAGGCGTTGGCGCCCTGATCGATGTGGACCGCTCGACCAATCCCTATTGGACGGTCTTCTGGCGTGAAGGCGAGCCGAATCCCGCGGGCGCGTGCCGCGATGATCCCGACGCATGGGACGACGAAGGCTGCTACTTCTTCCTCGACTACGAGATCAACCCGTAGCCAAGCGTTGCCCATCGGGTTCTCGCCTACCGTTCCCGCCCCTCCCGCTCTCGCGACAACGCCCGCGTCGAGCGGAAGAACGCCGATGTCGTACGGCGTCACGCGTTCAGCGCCAGGTGCCGTCCCAGTCGTAGAGCGCGGCGGTGGTCTGGTACTCGCGAAGCTCAACGACCTCATCGGCCGCGATGCGCGCGACGGACGCTCCCTCGAACGTGCTGCGGTTGCCCATCCACGTGCATTCGAACACCCACTGAGCGACCTCGCGGTCCCCTGCGATCACCAGATCGGTGACCTCCCAGCGGTGCACGACGCCGCCCTCCGAGAACCATTGGTGCGCCCACCTGCGCACCGAGTCGCGTCCTCGGTAGACCGGTCCATAGCACTCGGTGACAACGCAATCAGCCGCGACGATGGCGGTGATGGCGTCCACGTCGGCTTTGACCCATGCATCGATGTACCTGGTTAACGCGCTCATCTCATCAGCGTATCAACGGGACAAGGCCACCGGCTATGTTGCCGAAGCCCTGGGCACCAGCGCTCGTTTCCGCTACCATCGAAGTAGCACCACGCGCCTTTACCAGGCGCAGTGCCGAGATCACCTTGCGCCAGGCCGGCGGTTGATCTCGCTTCCTCACCAATTACCCGTCGCCAGGCCGGACGGGTGGAGGAATTATGGCTATCGAACTCAACCCCCAGCGCATTCAGACGCTGATCGACGAACAGACCGAACTGCTCAACGGACGCACCTCGGCATCTAAGAAGATGTACGACCACGCCCGTGAGCACCTGAGCGGCGGCGTCGCATCCAGTTATCAGGGCCGCGACCCGTGGCCCATCTACATCGAGTCCGGCAAGGGCGACAAGATCGTCGACGTTGACGGCAACGAGTACTACGACTTCCACAACGGCTTTGGCTCAATGGTCCAGGGTCACGGACACCCCGCGATCGGCAAGGCCGTCGCCGACCGCTACCCGCTCGGCACCCACTTTGCGGCGATGACCGAGGACTCGGTCGTCGTGGCCGACGAGTTGGCCCGCCGTTGGGGCCTGCCCAAGTGGCGCTTCACCAACTCGGGCTCCGAGGCGACGATGGACGCGATCCGCATCGCTCGCGCCTTCACGGGTCGCGACACCGTCATGAAGATCTTTGGTTCCTACCACGGCCACCACGACACCGTCATGGTGTCGATCGGCGTGGAGTACGACAAGATCGGCGACCGCGAGAACCTCGCGTCGCTCGCGTACGGAGCAGGCATCCCGCAGGCGACCGTCGACATGACCATTGCGGTGCCTTTCAACGATGCCCCCGCGATGGAACGACGCATCGTGCGCCTCGACGCCGAGGGCCGCAAGCCCGCGTGCGTCATCATGGAGCCCGCGATGATGAACCTTGGCGTTGTGCTCCCCGAGCCCGGCTACCTCGAGGCGGTGCGCGAGATCACCGCCCGCCACGGCATCGTCCTCATCTTCGATGAGGTCAAGACCGGCCTCACCATTGCGGCGGGCGGCGCCGTCGAGAAGTTCGGCGTCACGCCCGACATGGTGACCCTCGCCAAGGCGCTCGGAGGCGGACTGCCCACCGGAGCTATCGGCGGCACCGAAGAGGTCATGGCCGTTGTCGAGGACGGCACCGTGTACCAAGTGGGCACCTACAACGGCAACCCGCTCTCCATGGCGGCCGCGCGCGCCTCGCTGTTCGAGGTGCTCACGCCAGAGGCCTACGAGCACCTCGCCGCGCTCAATGACCGCATCGTCAAGGGCTGCCAGGGGGTCATCGAGAAGTACGACCTTCCCGGTTACGCCGTCGGAATCGGCTCCAAGGGCTGCGTCACGTTCTCGTCGGCCAAGATCGTCGACTACGAGACCTTCAAGGAGAACCAGTTCCCCGAACTGTGCGAGCTGGCATGGCTGTGGAACATGAACAACGGCATCTTCATGACGCCGGGTCGCGAGGAGGAGTGGACCATGTCTGTGGTCCACAGTTTCGACTCGGTGGACAAGTACGTCGAGGTCTTCGACGGATTCGCAGCGGCGATCACGTCCGACTAATCAGCGTTGAACGACTGAGCGCGAAAGCGGGGTCGGGTCGACCGGTGAAAGCCGGCGCCCGGCCCCGCTTTCACGTCTGGGTGGCGCTCGCCGCCTACTCGCCCGCCACCTACTCGCCGGCGACGAGCTCTCCACCGACCCACGTCTGACCGACGCCGACGTGCCCTACTCGCTCCGGGGCAAGCGAGAACGGGTCGTCGTCGAGCACCGCGAGGTCGGCGGCATAGCCCACCTCCAAGCGCCCTGTGGAATCGCCGCGACCGTTCGAGTACGCCGAACCCGCCGTGTACGCGTCGAGCATCGTGATGAGATCGAGCCGCTGGTGGAGGCCGATGCGCGGGTCGGGCTGCTTCCCCGCCACCTCCCGCCCTTCCACGGCACGGGTCAGGCCCACCGCGATTGCCTCCCACGGGTTGGGCGTGCTCACCGGCCAGTCGCTCCCGCACGCGAGCAAGGCCCCCGCGCGCGCCAGGTCCGCGAAGGGATAGTGACGCGCGACGAGCGCCGAGTCGAGGAAGGGGAACGTGAGCTCGTCCAGCTGTTCATCAACGGCCGCCCACAGCATCTGTAGGTTGGCGATCGCACCCAGCGGCGCAAACCGAGCCACGTCATGCTCCTGCACCACTTGGAGGTGTGCCAGGGTCGCCCGCGCGGCCGCCGCCGGCCCGTTGGCACGCTTCACCGCCTCGATCGCGTCGAGGCCCACGGCGACCGCCCTGTCGCCGAGCGTGTGGAAGTGCAGCTGGAAGTCCGCCGCATCGACGGCGATCGCGGCCGCGGCCAAGGCGTCGGGGCTCAGGAACGTGTGACCGGAGTTCCCCGTCGCGTGGCCGTGGCCATCGAGATAAGGCAACGACATCGCGGCCGAGAAGTTCTCCGCCACACCATCGACCATGATCTTGACGGCGTCGGCCCTGAAGACGTCGTCGCGACCGCGCGCCGCAGCGGCCTCTCTCAAGCGCACGAACGACTCGACTTGCTCAAGACCCGCCGCCCGCTCCCACCACAACGCACCCGTGACGCGCGCACGCAACACGTCCCTGTCGAGCGCGGCCATGTACGCGTCGAAGATCGACTCCATGCCGCCGGTCTTGCCCACCCACGCGTCGGCCCAGCCGGTGATGCCGAAGCGGAACATCTCCTGTTGGCCGCGCACCACGCCCGCCACGGCGTCGTCGACCGTGACCAGAGGAACGAGTCGCTGAACCATAAGCGTCGCTCCCTCGTGGAGCGTGCCTGCGGGGTTGCCTGCGGCATCGCGCTCGATGCGGCCGTCGGCGGGGTCCGGGGTATCGCGGCCGATGCCCGCGAGCCGCATCGCGGCGGAGTTGACCCACGCTCCGTGGTGATCGCGGTTCATGAGAAAGACGGGACGGTCGGATATCACGGCGTCGAGAACGTCCGCCGAGGGCGTTCCCCCTGGAAAGTGGGCCATCGACCAACCGCCCCCAGTGATCCAACCGCGTTCGGGGTGTGCGGCCGCGTAGTCGGCGACGATGCCCACACAGTCGTCCGCGCCACGCGCATCGGTGAGATTGCACTGCAGCAGCTCGAGCCCACCCTGGACCGGATGCGCATGCGCGTCGATAAAGCCGGGCATGAGGAGCCTGCCGCCCAGGTCGACGACGTGCGTGCCCGCGCCCACGCGTTCACGCAACTCAGCGTCGGGCGCCACCGCGACGATCGCACCGTCGCACACGGCGATACCCCACGCGCGAGGCGAACCCCACCCCGCGCTGTAGGCGAGACCTCCGGCAAAGACCACATCGGCGCTGCGTGAGTTGGCGCTCTTCACGTCTGCGCTCGGCAAACTGGCGCGGCGGGCAGCGGGCATGGGAACTCCGTTCTCGATGCGCGCCACATTACCCACAGGGGAGCCTTGGCGGGCATCACTTGGGGACCCTGACGATGCGGGGGACATTCCCGCAGTAAGATGAGCAGTTGCCTATCGGGGACCTTCCGTCCTGGCACCGCACCCGTGGGTGTGAAACGCTTGAAAGTGCGCCCCTTCACCACGACATCGGGGAGCAGCGAGGCATGGCCATGACCACACTGCTTGACCTTTCCGCGTATCGCACCTATGCGCTCGACGACGAGATTCACCACACGCCGGGCAACGACCTGAGAGCTGCGCCTCACGGGCTATGCATCTTGGCCGACGTCCCCTTTCAGCTCGACGGCGTCATCCAGCTGTCGGGCAAGGTCTCGCACGAGAAGACGGGCCAGTCTTTTCCCGAGTCCGCGGTGGGGATTCCGGTTGAGGCGACATCGAAGCGCATGCACTTTCTGCAGTCGGCGTCGTGGCGTGGCGCCGACGGCACCGTGATCGGCGAATACCGCGTGCACTATGCCGACGGCGACACCGCGGTGATCCCCATCGTCTACGGCCACAGCGTGGTGGACTGGTTGTTCACCAAGGGTGACCCGCTGCCCACCGGAGCGGCCATTGCCTGGAACGGCGCGAACGAACGCACCCAGAAGCTGGGCCAGTTGATCCAGATCTACGCCTTCACGTGGCACAACCCGCGGCCCGATGCACCGATCGCCACTCTCGACTTCGTGTCGTTCGGCGAGGAGTCGGCGCCCTTGCTGATGTCCGTCACGCTGGACTGACACGCTCGGCTACCCAGCCATCGCGTCAGGGAACCCCGAAGTCGGGCCAAAGCACCCCGCAACGGGTGCGTCGCTACGCGACGGTCACGTTGAGCCCGTGGGACTCGAACTGAGCCTTCACGCGGGCGATCAGTTCCTTCGACGGCGGCTGGGCGTCTTCCAGGAGATACGGCTCCCCCGTCGCCTCCCACTTGGACTTGCCCATCTGGTGGAAGGGCAAGATCTCCATGCGGTCGACGCCGTCGAGCGTCGCCACAAACGCGGCGATCGCCTCGACGTTCTCCACGGCATCGGTGAGGTCGGGGACCAGCACGAAACGCACCCACATCTTCTTGCCAAGGGTCGACAGCCGCGTGGCAAAGTCCAACGTGGGCTGCAGCGGGCGCCCCGTGACGCGCTTATACGTTTCGGGAAGGCCCGACTTGATGTCGAGTAGCACCAGGTCGATGTAGTTCAAGTCGTTGTCGGTGAGGCGCGAGCCCAACAGGCCCGCGGTATCCAAGGCGGTGTGGATGTTGAGGTCGTGCGCGCGCCTGAAAACGCTCATCACAAACTTGGTCTGCAGGAGCGGCTCGCCGCCCGAGATGGTGAGCCCGCCGTCGGTCACCTTCATCACGGTCGCATATCGCGTGACGCGCGCCACGACCTCGTCAACGGTGTGGACCACGCCATCCTTCATGCGCCACGTGTCAGGGTTGTGGCAGTACTGGCAGCGCAGGCCACACCCGGCCATGAACAGCGTCATGCGGGTGCCTGGGCCGTCGGCGCCGGTTACCAGGTCCCATGAGTGCACGGAGCCAGTTGAATTGTCGTGAAGCTCTTCGCTTTCGGCAAGCTCCTGGTCGGCGACCTCCATGGGAGGGGCCTTCAGGAGGGGCACCGAAACGGGCGGGTTTGTCATCGTTGCACTTCTTCCACGTCTGGGGGACAGACAAGACTGGATGCGCTCAAGACTACGGCGCCCCGCCCTACAGGACGGGGCGCCGTGAGATCTTGAGTGTTAAAGGCCCGCGTGGAAGGTGCGCGAGAGCACGTCGAGCTGCTGCTCGCGCGTCAGGCGAACGAAGTTCACCGCGTAGCCCGAGACACGAATCGTGAGCTGCGGGTAGTTCTCCGGGTGCTCCATGGCGTCCTCGAGCGTCTCGCGGTTAAGCACGTTGACGTTCATGTGGAAGCCCTGGCTCACCGTGTAGGCGTCGAGGATGCCCACCATGTTCTTGACCTGCTCCGCACGGTCCCGGCCGAGGGCCGATGGCACGATCGAGGTGGTCAGTGAGATGCCGTCCTGGGCGTCCTCATAAGGCAGCTTGGCAACCGACAGAGCGGAGGCCATGATGCCGTGGACGTCGCGGCCGTTCATCGGGTTGGCACCAGGAGCAAACGGCTCGCCGTGGCGACGACCGTCGGGCGTGTTGCCCGTGGCCTTGCCGTAGACGACGTTCGACGTGATGGTCAGCACCGACTGCGTGTGCTTCGCGTTGCGGTACGTCTTCTGCTGGCGGATCTTCTCCATGAAGCGGTGAACGAGGTCGATCGCGATGTCATCCGCGCGGTCGTCGTCGTTTCCGTACGTGGGGTATTCGCCTTCGACTTCGTAGTCCGTGATCAGGCCCGTCTCGTCACGCACCGGCTTGACCTTGGCGAACTTGATGGCAGACAGCGAGTCGGTTGCGACCGAGAGGCCGGCGATACCGCAGGCCATGGTGCGCAGGATCTCGCGGTCGTGAAGAGCCATCTCGATGCGCTCGTACGAGTACTTGTCGTGCATGTAGTGGATGACGTTGAGTGCGTCGACATACGTCTCCGCGAGCCAGTCCATGAACACGTCGAACTTCGCCATGACGTCATCGAACTCGAGCACGTCACCGGCGACCGGTGCGACTGTGGGCGAGACCTGCTTGCCACTCACCTCGTCGCGTCCACCGTTGATGGCATACAGGAGACCCTTGGCGAGGTTGACGCGCGCTCCGAAGAACTGCATCTGCTTGCCAACCTCCATGCCCGAAACGCAGCACGCAATGGCCGCGTCGTCACCGCACTGCTCGCGCAGCAGGTCGTCGGACTCGTACTGCACTGCCGACGTGTCGATTGATACCTTGGCGCAGAACTCCTTGAAGCCGCTGGGGAGCTTGTCGCTCCACAGCACGGTCATGTTCGGCTCGGGAGCCGCACCCACGTTGTTGAGCGTGTGCAGGAACCGGAACGAGTTCTTGGTGACCAACGAACGGCCGTCGTCGCCGATACCAGCGATCGACTCGGTGACCCACAGCGGGTCGCCAGAGAACAGTGCGTCGTACTCAGGGGTCCGGAGGAAGCGCACGATGCGGAGCTTGATGACGAAGTCATCGATGATCTCCTGAGCTTCGCTCTCGGTAAGAGTGCCTTCGGCGAAGTCACGCTCGACATAGGTGTCGAGGAAGGTCGAGGTGCGACCCAGCGACATAGCGGCGCCGTTCTGCTCCTTGACCGCAGCCAAGTAGGCGAAGTACAGCCACTGGACAGCTTCCTTGGTGTTGGTCGCGGGCTTCGAGATGTCGAAGCCATACGAGGCGGCCATCTGCTTGAGCTCGCCGAGCGCTCTGATCTGCTCGGCGTTCTCTTCGCGGTCGCGAATGATGTCCTCGGAGGAACGCTCCATGTCGAGTTCGACACGGTCGTTCTTCTTGGCCTTGATCAGCGCGTCAACGCCGTACAGGGCGACACGGCGGTAGTCGCCGATGATGCGGCCGCGGCCGTATGCGTCGGGAAGACCGGTGACAATGTGGCTCGAACGGGCCGCGCGCACGTTCGGCGGGTACGCGTCGAAGACGCCGTCGTTGTGGGTCTTGCGGTACGTCGAGAAGATGTGCTCGAGGTCGGGGTCAACCGGGTAGCCGTAGGTTTCGAGCTCCTTGACCACCATGCGCCAGCCGCCGTACGGCATGATCGCGCGCTTGAGCGGAGCATCGGTCTGAAGGCCGACGATGACGTTGTCGTCTTCGCTGATGTAGCCAGGCGCGTGAGACGTGATCGTCGCAGGCGTCTTCCAGTCGATGTCGTAGACGCCCTTTTCGCGCTCCTGCGGGAACATGTCGCTCAGGGACTTCCACACACGCAAAGTGCGCTCGGTAGGACCGGCAAGAAAGCTGTCGTCGCCGGTGTATTCGGTATATGCGCACTGAATGAATCCGCGCACATCGATGGAGTCGGTCCACGGTCCGAGGGGGAATGAACGCCAGGCATCGATCTGCTGGACAGTTG
>Ga0209100_1000891_pt1 | contig 22770 bp, 23 predicted proteins | sample lystaG_FD_185480 | JGI IMG/M metagenome (GOLD analysis project Ga0209100, IMG submission 185480) | Glacier valley bacterial and archeal communities from Borup Fiord, Nunavut, Canada, to study Microbial Dark Matter (Phase II) -... | ecosystem: Environmental > Aquatic > Freshwater > Ice > Glacier ...
TCACGGGGACGTCCTCCAAAGCCGCCGGCCAGGTGGTCGGGAGTCTGCCGCCCGGTTCGCTGTCGCCCTTCAAGACGTCTGCGAGGGAATGTCCGTACTCCTGACCGCCGAACCAGGTGAACAAGACCGCCGCAGCTCGATCCCGCCAGGGCAGCAAGACTGGAGCTCCCGAGTTCACTACGACGACCGTGCGCGGGTTTGCCGCAAGCACGCGCTGTGCCAGAAGGTCTTGCTGCCCGGGCAGGGAGAGGTTTTTGCGGTCGAAACCCTCCGATTCGACCTCGCTGTTCGTTCCGACGACCAGCACCACCACGTCCGCGTTGCGTGCTGCGACCTCTGCCTGCTCAATCAGAGAAAAATCGTCAGCTCTGTCGGAGGCGAGGCCGAAGATGAACGACATAGCTTGATCGAGGCCGGCCGCTGCCAACTTACGTTCGAGTCGAATGGCGATCCGGTACGGGCGCCCTGCTTCGACAAAAAGGTTGCGCGCCGCGCTTCGGGGCGCGAGTAAGGCTTGCGCGAGATCCTCGCCCGCTGGCTCGAGCGTGGTCTCCCAGAACGGCTGGCCGTCGACGTCGATGTTCACGGTCCCGCACGTGGCCACGCCGAACTGTACTTCACCAGTACTGCGGGGGGTCCAGATCGTATCAAGGGTGAGGGCGGCCGTCTGAGCAACCGGAGCGACGGACCCTAGCCAAATCAATTCCGCTGAGAATCGCTCCTCAACAAATATTTCGCCGCCGCTTTCGCTCAGAAAACTGACGTGGACGCCTGCTCCGCCGGTAGCGGGATTGGTCATGTGGGCAAGCGGAAATCCAACAATCCCGTCCTGAACTACTGCGCCGAGTGAATACTCGATGGTCGCCAGGGGATAAGCCTCCACTATGCCGTCGAGTGGGCTGATCACGTATTCGGGAATTACTGTCGCGCTCCCCCCACCCGTGGTCCGGGCAAATGTCGCATTGTGACCGATGACCGCGATACGCAGCCCTTCAACATCCGGCAGCGGCAACAAGCCGTCATTCTTCACGAGAACGATCGCTGCCGACTCAACCTCGCGGGCGAACATCGGTCCGTCCTCGATGAACGGAACCACGACACTCGGCTCGAAGCCCGTCAGAGCCCCGACGCGAGAGGCGAGCGTCAGAATCCGTAAGACTTTGATGTCGATCAACGCCTCCGCAACACGTCCGTCGCGAACCGCAGCCACGAGTTGCTCCCCCCAAGCGCCGATCGGTCCAGGCATCGCAAGATCCTGGTCTGCATTAGCCGCGGCAATTGAGCGAACGGCCGTCCAATCACTTACAACCACGCCGTCGAAGCCCCAGTCAGTTCGAAGCGGAGTGGTGAGGAGATCGTTTTCGCTGGCAGTCACCCCGTTGATCGAGTTATATGCGCTCATCACCGCCCAACTCTGCGATTGCGCTACAGGCCGTTCGAAGGCGCGCAGGTACAGCTCACGAAGCGCGCGATCCGATACTCGCGAGTCCGCCGTGAAGCGATCGGTTTCAGCCTCGTTGGCGACGTAGTGCTTCGGCGTTGCAGCTATCCCATTTTGCTGCAGGCCCTCGACGTAAGCCATAGCAAGCACCCCGGTCAGAAGCGGATCCTCGCTGAAGGCTTCAAAATGGCGCCCGCCCAACGGAGAGCGATGTAAATTGATCGTCGGGCCAAGCACCACATGAACGTGCTTTCTCTGCGCTTCGACGGCAAGGGCGGCGCCATACCGGCGGGCAACATCCCGGTCCCACGTTGCAGCCAGCGCCGTCCCGGACGGCAAGCTGAGGGACGGGTCGCGCTCATCCCAACTCACCCCACGAACACCCGACGGGCCATCGGAGAAGACGATGCTGCTGAGCCCAATCTCCGGCAGTGGCCAGGTCGACCAGAGGTCACGGCCTGTAAGCAGCAAAACCTTGCGATCGAGACTGAGCCTCCCCAGAAGCTGATGCAGATCCGGATCAGCAATTCTTCTCATGGTGCACCCACTCGCAAAGCGCCCTGAACGGGCGACGCCGCACACGATACCCCACACCGGGGCAACCACTCCGCCCAGGGCGGGCAGCGGCAATGCCTGGCGGCCGGTGACGACCGGAGAACGCCGCCAAAGACGGGCAACGGGGCGCCGACCCCCGGCCCTCAGTGCTGGTGGGAAGCCACCGAGGTAACCGGGCGGATCGCGAAAGCGTCAAGGTTGGGGAGGGCATTCTCCGCGTTGTGTTCGGCCGCGTGCAGCGTCTGCTCGATGGCCGACAGCGGCGCATCCGCGACCTGAACCGATGCGGCTCCCTGTAGTCGGTGACCCACCCACCGAAGTTGGATGCTTGGCACCGCGATCACTCCTGGCGTGCGCTCCAAAGCCTGGCGGGCCCGGTGCACGAGGTCTGGCTCGATGCCATCCATCAACCGTCGCCCGATGCTCCGAACGGTTCCCCACAGCAGAACCAGGATTGCGGCGGAGATGACGAGGCCGACGATCGGGTCGGCCAGGGGGAACCCGAGGATGACGCCGAGGGCGCCGACCACGACGGCGAGGGAGGTGAACCCGTCCAGGCGTGCATGCACGCCATCCGCGACGAGCGCCGCCGAGCCGATTCTCTGACCCACTCCGATGCGATACACAGCGACGATCTCGTTGCCTGCGAAGCCGATGAGCCCGGCCGCGACCACGAACCATAGGTTAGTCAGCACTCGAGGGTTGAACAGGCGGTCGATGGATTGCCACGCCGCAATCAGCGCCGACAGGGCCACGACCAGCACGATGAACAGGCCGGCGAGATCCTCCGCGCGCCCGAATCCGTAGGTGTAGTGACGGGTTGCGACGCGGCGTCCGATGATGAAGGCGATCCACAGCGGGACGGCGGTGAGGGCATCCGAGAAGTTGTGGATGGTGTCGGCTAGGAGGGCGACTGAGCCGCTCATGAGGAAGACGAGGAACTGCAGGATAGTCGTGAGGAGCAGAATCACCAGACTGATCTTCAGCGCCCGAACGCCCTCGGTGCTGGCCTCGAGGGCATTGTCGATGGAGTCGGCTGCGTCGTGAGAATGGGGGACGAAGAGCCCGTAGAAGAAGCCCTTGATGCCGGTTGGATGCGAGTGGCCGTGGTCGACGCCGTCGTGGTCGTGGCTGTGCGCGTGGTCCCCATGGTCGTGGGTGTGCTCAGTGCTCATTCGCTCGCATCGCTGTCGGTTGTGCGGTGATGCCGCGGAGAACCGCCGAGGCTGTGCTCGGCCTGGAGGATCGCGTCGCTGACGAGTTGACGAGCGTGCTCGTCGATGAGGCTGTAGAAGACCCGTGTTGCGTCTTGGCGAGTGACGACGATTCGCGCGAGTCGCAATTTGGCCAGGTGCTGCGAGACCGAGGCCGGTGTCTTGTCGAGAATGTCGGCGAGGTGGTTGACCGACAACTCCCCGTCCCGAAGCGCCAAGATGATGCGCACCCGGGTCGCATCGGCGAGCATCGCGAAGATCTCGACCGCCAGCTCGACGTGTTGGATGTCCGGGTGCTGATCCCTTAGCTGCGTATCTGCATCCATAACCAGATTATGACACGGCGACCGGCGGCAACCCGCCGATAGGGCCAGACGCAGAAGACGGGAACCCGACACGAACTTTCGTTCAGTGCGGATTCCCGTCTTCCGGGCATCTGTCCCTGAGATTCAGGCGAGGGGTGCGACTACCGCGTCTTCGTCGTCGGTCTTATCTTCGACGAATACTGCGGCGTCATGCACCTTGTCTCAGATGAATTCGCCGGCCTCTGCGGCCTTTTCCTTCACCTTGTCAAAACCTTCGGCGATGTTCTCTTTCGCGTCTTCTACGAATCCCATTGCGCTCCTCTCAGCCCGTGCGGCGACTGCCGACGAGACGAGACTAGTGCGTTGAGGCAGGCTCTAGTCGCGGAGTTTTTCCTTGAAGTCGTTCTTGGCGGCTGTCGCATCCCGCTCGGCTTCCGCCTTCTTCACATCGGCCTCGGACTGGCGCACCTTCGCGTCGGCCCTCACCTCGTCCGCCTTGTCGGAGACCCTCTCCCTGGTGTCGTCAACGGTTTCGCCGATCTTCTTGCCCGCCGCGTCGACCGCGTCTTTTGCGTCATCCATGAATGCCATCGGTTTCTCCTTCTCGTTCGGTTATGGAACCGACCCTATTCGGGGGCCCAAAACTCCGGGAAGGGCCTTGACACCGGAGGCAGAAGCGCGATCGGCGATACTCGAATCGCTGAGAGGGCGTGGCCGAGCGACGCTCGAGTCGCGCGAAACGTTGGGTAGCCCTTTGTCGGTGCGCTCAATACGGTGGTCGCATGAGACCTCGACAGCACCTGACCGCAGCCCTGATCCTGGCGACACTGACCCTCGCCACCCTGACCCTCGCCGGATGCTCCGCCGGCTCCGGCAGTTCCGCGCCCGACTCAGCGAACAGTGGCAACGTCAGCGTTCAACCCGCACCGATCGAGGGGACCGTCGAGGGGCCCGTCACGAAGGACTCCGTGAAATCGCAAGGCGCGGCGGGCAGCGCGACACGGGCTGATCGCTCGGTTGTCACGAGCGGTTACGTCACCGTTCGAGTCGACAAGCCGATGGATGCCGCCGCCGAAGCGGTGCGAATCACCGAGGCGGTACGAGGCCGAGTTGATGCCCGCACGGAATACGCACCTCGGGACGGCCGTCAGGGCAGCTCCACCCTCATCCTGCGCATCCCGGAAAAGGAATTGACCGCAACGCTCGACAAGCTCAAGGCGATCGGCGACGTGCAGGAGGTTTCGCTCAGCTCCTCTGACATCACGATCGTCGTGCAAGACCTCGACGCGCGCATCACGGCCATGAGGGCATCCGTCGATCGACTGCTCGGGCTGCTCTCGACCGCGACCGACACGGCGGCGCTCATCACGCTCGAGACGGCGATCTCCGATCGGCAGGCGCAACTCGAGAGCATGGAGAGCGAGAAGCGTTACTACGCCGACCAGGTGAGCATGGCCACGATCACCCTGAACCTCGTTGCGGACTTCACTCGGGCGGCGCCGAAACCGGACACGTTCCTGTCTGGCCTTGAGGCGGGCTGGGCTGGATTCCTCGGCTTTTTCTCCGCCTCGCTCGTCGTGTTCGGCTTCCTGGTGCCCTGGCTGGTGCTGGCGGCCATCGTCAACCTCGCGGTCATCCTGATCGCGCGCCGACCCGGTCGGCGAGCAGTTCCCGCACCATCGGAATGACGCGCGTTGCGTAGAGCTCGATCGAGTGCATCATGTTCTCGTGCGGCAGGCTGCCGGCACTGTACTTGAGATCGAAACGCTGGATGCCCAGGGTCTCGATCGTTCGGGCGAGCTTGCGTGCGACGGTTTCCGGCGAACCCAGGTACAACGAGCCGTGCTCCATCTCGTTCTTGAACTCGGCCTCGTTCATCGGCGGCCACCCGCGCTCCGCACCGATGCGGTCGCGCATCGCGCGGTAGTGCGGCCACAACTGCTGCATGGCCTGCTCGTCGGTGTCGGCGATGTAGCCGGGCGAGTGCACGGCGATGGGAAGGTCCGGCTGCTCGAGCTGGGCCAGCGCGCGATGGAACAGCTCCACATACGGCGCGAATCGCGCGGGGTCGCCGCCGATGATCGCGAGCACGAGCGGCAGGCCGTACCGTGCCGCCCGCACGACCGACTCGGGGCTGCCGCCCACGCCGATCCAGGTCTTGAGGCGGCCCGAGTCGGTGCGGGGGAAAACATTCTGATCGGTCAGCGGAGCGCGAAGGCTCCCCTGCCACGTGACGGGCTGCTCTTTCAACAGCTCGGAGAAGAGCTCGAGCTTTTCCTCGAACAGCTGCTCGTACTGGCCGAGGTCGAAGCCGAACAAAGGGAAGGATTCCGTGAACGACCCACGACCGAGGATGACTTCGGCGCGGCCGTGGGAAACGGCATCCAGGCTGGCGAAGCGCTGGAACACCCGGATCGGGTCATCCGAACTGAGCACGGTAACCGCCGAGCCGAGATGGATGCGGTGGGTCACGCTTGCGATCGCTGCCAGCACGACCTCGGGTGCGGACACAGCGAAGTCGACCCGGTGATGCTCTCCCAGGCCGATGAAATCCAATCCCAGTTCGTCGGCCAGCACGGCTTCCGCCACGACGTTGCGGATCACCTGAGCCTGGCTCAGCGGCGTACTGTCCGCATCGCCGCCCACGGCGACGGTGACATCGCCGAAGGTGTCCAACCCGAATTGAACGTTCTCGTGCATCCCACTCATCTCTCTCGGTGGCCCGGGGGCTGCAACCCGCTTACCCCGCGGCCCATTCCCGCAGGCGCTCGGCTGGCCAGGTGGTGACGATCCGGTCGGCCGGGACCCCGTTGGCCGTGGCCCGCTGCGCTCCGTAATCGAGGAAGGCGAGGTGACCGGGAGCGTGGGCGTCACTGTCGATGCTGAAGAGGCATCCGGCGTCGAGGGCGATCGCGATGAGCTCGTCGGGCGGGTCGGCTCGCTCGGGTCGCGAGTTGATCTCCACGGCGACGCCGTACTCGGCGCAGGCAGCGAACACCGCGTCCGCGTCGAACCGGGACGGTGGGCGTGTGCCTCGACCGCCCTTCACGAGCTGCCCGGTGCAGTGCCCGAGCACGTTCGTGTGCGGGTTGGCCACGGCCGCAAGCATCCGCCGGGTCATGTCGGCGCGTTCCATCCGCAGCTTCGAGTGAACACTCGCCACCACCACGTCGAGCCGATCGAGAAGCTCGGGCACTTGGTCCAGCCGCCCGTCGTCGAGGATGTCGACCTCGATTCCGGCCATGAGGGCGAAGCCCGTGTCGTCGCGCGACTCGTTCACCCGGGCGACCTCGACGAGCTGTTGCGTCAATCGCTCCGGGCTGAGGCCGTTGGCTACGGTCAGGCGCGGGGAGTGATCGGTGAGCACCAGGTACTCATGGCCGAGCGACGCGGCGGTCGCGGCCATCAGATCGATGGATGTCGTGCCATCCGACCAGTCACTGTGGCTGTGCAGGTCGCCGCGCAACTGCGCGCGAAGCTTCTCGCCGCCACCCACGAGCGGCACGAGCGCCTTCTCCCTCAGGTCGGCGAGATAGCTCGGGATGCCGCCATCCACCGCCTCGCGGATCACCGTCGCACTCGTGTCCCCGATGCCCGGCACCCGCCGCAGCGCGCCGGTGCGCGCGGACTGAGCGACCTGCGCAGAAGGCATCCCCACTAGGGCAGCGGCGGCCCCGCGGAACGCCTTCGTACGGTAGGGCGAGTCGAGCGAGCGCTCGAGCCAGAACGCGATCTCGTTGAGCGCCTCGATCGGATCCACTCGCCCATTCTCGCGCGCTCGCTGCTGCCCGGCTCGGGTGCGGTCGCGGCGGGGCGCGGGCAGCCCGACCTCGACACCGGGAACTACGAGCGCGGGAGGCTCGGGATGACCCGCCCCGGCAACCAGAACCGCTCCCCCGCGATGAAAGCGAGCGCCGGCACGACCACCGTGCGCACGAGCAGGGTGTCGAGTAGCACCCCGATGCCCACGATGATCCCGATCTGGGTGAGTGCGATGAGCGGCAGTACGCCCAGCACCGCGAACACCGCCGCGAGCAGGATGCCCGCGCTCGTGATCACGCCACCGGTGGTCGACAGAGCGCGAATCATCCCGGACCGGGTGTCGCTCACGAGAGCCTCCTCCCGCGCTCGCGTGACGAGGAAGATGTTGTAGTCCACCCCGAGCGCGACCAGGAAGAGAAAGCTGAAGAGCACCACGTTGATGGCGAGCGCGGGGAATCCGAGCACGGACTGGAAGATCAGCCAGCCCGCGCCGAGGCTCGCGAAGAAGGATGCGACGACCGTGAGCAGCAGCAGCACGGGCGCGACGATCGCGCGCAGCAGCAGCACGAGCACCAGGAACACGAGCGCGAGAATCAGCGGGATGATCAGGTTGCGGTCCGCGGTCTGGGCGCGGTTCACGTCCAGCGACTGGGAATCCAGCCCACCCACCAAGGCATCGGCCCCCGGCACGTCGTGCACGGCGGCGCGGAGCGAGTCGATGGTGGCGAAGGCTTCCGTGGTCTCGGCGGCGGAATCGAGCACCACAGCGACCCGAGTGATTGTGCCGTCGGTCTCCCCGATCTTGACGGAGCTGACGCCTCTCACCGCGGCGGAGACATCGGCCACTTTCTGCGCGGCGCCCGAGTTGGTGATCACGTAGGCGGGCGATCCGCTGCCGGCCGAGAAGGCGTCGGCGATGAGGTTCTGGCCGACCACCGCCTCGGGCACGACTCGGAACTGCTCGGTCTGCGCCAAGCCGACCTTGATCTGCGGAACGCCGGCGAGTGCCAGCGCCGCGAGGATCGCCACCCCGGCTACCGCAACGGTCACGGGCCGCTTGGACACGCCCACGCCGAGGCGATGCCAGAGCCCCTTCTCCGAGCTCCCCTCGGTGCCCAGACGCGGGATGAGTGGCCAGAACAGTCCGCGCCCGAAGAGCAGCAGGGCCGCCGGCAGCACGAAGAGGGCGAAGATCATCGCGATCACGATGCCGACTGCGCAAGCGATACCGAGCGCGCGGTTGCCCTGAATCTCGGCGAACAGCAGCGTGAGCAGACTCAGCGCGACGGTGCTCCCGCTGGCGATGATCGCCGGCCCAGCACCGCGGAGGGCGAACGCCATCGCCTCGCGTCGGCTCTCGTGAGTGCGCAGTTCGTCGCGGTAGCGGGAGATGAGCAGGAGGGCGTAGTTCGTTCCGGCGCCGAAGACGAGCACCGAGAGGATGCCGGTGACCGAGGCATCCAATTCGATGCCCAGCAGCGAAGCGACCCGGGTGGCAACGATGCTGGCCAGGCCGTCGGCGACACCCACGACGACAAGCGGAATGAGCCATAGCCAGGGGCTGCGGTAGGTGATGAGGAGCAGAACCGCCACGACGATCACCGTGGTCAGCAGCAGGGTGAAGTTCGCGCCCTTGAAGACCGCGGCGATGTCGACGGCGAAGCCCTCGGGGCCGGTGAGGAGCGCGGAGAGACCGGACGGGAGGTCGGCGTTGGCGGTGGTGCGCAACTCGGCCGCGCGGTCGGCTTGCGCCGTGACATCCGTCACGGTCTCGACGGGCACGATCACGAGCGCTGTTGTCTTGTCAGCGGAGATGGTGGGCGGCGGCACGAATCCATCGGCCGAGAGGTTTTTGAGCGCGACCGAGGAGGCGGTGATGGCGTTGAGGTCGTCAGCGGTGAGCGTGGCCCCATCGCGGCTGTAGACGAGGATGCCCGAAGTGCCCTGTGCGCCCGGCAGGGTGTCGGCGGCAGCCGCGGCACGCTGGGACTCGGCGCTTGCGGGCAGCCCCACCCCGGGGGAACTGCTCTCGGATGCCCCGGAACCGATCGCGAAGATGGCGGCTGCGATGAGCAGTGCCCCCACCAGCACTACCCAGGAAGTCCGTCGGGAGGTGATGAAGTCGGTGATCGTTCGCATGGTCCCCAGTTATCTTTTGTAGTTAGTTACTAACAGTGTGAACAAACTAACGCTAAACTACGGAACATGGCAAATAACACGCGGCGTGCCCCGACGGTGCTGTTGCGCGACATCGTGGAACTGAGCCGTGCGTTCGAGGCTCACCTCGGGCGCGAGCTCGGAGTGAACGCGACCGACCGTGAGGCGATGGAACATCTCATCGGGGCCGGGCCGCTCTCCCCGACCAACCTGTCGCAGCGGCTCGGGGTGTCGACGGCCGCCGTCACCGCCGTCGTCGACCGGCTCGTCGCGCACGGTCATGCCGAGCGGATGCCGCATCCCACCGACCGGCGCCAAGTGATCGTGGCGCCGACCACCGCATCCGTCGACCGGGCCATGAACGTACTCCTGCCCATGATCGGGCAGATCGACGCGACGCTGGATGGGTTCAGTGCCAGTGAACAGGATGCGATCACCCGCTTCCTGGAACACGTGGTCGCTTCCTATCGGCAGCATCTTCCCGAGACCGCGCCGTGAAGGCACTCCTTCGACCGCCGCACTAGTAAACAACGAAACAACGTCGGTTACAGTGAGGTTTATGACGATTTCGGAGCGACCGACCGTGGCGGAGTTGACCTCCACCCAGTTGCTCCGCGCCGTCATCGAAGCGAGCGACCGGTTCGAAGCGTACTTGGCCGACGAACTCGACCTGAACCCCACCGACCTCGACGCCATGGGTCACCTGATGCGCAACGGCCCGCTCGGCCCGACGGACCTCGCCCGACGCCTCGGGATCAGCGCTCCCGCCGCGACCGCCGTCGTCGACCGCCTCAGTGCGGTGGGGCACGTGCAGCGGCAGAAACATCCCACCGACCGTCGCGCTGTGGTGGTCGCCCCCAACCCCGCCTCGGTTCAGATGGCGCGCAAGGCGCTCGACCCGATGATCAACGCCCTGGATGAGACGCTGCTCGGCTTCAACGAGCACGACCGGGGTGTGATCCACAGGTACTTGCTTGCGGTGCTCATGGAGTTCGAGCAGCGCTTCCCCGCTCGATAACAGCGCTCCGCTACAGGCGCGCGAGCGAGTCGATGTCGGCGAGAAACTCCTCTGCGACCTCGCGGGAGACCGTGGCGCGGGTCGCCGCGATGGCGGCGAGGTAGTCCTCGGTGGCCGGGCCGGCGGTCGCGGGTCCGGAAGTGGCCGGGCCGGAAGCCTTGGGGGCGGGCGAGGCCGGGTCGACACTGTCACCCGCCACCGCGTTCGCCGGGGTATCCGGGTAGAAGGTCTTCTCGAGGGCGTTCTGGGATGCCCGGCGGGCCGCGAACTCGATGTCGGCTGGCGAGAAGCCGTCGGTCTGCGCGACGAGCTGTGCGAGATCGATGTGGGCGGCGACGGCCGGGGGGATGTAGCGCTCCCAGATGGAGCGGCGGGCAACCGGGTCGGGCAGGCCGATGGGGATGACGTAGTCGAAGCGGCCGTGGCGCAGGAATGCGGAATCGAGAGCGCGGATGAAGTTGGTGGCGCAGACCAGCAGCCGGTCCGGTTGTTCGCGGAACGCCGGGATGATCTTGAGGAGTTCGTTCGTGACCCCCTGCAATGGCGAGGGCGGCTCGCCGCTGCGTTGGGCGGCGATCTCCTCGACTTCGTCGATGAACACGACGGCGTGCTCGAGTTCCGCGATCTTCAGGAACGTTTCGCGCAGAGCGCCGGCGAGGCCCTTCGGGTCGACCGCGAGCCGGGAGGGGAACACCTCGATGAACGACCATTCGAGCCGGGATGCGATCGCTCGCGCGAATGTGGTCTTACCGGTTCCGGGCGGCCCGAACAGCATGACCGCGCGCGGCGGGATGACCCCGTAGCTCTCGGCGAGGTCGGGTTTGGCGAGGGGCATGACGAGCCGCCGCTCGAGCAGCTCCTTCTCGCGGCCCATGCCGCCGATCTCATCCCACAGCCCCCGCGGCAGCAGGCGACCCCCGACTTCGGAGAGCACCGTGAGCTCTTTGCGCTGCACCGGGATGTGACGCTCAAAGTAGCGCAGGTTCTTCTTGACCTCGAAGCCCTGGTCGAGAAAGGCATCCACCCGCATCGCGGTATCGGGTAGCAGCGCGGACAGTTTCGAAAGCCCGTGCGAGGCCATGGCGCGTTCGAGCGCGGCCAACATGGCCCGGCCGACGCCCTGGTGCTGCCAGTCGGGCGTGGTGGAGAGGAACACGATCCAGCCCTGCGCGTGGGCGGCCCGACCGACGGCGGCCCCGATCACCACGTCGTCATGCACCGCTACGACCGCGTGATCCTCCTGGCAGGAGGTGAGCACTTCCGAGAGGGCGTAGACCGGTTCTGCCGGAGAATCCCGCATCTCTTCCCACAGGTGCAGGATGCCTTCGACATCCTCCGGATGAAAGTCACGCACGCGAAACGTCGCCATCGCCCCCCCCTCCCGCTCTACTTCGAGGGTCTCACATCGGAACCACCCTCGCCGACATTACAAACATCTGGGCCGGACAAGAGTGGATCTTCGACCCGCAAGCCATCGCCCTCGAGGAACCCACCTGGTGGCGGAACCCCCTCTCCTACGTCAAAGACGACGTCAAAGCATTCAAACTCGCCGAACACTTCGCCACCTCCGCCCGAGCAGACGGAGCAGTGCAAGACGCCTTCTTCGAACCCGCCGGCCAAGACCTCCTCGCCGGCATGCTCCTCGCCGCCGCACTTCAACACCGACCCATCACCCAGGTGTTCACCTGGCTCTCCGAACCCACCAATCAGGAACCCGTCGATGTGTTGCGCGCGTGGGACTACGACCTGATCGCGGCCGACGTGCAGGGCGTCATCATGTCACCAGAGAAACAACGAGGCGGGGTGTATGGCACCGCCCGGCAGATGGCGGCTTGCTTGAAGATCCGCGCGATCGAACGATGGGTCACCCCGGTCGGTAAGTCATTCGCGGGGGACCGGCGACCGCAGTTTGACCCAGATGCCTTCGTTCGCGGCACGGGCACCCTTTACTCCCTCTCCAAAGAAGGACAGGGCAGCGCCGGAGCGCTCGTGACCGCGCTTACCGCCGCAGTAGTCGAGGCCGCGGAGGAGTACGCGACCGGGCAGGCCGGCGGGCGGCTTGCGGTACCAATGCTGGTCGTTCTTGATGAGGCGGCGAACGTGTGTCGCTGGAAGAACCTGCCCGACCTGTACTCCCATTACGGCTCCCGCGGCATCCCCATCATGTCCCTGTTCCAATCCTGGGCGCAGGGGCAAGTCGTCTTCGGACGGGATGGGATGCGGAAACTGTGGTCCGCCTCCAACGTGAAGCTGTACCTCGGGGGAGTCGCCGAAGCCGACTTCCTCCGCGAACTCTCCGAACTCATCGGCGACTACGACAAAACAACCGCCTCAGTCACCTACAACCGAGGCGTCCGATCCACGAACCATCAGTTGCGCCGCGAACGCATCCTCGACGCCGCCGAACTGTCCGCGCTACCACGCGGCCGCGCAGTCATGCTGTCCTCGGGAACGCCCGCAGCTCTCATCGAAACGATGCCGTGGATGAATGGCAAACATGCGGCCGCGGTGCGCGGATCAATCTGGGCGCACAATCCTTCTGCTCCCATTCGACCCGCCCCGTCGCCGCAGGCAGCGTTACCCGTAACATTGATTTCTCCCGAGGCCAGCCCCGAGGTAGCAAAGTGACCGATGAGGTCGCGGAATGGGACGAGGACGCCACGCCTGGTTCTGCTTCCCCCGCACGGAACGCTTCAGTCGAGCCGACCTTGTTCTTCGGCTCAGTCGACGAGTTCGTTCGTGAGCGCCTGCGATATACATACTCCCGGCGAGTAGGCCCTCAAGGCCCGAACCGATGGGCGGCCCAGTGGTGGCGCTTCCCGGAGGCGATCAGCCGCCTCGATGCTCTCTGGAGGTCCTGGGAGGCGTTGCGTCTCGAGCCGACGTTCGGCATGAGTGTCTGGTGGCGTGACCACGCCGACCATCACATGCGCATGCTCATGTCGCCCGACGGGCCCTTCGCGGACTCCCGCGACACCAACACCCAGGGCGAGCCATTACCTTATACGGTACCCCCTGTCGGCATGTTCCTCGACGTCCGTTTGCTGCCCAGCTAGGGCTCGGCCGAGCCAGTTATGCGACTTTGCGACTTTCCCGCGGCCGCTGTTTCTTGCAAATCATCGAAAGGCTTCGCGGCCGACAACTCCACGGCCTGAGCTCGAAAAATCATTGAATTGTCATACGTCGCAATTGTGACCTTCGCCGCGAACGGCTGGAGGTCGAGGGCGATTTCGATGACCTCCGCGTCATTCCGACTCTGCCGAACTCGGTCCAAGTCATCGATCAACAACATCGCGCGGAGGGAGCCGAGCCTGTGATCAGGGTGTTCGCGCTGCCCGAAAACATGTGTTCGCCTTCCCTCCGGAAAGAACGATTCCAGCTCTCGTAAAGCGCGACGAGCAAGGTTTCTTGTCTTCTCGGTGCCGCTCGCAATCTCCATCGTTTCGTTGCTCGATTTTTTCTTGTCAAGTTCCTCTACGACGACCAGCGGAATGACGAGGGCAATGGCTGAATCCGGCCAAACCTTGGAGAGGGCACACCAGTCAATCTGCTGAAGATCCCGGCTGTGTCGGAGGAGAACGTTCGTATCGAGAACCACAGCGTTCAACTGGCCGGCAACACCGCCCCAGTTGGACCATTCGCTAATCTGAGCGTCGAGCCGACTTGCGGCCGCCTCCAGATCACGCTTCGTCTCTGTAATGGCTAACGACACGAAACTTTGCAAGGCCGGACCGTAAGCGATCGGATCTATTGATTGCAAGGTCCAATATCGCGGAGTTGTAATCAACGAATCTAGTGTTTGACCTGTTACATGGCCGGCGAGAGCTTGCGCCTGCAGGTTTCCCCAGCTCCGATAGGCGTTGAGCGCATCGATGCCCGACAACCCTTGACCTTGAACATTCCCCAGTTCACGTGCCGCATCCTGCAGCGCCGTGAGGGCACCTTTCGCATTATGGCCAGGCAGAATCTGAAACACGGTTGCACACTATTCCCTACCTCCGACGCCGGCACACTCATCCCAGAACCGGTCTGCCCAGGTCGGCAAATAGCTTTGCCGCCTTGAAGGGGTACCGTGAAGCCGGGCGGATGCCGAACCTCGCGCACCCGGTCCCCAGCCCCCACCGCGCAGCGCGCGCTGCGGGCAAGCAGTTACGACGCACCGGGTGGGGCTCGCTCTTCCTGCGACCGAATGCGTGATTCACCTGTTGACGGTACGTTGACTTGCATGTCGCGCCTGTCATGGAACGAGATTTCTGCCCGCGCGGCACATTTTTCTGCGAACTGGGCTGACGAAACGTATGAAAAGGGCGAATCGCAAAGCTTCTGGACGCAGCTCCTTGAGGTCTTCAGAGTAGATCGTCGTCGGGCTGGTGGTTACTTCGAGTACGCGGTAAAGCTGACGGGGAAGCGCCAGGGCTTCATCGATGTGTTTCTGCCAGCCAAACTCATCGTGGAGCAGAAAAGCGCCGGAAGGGACTTGAACGCGGCACGGGGGCAGGCGCTTGGGTACTTGGACGGGATAGCTGACCGGGACCTGCCTTTGGCGATCGCGGCCTGTGACTTCCAAACGTTTCAATTTCTCGACCTCGACACTCGAGTTGTCACTTCCTTCATGTTGATCGAGTTGGCGCAGCACGTTCGCCTCTTTGGCTTTCTTGTCAACGAACCGATCAGGGCGATTGAGGAACAGTCACCGGTTAACCGCGACGCAGCAGAAAGAATGGCTGACCTTCATCAAGCCCTCTATCAATCCGGATAAGTAGGCCACAAACTCGAGATGTTCCTTGTGCGCCTCATGTTCTGTCACTTCGCCGACGACGCTCGAATCTTTGAGCCCGGCATTTTCGAGGCTTACATTCGCCAACGGACTTCCTCAGACGGGAGCGACACCGGCCCACGAATCGCAAAAGTGTTTGAGGTCCTCAACACTCCCGTGGAGGCTCGCTCGCGAATGCTCGATGTCGACCTCGCCGCCTTCCCGTACATCAACGGGGGGTTGTTCGCGGAGACGATACCAATGCCCGACTTTGATTCGGCGATGAGATTCCAGTTGGTGATGTCTTGCCGCCCAGATTGGAGTCAAGTCTCTCCAGCAATCTTCGGGTCAATGTTTCCGGGTGTTATGAACGAGATAGACCGGCACGACATCGGTGCGCACTATACGAGCGAGGAAAATATCCTCCGCGTGATCCAACCGCTTTTTTTGGACGCCCTCTACGCAGAGTTCGAAGCCATCCCCCGAAACCGAACCCGCCCTGCAGCTCTCACGTCATTCCACGACAAGCTCGCCCAGCTGGGCTTCCTTGATCCGGCCTGTGGTTGCGGCAATTTTTTGATCATCGCTTACCGCGAGTTGCGTCGACTTGAGCACCGGGTCCTCGCCGAATTGCAGGGCGACCGCATCACTATCACCGATGTGGGGGACCTCCTCAAAGTCCGGGTCGAACAATTCAGCGGAATCGAGTTCCTCGAGTTCCCGGCGCTCATCGCTCAGACCGCTCTCTGGCTGACGGACCATCAGATGAATCTTGAAGCTTCGCAACGTTTCGGAATGCACTACAGCCGAATCCCTCTCACAGACGGGGCGCACATCGTCTGCGCGAACGCTCTCACGACCGATTGGGGCACCGTGCGTCCCGCCGCAGAAACCAATTACGTTCTGGGCAATCCGCCGTTTCTTGGTTCTCGAACGATGGATCGAGTACAGAAAGCCGAACTCCGCCACGTCGCGTCAGGCATAGCTGAGGCTGGCTTCCTGGACTTCGTAGTCGCCTGGTATTTGCTCGCCGACCGTTTCAGCGAGCACAACCCACAGATACGAATCGCGTTCGTCTCGACTAACTCCGTCAGCCAAGGCGAGCAACCCGACATTTTCTGGCCCACCCTGTTTGCGCACGGCCACCACATTAACTTTGCACACCGCACGTTCACGTGGACCAACGCCGCCCGCGGCGTTGCCCACGTTCATTGCGTAATCATTGGCTTTAGTCGCCAACCAAACAAACTCAACGAGCTCTACAGCTACCCCGACAAGGAGGGAGAGCCCGTCCTAGAGCTGGTGCCCTCCATCAGCCCGTACCTGATCTCCGGCGACCAGTATGTGGTGGGCAATCAACAAACCCAGGTCAGCGGCGCACTGAAAATGACCTTTGGCAACATGGCAGCTGACGGGGGCCACCTCCTCATGACCGGTCAGGAGCGCGAAGTGTACGGGTCAGCTGATGAAGCCGCGGAGGCACTCAGCGGATTCTCCCCTTCTTGGGCTCGCGGGAATTCATCAACGGAACAGAGCGCTACTGCCTCTGGCTTGACGGGGCCAGTGCAAGCCAACTGCGGGCAATGCCCGCCGTATATGAAAGGGTTGTAGCGGTCCGGGCCGTCCGAGAAGCATCCGCGAGGCCGCAACTGGCCGCCACCCCGCACGCGTTTGCGCAGATCACACAACGCCCCAACCGCCCGTTCCTACTTATCCCTAGGGTGTCGTCCGAGCGCCGTACCTATGTTCCAATGGGTTTTTTCCCAGGAGGCATCGTGGTATCCGACGCCTGCCTTGCCATTGAAGACGCCACGCTCTACGAGTTCGGCATCTTGACGAGCCGCATGCATATGGATTGGCTCCGCACGGTCGGCGGGCGGCTCGAAAGCCGATACCGGTACTCGAAAGACATCGTTTATAACAGCTTTGTCTTCCCTACCGTCACCGGGGAACAGCGGGAGGAACTCGGCGGTCTAGCTCAACAGATCTTAGATGCTCGGGCGCGGCGCCCCGATGACACGCTGGCTGATCTTTATGACCCCAACGTAATGCCCGCCGGTCTTGCCGCTGCCCATCGCGCCGTTGATCTCCATGTGGATCGCCTCTATCGAGGTCAGCCTTACGCTGACTCGGGCGAGAGGGTCGCGCACCTGCGCGATTTGCGCGAAGGCTTGGCCGTACTGACTCAGTAAACAAAGCGCTTCGTTCCAAAGTGTCGGGTAATGAATAGATCAGCAGCCGGGCCCGTCCGTGACGTCAATTGATGCTGAGCCGTACTCATTCTGCGCTGGGAACTCCCCGGGTTTCATCGATAGGAACGTACCGGCTGCTGGCGCGGTCCATTGCCGCCTGCCAGCGCTCTCGCTCTCCTCTTGGTGGCTCGAAGAGGTCCACCACCTGCTCACCAATCGCGCGGCCGGCGACGATTAGGTAGCCGGCATATTCGATGGCCACATTCCTTGGCAAGGTCAGGGCCACCATCTCGGAATGCAGTACTTCGAGATCAACGAACGAGTGGACGGCGTAGCTCTCCCCGTGCGACACACCAGAAAGTCGTGAGTATTTCAAAACGCCCCCACCTACGGTTGCGTCTAAGAAAGCCGTGGCGAGGTTGGTTGGTTTAGTGAGGAGTTTATTTCCGATTTGAAGCGCCAACAGCTCGCTTTGCAAAAGATCTCGTCGTGCGACCGCGTCAATTGCTTCACCTTTCGCCGTCCTCAAGGGTTCACCCGGGGCGTGCTTAAGGTGATAGCCCAAGTCCCCGATGGCGATTGACAGGTGTCTGCGCACCAACTCCTCTGTTGAACCGGCAGCGAGCAGCCAATGAGCCCTGGAAAAAGCCTCGACGGCACCCCTCGTGATTAAGGCCAGAGAAACTGTGGCGGGCTGACGGCCTCTCAACAAGGTTGCGAAGGCGACTCCGATGTCCCACCCGGCCAGCGTTGCAAAGAGCATTGCCTCATGTGCTCGGCGGACCAGGCCACCATCGTCACCAGCGGCATTGATCTGGTGCGTCAGCTGGCGCTGGGCACCACTCCCGGTTGGCGGTGGAGAAAGAATCGCAAAGTTAATAAGGCGCCGTCCGAATTTCGCCAAATCGATGATGCTTCCGGACAGTTCCACCTTTTCGGTTTGCGTGAGTTGGTCGATCGTCAAGTCTGGCCCCCAGACATCCCACGCCTGAGAGCAAATCGGGCGCGGTTCGCGGACGACTCTTGTTCGAGCCGCCACCATCGCGTAGCTCCCGTCGGACCGCCCCAACATCTGACAAGCGGGCAGGCACCCGTCGCACGAAAAAGTGGTCTCAATTGGGCTGGTTTTGAACCCGACATATGCATAGGGACGATCTGAGGTGCAGCTTGCATGGTTCCTTTCGTCCGGACCGGTTCGCTGTGGGGCCAACGCGGCCGTAGATGGTGGCACTGATGAAGCTGACGGCGCGGGAGGCCAGCACGCTTTCACGCAGGGGCGCCCTGAGCCGCTGCGGTCACCTCGGATTTGAGCGCTTCGAGGTCGTGGATGATTGCGCGGACATCCTGATACCGAGCGCCGAGATCGTGCGTCACGCACCTGTCGACTATCGCGCGCACCGGGCCCTTGATTGCATCTATGGGCTTCCGGCCGGAAAAGATAAAAGAGAGGATATGGCCGATCGGGTAAATTTCGTTGATCACGGCGTACTCCTTAAAACTATGAAGCGCAGGGTCGATTATCGATCCACGCGTTTCTGAATCAGTCCGCGTCATCTGCGAGTTGACGTCTTTGGCCAGCCCAAAGTCTGAGAGCTTGACCGTCGCTGCGCCCTGGTCGTGGACTTTGACAAGAATGTTTCGCAGGCTGATATCGCGGTGGAGGATCCCCTTCCGGTGAAGGTAGTTCAATCCGTAAACGAACTGCAGCGCGATACGTCGCCTCGAGTTGAATGGCAGGTCGGCGTTTCTCGTCGCGATGTAACGCTCCACGGTGCTGTCGCAGAACTCCATCGTGTACTGGTCTGAGTCGTCTTTGTAGCGGTATACCTCGAGCACGTACGGAAAATTGAGACCTTTGAGAATCTCGAATTCGCGGCGGAAGCGCTCGAGCTCTTTGACTTTGAGGTCGGATTTTGCCCGTTTGATCGCGAATTTCTTGTCGTACTGAGGACTTTCATAACTAAAGACGTTTGCAAACGCCCCCTCACCAATCACCTTTCGTTCGGCCCGCTGCCGACGTTCGCCCAGCTCAATCTCTGTTTCGGAGCTGACGAAAACGGGCTCGTACTCAACCACGCCGAGTTCGGTGAAACCGTCGGGAATCGGACTGCCGCCGGATCGTTGCAGGAAGGAGCTCACATAGCCGAGGGCGACCGGATAGTCGTCGCGGAGTTCGAGGCTGATTCCGACGCGTTTCAGTCCAGCCTGGATCGACTTGATCTCTGAGATTAGGTCGAGCAGTTCGCGACTTTGGTCAGCGTTGAAGTGATGGTTGACCCCCGCCTTTTCGTTCATGAAGTCGAATAAGCCGTTCAGACGCCCATGGAAACTCGCCATTGCCGCTCCGACTGGATTCGATACCTCGTACAAGCGTGAGATGGACTTCTCGAACGGCATCGATCTGAACCGGGCGAATAAGTCCGCCTTGATAAGTTCTTCGGGGGTGGGCACGTCAACACCTCCACATTGTCATGCTGGCTTGCGCAGTCTCGGGCAGAGTGAGCCTACCGCCAGCGTGAAAACTGCTACCAGCGGCGACAAGGCCAGGCCTGATACGAAAAGGCCCTCGAGCTGACCGTCATTGCATTGGCTTGGGGCTTTTGCGCTGAGAGGGTAGGCGCCCAACGCGACCAGCGGAACCGATACGAGAAGCAGTATTGAGACACTCGCAAAGGTGGTGCGAAGAAGCCGGCGGACCGCCTGCGCGTTCGGGGCGGTGAGTCGAGCGGCAAGCCAAACTCCCACCCCTGCCGCACCCAACACGATCGCCGCGTTCACGGTGTTGATGGTGCCATCCAGCTGGACCCAGCATTTAGCCGCTCGCGACGTTGCCCCGAGCAATGCCAGGCACGCCGCGAATGTCAATCCGAATGAGACTGTCAGCAGAATTGTGGGCAGGACAGTGATGCGAGAAGCAACCACATTCGATTGCTCGTTGGCTTGCCATATTTCGGAAGGCCTTTCGCTCATCTCAATCGAAGGCCGTGTAGATGAAGTGCAGCGAGGAGCGCTGGCGTGCGAGGCGTGAGTTCTACTTCTCGCAGGTCAGACAGGAGGGGACTGATCGACCCGTCGTCGGCCCGTTCAAAGATGGCCCATGCGCGCAGTTCATCGCCATGCCGGGACCTGAACTCGATCCCGTCGATGAGCGGCTCGCCGGCCACTGGGTCGTCTTGTTCGTATAGCCAGCGGGCAACTGATCGGGTCAGATGGCGCGCTTCGGAGTCTTTGAGTAGCGCGGCATCAAACTCGACGTCTCCGATTCCAAAGTCGGCGGGGGAGAAGTGGAGCCGCAGCGCTGCAACGTTTTTTGAGTGGGTCACGAAGCAGAACCGCCCGGCCAGTGTTACCGACCCGGCTTGGCGTCGTGAAAGCCAACTCACGTCAACGGTGCCGGCAGGGTGTTCCGGGTAGAGCTCGGCTTGGGCGTCGGGGTCGGGAATTGCCATGACTACTTCGTCGATCCCGGGGGAGGGGCGCAACTTGGCTAACAATTCAATGAGGCAGGCATACAGGCTCTCAGCCGCGTAAACCGTGCGGAATTGGCCGAGTTGGTCATCCCAACGCCCGCCGAATCTGCCGTCATCGTGTGCGTATTTCCAGTCGGACCAGTCCCAGGGGTCCGGGGCGAATCCGACCCTCCACACGGTTCCCGGATGGGAGGTGATCTCTAGTGCGGGTGCACTCATCCGACGTAGGCGAAGGACCGGGCCGCCGCGATGACTTCCGGCCCCACAACGTTGAGCGGTTGCTCGCGCAACAGCCGTGCTGGAGCCTGGTCGTCGAGCTCAGGATTCATGCCCTTGAACCATGACTGCACCGTTGCCGCACCTTCCCGCTCGCGCAGCAGCGCGGCGATGAAATAAGCGGTCCTGAGCCGGTCGACTGTTTCTTCTGAGGGCTTCCTGGAGCCCTCAGCCCATTCACCGACCGGTCGAGTGGAGGAAACATGCCCCAGATAGGCCACCAGACGCGCCCCCACGATCTCCCGGAGTGCGACAACCAGTTCCGCTGGGGTGAAACGCACCGATTCTTCGTGCGCACGAAGACCGGGCTTCTGGCTGGTCGCTGTTGTCATGCCTCAATTAGACCACGAAATCACGACTGCGCCACCGAATGAGCACCCACAATAACACCCCCAACAGCACCCTATCGAACGGTCACGGCGCCGCGCGCTTCACATCCTCACTCGCGACTAGTAATTTTCTTATGTGAATTCCCGCACGGGCCAGACCACGTCAGTGGCTTTCGAGGTGACCCGCGAGATGTTTACCCGCAGCATCTCGAACAGCGCTGCCGAGCCGCTCCCCAGAACTTCCGCAAAACGCAAAGACGTGGCGGAACTGCTCCACTGGGCGGGCGACGGGCTATGCCAAATCTGTTTCACCCCCATCGACCTTGCTCTGACGCCACACCATCCCGCGGCTATGCAGATCGACCACCTAATCCCTACCTCGCAAGGGGGCGCGGACACGGTGGGCAACATTCGACTGACCCACGCGCGATGCAATAACGAGAAGAATGGCGGATGGATCCCGGAGTACCCTTCGCCGGAACTTGCACGGGAGCGGCTCGCGCTGTCAATCTTCCGGTGGAACAACCCATGCTCTTTTTACCGCGCGACATCGACAGCGAGTACGACGCCCTGTTGGACGCTAAAAATTACCTCGCGGTGAGAGAAGCCGAGCTACTTGTAACTGTGCCCGAATCTTCCAGGCTTCCGGGTCTGATGAAGGAACTCGAGCATGGGCAAACGTGGGTCGGATCGAAGCTCCGGCGTGTTGAACGGCTCGAAAAGCGCCTCTTCGATCTTCGAGTTGACACCGGCCTAGAGGCACCAGCCCCGTGACGAGGCAGCGCCTCCAAAGGTTAGGAGAATTCCCGACGCTGGAGCACTTTAGATATCTCCGATGCATTTCCGTCGCAGCAAGGAGCGCCTGAGACGTCGGCCGCTGAGCAGACGGAATATCCGCTCGGGGCACGCAGGTGCTGACAGGATTGCTTGGTGACTTGGCGCGGATTGTTCTCAAGTTGGGTGGCGTCCCGGCGACCGCTGAGAGACGACACTCCCGCCACGACCTGCGTGGTCTTCTCTGTACCCGAGAAGAGCCTCCGAGAAATGAACGTCGCCACGGGACCGTGTGTGCCGTTACCGGGGCGGAAACGAGCTCTCCGCGGCGTGCTTTGGCAAGATGGACCGGAGACCCCGAAACAAATGAGGGCACTATTTGACGTTCTGGGCGGCGCTCACTCCGAGCGCAAAAGCGCTCTAGAACTAATAGCAACAAGCGGCCCCGGCTCCCTTTATCGGTGCTCAGAAGAGTTTGTGACCCTGATGCGTCGCGAAAACGAAGAGGCAGTTCGCCTGAG
>Ga0209100_1000894_pt1 | contig 22725 bp, 18 predicted proteins | sample lystaG_FD_185480 | JGI IMG/M metagenome (GOLD analysis project Ga0209100, IMG submission 185480) | Glacier valley bacterial and archeal communities from Borup Fiord, Nunavut, Canada, to study Microbial Dark Matter (Phase II) -... | ecosystem: Environmental > Aquatic > Freshwater > Ice > Glacier ...
AGTACCGCGTTTGCATCGCTGCTGGTGATCGCGACCGTACCCATGTAACCCGTAGCGGTGTTGCCATAGATGTCTTGAGCCGTGACGGTGACCGTGTTCGCCGTGCCTGCGACGCCTGACGCGGACGCAGTGACCGTGAAGGTCGCGGCGGCGGCGGGTGTGACGCTGATCCCCGTTTGTGTCCCGGTGATCGACGCGCTAACCGTATCGGTCGCGGTGACCGTCTGTGCGCCCGCTGTTTTGAGCGTGACGCTGAACGTGCCGACACCATTGGTCAACGCTGCGTTGGCGGGCAGTACCGCGTTTGCATCGCTGCTGGTGATCTTGACCGTACCCGTGTAACCCGTTGCCGTGTTGCCATAGGTATCTTTGGCCGTGACGGTCACCGTGTTCGCCGTGCCTGCGACGCCTGACGCGGACGCACTGACCGTGAAGGTCGCGGCGGCGGCGGGTGTGACGCTGATCCCCGTTTGTGTCCCGGTGATCGACGCGCTAACCGTATCGGTCGCGGTGATTGTTTGTGTGCCCACGGTTTTGAGCGTGACAGTGAATGTGCCGACGCCATTGGTCAGTGTCGCATTAGCGGGCAGTACCGCGTTTGCATCGCTGCTGGTGATTGCGACGGTGCCGCTGTAACCCGTTGCCGTGTTGCCATAGGTATCTTTGGCCGTGACGGTCACCGTGTTCGCCGTGCCTGCGACGCCTGACGCGGACGCAGTGACCGTGAAGGTCGCGGCGGCGGCGGCTGTGACGCTGATCCCCGTTTGTGTCCCGGTGATCGACGCGCTAACCGTATCGGTGGCGGTGATCGTCTGTGTGCCCACGGTTTTGAGCGTGACGCTGAATGTGCCGACGCCATTGGTCAGTGTCGCATTGGCGGGTAGTCCTGCCGCGGCATCGCTGCTGGTGATTGCGACGGTGCCGCTGTAGTTGGTCACCGTGCTGTTTGAGGCGTCGAGCGCCGTGACGGTGATCGTGCCCGCTGTGCCCGCTGCCGAGGGTGAGGGGAAGCCTGTCACGCTGAAGTGCGTTGCTACAGGTCCACAATAACCTGCCCAGCCCGCGATACGCGGCGTGATGAATGAGTTGACGCTCGCATCGATTGGCGTCAGGGTGTTGCCCGTGCCGCACAGAGCCAAACTATCTCCGCCAAACATACTAGATACTGGTATTGCTGTATTAGTGAGTGAAGTGGGAATGGTGCCATTGAGCAGGTTGTTCGAAATACTAAAGGATCCTACGGACGGTGGCAAGTCCGGCACATTCCCTGTCAATTGGTTGCTGGACAGGTCAAGGGTTTGCAGGTTGGTCAGCCCACTGAACGAGGGGGTTGTCCCGCTCAAATTGTTGCTGGACAGGTCAAGGTCTTGCAGGTAGGTCAGCCCACTGAACGAGGGGATCGTCCCGCTCAAATTGTTGCTGGACAGGTAAAGGCCTTGCAGGTAGGTCAGCCCACTGAACGAGGGGATCGTCCCGCTCAAATTGTTGCTGGACAGGTAAAGGCCTTGCAGGTTGGTCAGCCCACTGAACGAGGGGATCGTCCCGCTCAACTTGTTGCTGGACAGGTTAAGGATTTGCAGGTAGGTCAGCCCACTGAACGAGGGGATCGTCCCGCTTAGCGTGTTGCCGAACAGGTTAAGGATTTGCAGGTTGGTCAACCCACTGAACGAGGGGATCGTCCCGCTTAGGTTATTATTATACAGATTAACGGACGCTAGATTTGCTAACCCGCTCAGCGAAGGGAGTGCTCCGCTTAGGTTGTTAGTACCCAGGTAGATTTCGGCAACGTGACTGCCGTTGCAATAAATTCCACTCCAACTGCATGGTGTATTGGTAACATTCCAGTTGATATGAGTTGTCCAGCCGGAACCATTAGTATTGGTGTACAGCGCAACCAGAACATCACACTCGCTGGTCGGAATTTCGATCACCATCGAGCAGTCAGTGGTAACGAACAGGGGGGCGTCTATTGGCCGGGTGATCACCGTAGTGCCAGCGGTAGCCACATTGTTCGGCGTGGCGCTGGCGGCAAGGACATTCGAGGTAGAGTAGGCAAATAATGCCATGAAGGTGAGGCATATCACCAGCGCTGAGCGCTGTAGTTTGGGTTGTGTGGTGCGCCGATTTCTGAAGTTGAATAATGATAACAACGTGCTTTCCTTATCTTAAAAGTGTGCAGGGTGGCTGTTCGCTGAGAATATTCAGCTTGCAACAAGGGTGGCTGACGAATATCTTGAATGAGGCCAAAACTCAGGCTAAGGGGCAGTTAGCGTTGTGTAGGTGCTCCTGACACTCGGTTGCACAGATACCGTTTGTGCAATAAAAAGGACTATACAGGGTAGCAGGAACAGATGCAAGGCTGTTAGACAGATTTCACGAAAAATTCACAGGTTTTTCAGTAATTGTTGTAAGAATGTGATACTCAGTCATGGGAAGGCAGCGGACAAGGCGGATCGTAGGTTTAATACGAAAATCTTTGTCAGCATTGAGGACATACTCAACAAGATAGTCAAATCACGCGGCGGATTGCCGGTAGGGACACGGCCTGCCGTGTCCGCTGCCCTCGAAATTCAACTAAATAGGGGTCGCGGCTTGCCCGATCCATTATCATCTTGCAGAATTTCTTTGCTTGTACCTGGATTACAATTTAACCCGTAAATTCTTTTTATTTTTACCGGAATTGAAACTCGATCGGGCTATCCAACCGCTGACCGGAAGGGGATTGCAAACGCCTGAACAAATGAAATTTATACACAAAAAGTGTACAATAGCGTATCGGTAAAACCGTTAACAACTTTGTGCGTACAGTGATTTAGAGTGAGGCAAAAACTGCATGGAATATCGAGATTATTACAAGACGCTCGGCGTGGAACGTACCGCCGATGAGAAAGCAATTCGCAAGGCGTATCGTGAGCTGGCGCGCAAGTTTCATCCTGATGTAAATCCTGGCGATACCAGCGCCGAAGGTAAGTTCAAAGAGATCAACGAAGCCTATGAAGTGCTGAGCGATGCCGACAAGCGCAGCAAATACGATCAACTCGGCTCCAGCTATCAGCAGTACGCCCGAAACGGCGCACCTGGTGGCTTTGATTGGGGTTCATGGGCGGCAAATCAACAGTATGGCGGCGCGCAAGGCGGCGGCTTCGAGCAAGGCGCTGATATGAGCGACTTCTTTTCCACCATATTCGGCGGCACCGGTGGTACACGTCAGCGCCAGCAAACTTATAAGCAGCCGATCCGTGGCCGTGATGTTGAGCAGCCTGTCGAAGTGACATTAGAAGAAGCCTACAACGGCACCACGCGCACGATCCAGCGCGGCGCAAAACAGACGAAGATTCGCGTGCCAGCCGGGGCGCAAGAAGGGACGCGTATCCGTATTGCGGGCGAAGGTGAGCCGGGTTTTGCGAGTGGACAGCCGGGCGATTTATTCTTAGTGGTCACGCTCAAAGCGGATCCACGCTTCAAGGTGCGCGAAAATAAAATCGATCTGGAATCTGATCTGCGGATCGATCTGTATACGGTGGTGCTCGGCGGTGAGGTGATCGTGCCGACGCTTGGCAATGACGTTAAATTGCGCATTGCACCGGGTACGCAGTCCGGCAAAGTGCTGCGCATCAGCAAGCGCGGAATGCCCTATCTGAACGTGCCGGACATGTTCGGCGATCTGTACGTGCGCGTGTTGATCCAGGTGCCAACCGACCTTTCGCAAGAGGAGCAAGACTTATTTGCGCAGCTTGCCGCTTTGCGCGCTGAGAAAGCACAATAAACGCAAGCGAACATCAGGGCATAACACTGCATGGCTACTAAACGAAATCGCATTGATCCCGAAGTGATCAAACGCAGCACCGCCGAATTACAACGTGTGCGCAAACATAACCAGACCCGTGACGACATTGCCAACATCGTCACGGTGATCATGCTGCTGTTGACGCTGCTCATCGTGGCGTGGGTTGCCTATCAGATCAACAACCCAATCGATCTGTGTTTGCGCGATGTCACCGCCTGCCAACGTCACCCCTGATCCATTTTTCCGCTGATAAGTATCTGCTGATAAACCTGTCTCTATAAAATAAAAATGCCCGTCGGGGGGTCTGACGGGCATTGCAAAGTGTAAGTGTCTTAAGTGTTTTCGCGGGTCAAAATTTATTAAAGACAGTTTAACCCGCCCGTCCTCAAATGCGAGTCATTTGGATCAAGACTCGGCCTAGAAAGCATTGAGGAAAATAGTCACATTAACGCTTTGGCAATTTAGAACGGAAATTCTACGCTTCATGCGTTAAGATCACCTTACCGAATACCTGATTGCCCTCAATTAAACGATGCGCTTCAGCAACCTGACTGATCGGCAGCGTACGCGCAATCACGGGCTTGAATTGACCATTGGCGATCGCCTCAAGGATCGCGCGTTCATCGATCGGCTTGGCGCGTAGGCTGCCACCCCCAATAACGGTAATGCGCTTGAGCCGCCAATCTTGCGTATCCACGTTCACTTCGCGCCCACCCGCATTGCCGATCAGCACAATACGCGCGTCTGGCAGGCAAGCCATTAAACTATCAGGGAGCGTGCTGCCCACATTTTCCATCACCAGATTGACGCCGCCAGCATCGCGGACGCTTGCGCCCAACGGTGATTTGCGATGATCGATCACCAGATCAACGCCGAGGCCGGTCAGCTGCGCTGCTTTGCCCGCGCCTCCCGCTGATGCAGCCACCCAACCGCCGCGCATTTTGGCAAATTGTACTTGCGCTGTGCCAACGCCGCTCGCACCCGCCGTGATCAGTACGCGCTCACCATCGCGCATCTTGCCAATATCGAATAGCGACGCCCACGCCGTTGACGCTGCTAAACCAGCCGCCGCCGCTTGCTCGAACGATACGCCGTCAGGGATGCGTACCAGCGTATCAGCGGGAAGCGCCAACAATGCCGCATAGCCACCCATGCCGGACTCGGTAGCTCGCGTGGTCATGACCCGTTCGCCTGCCGTGAAGCCGTGCGCGTCAGTAACGACCGTGCCCGCTGCTTCCAACCCCGGCGCAAAGGGCAGCTTGCCGACCGGACGTGTGCCCGCTCGCTGAAAAGTGTCCAGCCGGTTGACGCTGGTTGCCATGACACGTACCAGCACATCGTTTTCGCCCGCGATCGGGTCTGGCAGCTCAGCCATTTCAAAAACATCCGGGTCGCCGTATTTGCGGAAAATCATCGCTTGCATGACAGAATCCTTTATAGCGTGTTCATTGTGTTAGAATTAATTTGCATTCATACGAGAAGGGTTATTCCCGTGAAACGACGAGATTTTTTGCGCACTTTCGGGTTATTGGCCGCTAGCAGTGCGATCTTTCCACGAGCCGCCGGACACGCATTGATGCGGCACGCGGCTCAGGCAGCGGCGGGTGATAACGCGCCATTCGACGTGTACATGACATTCGACGATGGGCCGTCTTCTAACCGCGACTTCAAAACTGGCGCAACCGATATTGTGCTGCAAATTCTGAAAGATCACAATGCGGCAGCCACTTTCTTTTTACATGGGCTGCACATCAATGATTGGGATGGGCCGGTCATGGTGCGTTATCTGAACGACGGTCACGCACTCGGCAATCACTTGTGGCGGCAAGGCGGCAACACGATCGCGGATCATACGCCGTGGGCGCTCATGGCACGCCAATATCTGGAAGCCGAAGTCCGCATTCGCGATCTGCTCGAAAAGACCGATAAAGACGTGTACGCGCGCTATCTGGCACAGGCCAAATTGTTCCGGCGACCAGGTGGCAACAATGGTCTGAACGACTTTTTGGATCCCAAAAATCAGTACGATTTGATGCATGAGCCGTATTTGCAACCGTATTGGGACAAAGTGCCGTGGTTGATCGGCGTCTATGATTACAGCGGTTGGAACATCAACGGCGGCGAGTCGATCCCGGTCAAGATACGTCCGCAAACGCCCGATGAGGAACGCGCCTTCATTATTCATGGCGGCCATGCCTATTACGGCGTGAGCGATTATGTGCAGCCGCGTTCGGTTGAAGCCGATCAGGGTTTGATCATTCTGATGCACGACGCCGATAAAGATACCGACGCCATGCTGCCCCAACTGATCGATGATCTGCGCGGGATAGGCGCTAACTTCCGCTCACTGCCACGCCCTACGGATCAACCCAACGCGAAAACGGTCGGGATTGGGTACGCACCAACACCTAAGACAAGTTAGCGGCGCCGCTTATCCAGCGGCGGGTGTATTGGTAATGCCACCTTCGGTCATGGCTGCCGGATCGAGCGCGGCAACGGCAGCGGCGTCCGTCATATAACCCAACTCCACTACGATTTCGCGGATGCTGCGATTTTCGGCCATTGCCTTTTTGACGACTTCAGCGCCCTTTTGATAGCCAATAATCGGGTTGAGCGCGGTCGCAAGGATCGCGTTTTTGGCGAGCCAACCCTCTGCCTTTTCGCGGTTGGCTTGAATACCGACCACGCATTTTTCAGTGAATGCTTTGACTGCGCCGATCGTCACATCGATTTCCTGAAACAGGCAGTATGCAATGATCGGCATCATGACGTTGAGTTCAAGCTGTCCGGCCTGTGCTGCCAGCGTGATCGTCGTATCATTGCCAAGCACGTAGAACATCGCCATATCGAGCATTTCGGCTAGCACCGGATTGACTTTGCCGGGCATGATCGAGGAGCCGGGCTGGATCGCGGGCAGTCGAATTTCGTCCAGACCCGTCGAGGGGCCGCTGCTCAACAACCGAAAGTCGTTAGCGATGCGGATCAAATCTTGCGCCAGCGCCCGAATTGCACCTGAAAAGAATACGGCGTCCTGCATACTGTTCATCGACTCGAACAGGTTATCGCTCTCATGCAGCGGCATATCCAGGTAAGCGCCTAACGTTTTGACCATCCGCGCATGATAGTCAGGGTGCGCGTTGAGTCCGGTGCCCGTAGCAGTGCCGCCAATGCCCAAACGTTTCAAACCTTCGGCGGCAGCTTCGATCTTTTCAATATCACGCGCGACCGCTTTAGCATAACCGCCAAATTCCTGGCCGAGCCGCACCGGGACGGCATCCTGCAAATGCGTCCGCCCACTCTTGACGATCGGCTGAAATTCGGCGGCTTTGGCATTGAGCGCATCGACCAGCACTTGCAAGGCGGCGATCAGCGGTTTCAACTGCCACAACGTGCCCACCCGGATTGCCGTCGGGATCGTATCGTTAGTGCTTTGCGCCATATTGACATGATCATTGGAGCGCACAGGCTTATCCTTAACCTCACCGCTCAACGGATAGCCGAGAAGCTCATTGGCGCGTGCAGCGATCACCTCGTTGGCATTCATATTGTGGCTGGTGCCTGCGCCCGCCTGAAACGGATCGACTACAAATTGTTCGCGCAATTCGCCGTCCATGATCTCGGTGGCAGCCGTGCTGATCGCATCTGCCAACTGCGGATCGAGCAGCCCCAAATCGCGGTTGACCTCAGCGGCGGCGCGTTTGATGGCAGCCATTGACCAGATGAAGGCGGCGTACGGTTTCAGGCCGCTAATCGGAAAGTTGAGCACGGCGCGCTGCGTTTGAACGCCATAATACGCATCGGCGGGAACTTGCAATTCGCCTAGCGAGTCTTTTTCAGTGCGAAAGTCGGGCATATGAGTCTCCTGAAGGGGTTAAGCATAATGCGGCTAATTTTTGCCAGACTATAGCGCGGATCAGCAGCGTATGCCTTGCATATCAAAGATTGAGCCGATTATGGGCAACAAAAAAGCCCTGTGCGGACTTTTTCAATTTTGGTCAGGTTGTCAAAAGTGAGCGGGCGATGGGATTCGAACCCATGACATTCTCCTTGGCAAGGAGGCATTCTACCACTGAATTACGCCCGCGTCTGGCGTTGATGAATGAAAGTATAAATCACATCGGGGTATCTGGCAAGGGTCAATTTTGTGGGGTGCGAAATTTAATGCGGTACACTAAGCAGGTGCTGGTTCAAACCTAAAATGAAAAATCATTCATCGGAAGTTGTCCATACCCCTACCACGTAAAATATGTCTTCATCTGCTTCCCACAAATTCGGATGTATTTTTTGTAAGGCCATCATACAATCTAAACATGCTTGAGCCTCGTCCCGAGCGTCAAACAAACCCCAACGATTTAGCTGAGGCTTAAAATAGTTTCTAATAAGGCAAATTAATGGCCGAATAATTTTATAGGTAGCGTTTCCCCGATCGTCTGCATGTTCGCTACAAATTTCTAATCCCCAACTCAAAAGAGAATAATCGAACAGAAGTGAGAGATCAAAACCGAGTAGTTTAGTTCCTGTTTTGGGAGGTTCGTTATTCTCTGTAGCTTCAACTAGCTCGAATTGTTGAGGTGGGCTTAATTTTGCATATTGATCAATGACATTCTGAAGCTCTGCCAGATCATCTAAACCATATGATAATGACGCTGCTTTTTCGATGTACTCAAGCCACATTTGGTTGATAGGATGCGATATATCCAGATAATCAACATAATCAGGCTTTGACCGATCAGTTCCTCGATAGGAGAAAGGCTCATGTCGCTTAGACGCATCTAATGCGAGGAATTTCATAGAAGGTCTCCGATTGCGTCAACACAGTGTAGCCCGTCGCGCCCCAAATAGTATATATGCTCTCTAGCAGCACTTCGCCATACTTGGTACTATTCGCCCTTAAAATCTTTCCAAGCGCTGCATGATTGGCGCGAATATTGTTAAAGCTACAGAATAACAGGGAACTACTCCTATGAACAGGATTAGAGTCACGGGTTATTTGGACGCAAATGGGCATATTGAGATCGACGTGCCCGGTGAACTGCCACCCGGTACTGTGATGATAACGATCGAGTCACTCAATGCCGATGATATAGCGGCTGATACACAATGGGAAACATCTTTTGCAAAGTCTCAGGATTTACTGACTTGCATGGCGCAGGAAGTGCGAAAAGCCTATCAAGAGGGACGAACCGTTGAATTTGATCCAGACGAGTTAGAGCAAACCGATTCGTGAAGTCACGCCGAACCCACAGCGCAAATTAATATTCAGAACATTTGCCCACCCTATTCCCTATGCGGCATAATCAACGGCACTTAAAGCCCTGCCCGATAAGGAACCGTCCTCATGAGCACTCGCCCCTTCACGCCCGATGATCTGGTTAATTTTCGCGTGCCATTCGATCCGCGCCTATCCCCGGACGGTACGCTGATCGCGTTTGGGCAGGGCGGAACCTGCAAAGCTGACAAAGACGCCAGCTTCCATGCTGCGATTTATCTGGCCGATGTGGCGACGGGCGCAGTACGCTTATTCGCGGGCAACGATCAATCCGATGATAAAAACGCGCGCTGGTCACCGGATGGCCAGCGTATCGCATTTACGTCGAATCGTATCAACAAAAGTGAACCGCAGCTTTATCTGATCGAACTGCACGGCGGCGAAGCGCAAAAGCTGACTGACTTGCGCGGCAGCGTTGACGACCTGACGTGGCGACCCGATGGCCGCGCGATCCTGTTCACGTACAGCGGCACACTTGATAAGGACGCGCCCAAAGATCCCGATCCGATGGTGCAGGATGCTGACCCCCATTTTACGCGCGTCTGGCAATTCGAGCTTGGCACGCAGCAGCTTCACGCCTTGACGCCCGCTGATTTGAATGTGTACGAGTACGCCTTGTCGCCCGATGGCCGGACGCTTGCGCTGGTAGCCGCGCCGGAAGCGAGCAATGAAGCGTGGTACTTTGCGCAGTTGTATGCCGTCGATACTGTGAATGCGGATAATGATCCGTCAGCAAGGCAGCTCTGCCAGATGACTTTGCAAATCGGCCTGCCCACCTTCTCGCCGGACAGTCAGCAGATCGCGTTTATTGCGAGCGTGCTCAGCGATCAGGGCTATGTAGGTGGTGATATTTTCAGCGTATCAACAGCCGGACATGTCGATCAGCAGGCGCGCAACCTGACGCCTGAGCTGGATCACACGGTGACGTGGTGCGCGTGGCAGCCGCAAGGCATTTTATATGGCGCGCGCAAAATCGATCATACGCTGTTGGGTTGGCTCGATCCGCAAACGGGCACTGTTCGTCAAATCATGGCGAGCATTGAATCGATCGGCGGAGGTGGAATGCAGCGCGTCAGCCTGGCCGCTGATGGGCAAACGTTCGCGCTGCATATGACCGGGTTCAATCTGCCTGGTGATTTCTATGTCGGCTCTTTAGAAAACGCGGCGCTGCGACAAGTCACTCACTTGTTTCCAGATATTACGCAGTGGCCGACGCCGCACGCCGAAAGTATCGAATGGCAATCACCAGATGGGACGCAAGTGCAGGGCTTTTTGTATTACCCGGACGGTTATACGCCCGACAAACAGTACCCGTTGTTCGTGAACGTCCACGGTGGCCCGTCTGCATCGTATACGCCGCTGTATGGGTTGGGCGGTTGGGCCTGGCACCACCTGTTACGGGCGCGCAATTGTTTCGTGCTGCTGCCGAATCCGCGCGGAAGTTGGGGACGCGGGCGTAAGTTTCAGGAAGCGAACGTGGGCGATCTTGGCGGCGGCGATTGGCAGGATATTAACGCAGGCGTCGATCACTTGATTGCGCGTGGTTTAGTCGATAGCGATCGGGTGGCGATCGGCGGTTGGAGCTATGGCGGCTACATGACGGCCTGGGCAGTCACCCAAACGACGCGCTTTCGCTGTGCGGTGGCGGGTGCGGCAATCACCAACAACGAGTCGAATTATGGGGTGGTCAGCATTCGCGGCTGGCAAACCGTACTTTTTGGGGCGTCACTGTACGATGCGCCGGAACTGCATCGTTCACGCTCACCGCTGACTTTCGCGCGCAACGTCAAGACGCCTACGCTGCTCTTGCATGGTGAACGCGACGACGATGTGCCACCGACGCAATCACTGGAATTCTATACGGCACTCAAACATTTCGGCATCCCAACGGAACTGGCACTTTACCCACGTGAGCCGCATGGCTTCAATGAACGCGCGCACGTTGTCGATATGATTGAGCGCATCATGCGTTGGATCGATCGGTATTTGTTGGCCTAGCGTGCTATAGTTAAGCCCACAAATTTGCAGAACATTTTATTGAGGCATTTATGCACATTTTGGGCATCGACATTGGTGGGACGGGTATCAAAGGCGCACCCGTTGACACGAACAAAGGTGAACTACTCGCTGAGCGCCTGCGCTTACTCACGCCGCAGCCCGCCACTCCTGACTCGGTCGCTACCACGGTTGCCGAACTGGTACAGCGCTTTGAGTGGACGGGTGATATTGGCTGCGGCTTTCCGGCGGTGATCAAAGATGGCGTGGCGTATACTGCCGCGAACGTCGATCATTCATGGATCGGCACGGATGCCAGAGAACTATTGGAGAGCCGGACGGGTTGCGATGTGACCGTGCTCAACGATGCGGACGCCGCCGGGTTAGCCGAAGTGCGTTTTGGCGCGGGGCGCGATGTGCAAGGCGTCGTTTTGCTGGTCACGCTCGGCACTGGCATTGGATCAGCACTGTTTATCGACGGCCAGTTGATCCCGAATACGGAACTCGGCCACATCGAATTTCGTGGGCGTGACGCCGAATTACGCGCGTCCGATCGGGCACGCCTGGAACATGATTGGTCATGGAAAAGTTGGGCAAAGCGTGTCGATATGTACCTGACTTCGCTCCACAACGTGCTGTGGCCGGACTTGATCATCATCGGCGGTGGTGTCAGCAAAAACAGCGCACGCTTCTTCCCATACTTGACGGTTAAAACAAAAGTCGTTCCAGCGCAATTCCTGAACGATGCCGGAATCGTGGGCGCGGCGTTGGCAGCAGCAATGGTGAGCGATACCTGACATGAGTGATACTGACAGCAAATAAACCGCAAAACGGCTACACTTTATCATACCAGATACATCTCTACTCACCGTTAAAAAGAGGCAAGCAGCAAACTTATGGCACAATCCGCACAACCTACTGCACAGACGATCGTGATCTTTGGCGCATCCGGTGACCTGACGCAGCGCAAGTTGATCCCATCGCTGTATCATCTGTTTCTGAAAGGTCGCCTGGACATCGATACGAACATCATTGGCATGGCGATCGATCCGTTCACCGACGAAACGTTCCGTGTCCATCTCAAGCAGGGTTACGAACAGCTTGTCGGACCGCTGCCAGAGCCGTACCAGTGGGAACGCTTCATCGCGCACGTTTTCTATCAGACTGGCAACTTCAGCAATACCGAAGATTTTTCGACTCTGCGCGATCGGCTGCATCACATTGAAGGCAGCGGTGCTGGACGCTTGTACTACCTGGCGACTTCGCCCACCTTTTACGAAACGATCGTCGCACAGTTGGGCACGCTGGATATGGAAGTCGAGCATTATGGCTGGCGTCGCTTAGTAGTTGAAAAGCCGTTCGGCCATGATCGAGCATCGGCGAATGCGCTCAACAAAGCGATCCATGCCGTGTTCGATGAAACGCAAATCTACCGAATCGACCATTATTTAGGCAAAGAAACGGTGCAGAATATCCTGGTGTTCCGCTTCGGCAACACCATTTTTGAGCCGGTTTGGAATCGCAACTACATCGAAGAAGTGCAGATCACGGTTGCCGAGTCGATCGGCGTTGGTCACCGCGCAGGTTATTACGATCACGCGGGCGTCTTGCGCGATATGTTCCAAAACCATCTGCTGCAACTGCTGGCGCTCGTCGCGATGGAGCCGCCCGCCAGCCTGGACGCGGACGCCGTACGCAACGAAAAGTCAAAGGTGCTGTACTCTGTGCATCCAATGACTCCCGATCAAGTGCGCACCAACACCGTGCGCAGCCAGTACACGGGTTATCGCGCCGAGGACGGCGTTGCTGCGGATTCGCAAACGGCTACCTATGCGGCGCTGCGCCTGGATGTCGATAATTGGCGCTGGCAGGGCGTACCGTTCTACCTGCGATCGGGTAAGCAAATGACCGATAAGCTGACTGAAATTGTGGTGCGTTTCCGCAACCCGCCGCACGCCTTTTTCCCACCTGCGCAAAACGCCTCACTGACTCCCAATACGTTGTCGCTGTGCGTCGCGCCGGATGAGGGCATTCACCTGTCATTTGAAGCCAAAGTGCCGGATACGCTGCTCGATACCGAGTCAGTGGATATGGAGTTTCACTATCAGAAGGGCAGCACGCCGGAAGCCTACGAGCGCTTGCTGCTCGATGCATTGCACGGTGAAGCGTCACTGTTTGCACGCGCCGACGGGATCGATCTGGCGTGGGGAATTATCGATCCGATTTTGAACGGGTGGGCACTACCCGATGCGGAACCGCTGACGTTTTACGCGCCCGGCAGTTGGGGGCCTGCGGAAGCCGATCGGCTGCTGGCGCACGATAAAAATAGTTGGCTGTATCAATGCGGGCAAACATCCAACATGATGGTCAGCGCTGATGTGGCTGCGCCGCCAACAACGCCCGGAGCAGCTCAGTAAGTTTGAGAAAGCAGCTATGTCGAAATCAAAGAAAAAACGGGCGTCCTCGCGCAGCAAGCCAATCAATAGTGCGCGCACGTTGCAGCGTGAAGCGCTGTTTGCAATGCGCGAAGAACTCTCCTATTTACATGACCTGTCGATCTTGTCGATGGTCGATAAAGGCATTTTGCCACCCTTCTACGGGGGCGATCCGTTAGACGATATGAGCGAAGTGCTGCCGCTATGGGGCATGACCACGGATGGCGACGAAGTGCTTGGTATGGTCATGCTGCGTACCCTGCCAGATGCCGAGCCGAACCGTTCGCTGCGTGAATTACGCGAAGGAATCGAGCTGACCAACGATATGCCGGTGAGTGAGTTGTTAGGCTCATTGCGCCCCAAAGATCAGCCGCTTCCCATCGAAGGCGCTGACATGCTCAAGGGCTTGCATGTGGCACTCGCCTTGCCGGGTGAACAAATCCGCCCAGCGCCCGGCTACGATAAAGCGGCGATGCTGGTGCATATCGGCGATGAAAAGCCTTACGCCATTTTTGTGCATGTGCCGACTACTGGCGATGAGGAAATGGTCGATTATCTATGGGACGATCTCGACAACTTTCGCGCTGAGGTAGTGTTCGAGACGACGCCTGAAGCACTTGAAGCGGCAGTTTGGCACTATCGGCTCAGCTTGGCGATTGCTGATGAACAAGTAGAACAAGCAGCCGCTGTGGAAGCGGGTATCGCGCCCGATGAAGGCATTGCGCTGTTGAGTGTTGCGGAACTGACCGCCGATTTTGATATTATGATCATGCACGCCACACGCCTTTATGGGAGCACCTCGCCCATCCGCAGCAAGCAAGAAGCGCTCGACGTCATCCGCACTGAAGACGGTGAATTGATCGTCCGTGCGCCGCTCAAAGCTGAAATCGAGCCAGTGCTGTCACTTGCGGAAATGCGTGCTGATCTGGTTGGCAATGCGGATGGAATCATCTTGCAGCTTGATACGGAAGCGCCACCGGCTGAGCAGATCTGGCCGCAAATACGCGTTCACCCGTATTTTTGTTTGCGCATTCGCGAAGGTGTTTTTACGATGCGCGGCGGTCAACCGCGTATCGATGGCTTCTCGGAAAACAACCTTTTGGAATGGATCGTTGCGGATAGTCTCCTTGATATGTACCGTCTGGTGACGCTGCAAAGTTTGCGTCAATTTTTAGTAGTGATTGGCCGCATTCACATTCGTGATGTCAGCCAGATCATCGGCAGTGAGGCGGACACGGACAGTGACGAGATCGATCCAGAGTTCAGCAGCGAGCCATTGGACGATGAATTGTGAGGGCGTAACGTTAGATGCTTCCAGAAGTAAAAGCTTTAATCGAGTATTTCGGCTTCAACCCGATGCCGGTTGAGAATACGTTGTTTGTCAGCACTTATCGCGCTGACCGTGAACTTGCTGATAACGAGCCGATTGGCACGGCAATGCTCGGACTGTATTGTGAAGAACCACGCAGCGTATCACTTTTCCACAAACTGCCTGCCGACGAAATCTGGCATTTTTACCTGGGTGACCCATTACGGCTCATTTTGTTGTATCCAGATGGTTCGAGCAAAGATGTGATCATGGGCAATGCCCCTCTCAAAGGGCAGCACGTTCAATTTGTAGTTCCCGCTGGCGTGTGGCAGGCTGGACACTTGTTGGCAGGTGGAAAATATGCGCTGTACGGCTGCACAATGGCACCAGGGTTCATCGATACCATGTTTCAAGGGGGTACTTACGAGGAGCTTGTCGCGGTGTACCCCGATCGCGCGGATGATCTTACTCTGCTCAGCTGCGATACCGGATTGACCCAAATGCCGCAAGGCTTTGCCGAATAAGCTCAACGCGCATTTTGAGACGAAGCGTATGGCAGGTAACTCTATAAGACTTGCTTGTTTTCGCCCAACCGCCCCAATGCACGTACTTCCGGCCAAATCAGCGCGATCAGCAGCACCACTACGATCGATCCAATGCCGCCGCCGACTACCGCCGCCACTCGGCCAAAAGCAGCCGCTGCGACTCCCGACTCGAATGTGCCCAATTCGTTTGAAGCGCCGATGAATACGCTGTTCACGGCGGATACGCGCCCGCGCATTTCGTCGGGTGTGCGCGTCAGCACCAATGTGCTGCGAATTACCACGCTGATGTTATCCATCGCGCCCAAAATCGCCAGCATCAGCAGTGACAATGGAAATGACGCCGAAAGTCCAAATACGATCGTCGCTGCGCCAAAGCCTGCGACCGCAAACAACAAGGTGCGTCCGGCGTGCTGCATTGGCGGACGCTGTGCCAGCACAAAGGCCATCAACAATGCACCCACCGACGGCGCGGCGCGCAATATACCGAGTCCGCTGGCATTCACGTATAGCACGTTTTTGGCGTAATCCGGCAGTAAAGCGGTTGCGCCGCCCAAAAATACAGCGAACATATCCAGCGTGATGGATGCTAATATGACTTTGGTACGCCAGATGAAACTCGCGCCAGCCACTAACGATTTGAACGTCGCAGCTTCCTTCGACAGCGCGATTTGTCGCCCATGAATAAGCGCCACACATATCACGAATACCGATGCGCCGATTGCATCCAGCAAGTACACAACTTCGGCACGCCCTTGCAAGGCGATGATGAAGCCGCCGAGCGCCGGGCCGAGCACTGCCGCAAGCTGCCATGAGCTGCTGCTCCAGGTAGCAGCGCTGGTGAAAGCATCGGGCGGTACCGTTTGTGGGAGCAAGGTTGCGCTGGCCGGGCCGTTAAACGCACGTCCCACGCCAATCCCGAACAGGCAGGCGTACATCAGCGGGAGCGACCCCTGAGTATGCGAGAGCAGTGCCAGGCCGAGCGAGCACAGCGTTAGCAGCGTTTGCGTCATGAGCACCAGTCGCTTGCGGTTGAAGCGATCGGCAATGTGTCCGGCGGGCAGTGCGAGCACCACGATCGGGATGATCTGCACTAACCCGACTAATCCTACTGCCAGATCGGAGCGGGTGCGCTCGAATAACTCCCAACCGATCGCCACGCTCACCATTTGCTCGCCCAACGACGCCATGAAGCGCCCTAAAAAAAGCAAGCGAAAATCGCGATAGCGCAGCGCCTGATAGGGGTCATGCGGCTTTTGCGCAGGCTCACCGGGAGACTGTATTGGATCGTCAACGACGCTCATCAGCTATTGCCAATCGCTTTTATAATCTTGCGCGTACTGTCGAAAACGAATCGGCGCACGACCTAATAACTGTGCGGTTTCTGGACTCACATCGGCGGCTAAGCCGAGACGCGCGGTTGTGTATAACACCGTCATAATCACGGTCATGATAGTATCTGCGTGCTGCTGGCGCTGCTGACGCCAGAATTGCATCAGCGACGGCTTTTTGTATTGAATCGGGCGGCCAAGCACGGCGGTCAACTGGTCGGCCACCTCATAATAATCGAGCGCCTGGCTGCCCGTTAACGTGTACGCTTGCCGCGCGTGGCTGTCTTGCGTCAGCGCTAATACGCCAACTGCCGCAATATCACGCACATCGATCATATTGGTTTTACTGGTGCCCGCTGGCACGAAAATCTCATTGCGCTCTCTGATCTCGTCGCGGTGGATGGTGTTCATGTTCTGCATGAAATAACCCGCCCGTAAAAATGTCCAGTCCATGCCGGACGCCTCGATCAGCTTTTCGATCTGATGATGCGGCACCAGACGGTTGCTGCCCGCGCCTATCACTGATAGATAAACGATGTGCTTGACGCCTGCTGTGTGTGCCACGTTAAGCGCGGACTCAAAAGTGTCTTTAATATTGTCAACGGTCGGCGGGCGCATTAAAAACAGTCTGTCCACGCCTTCAAACGCTTTTGAAAAGGTGTCGGGCTGCTTCAGATCGAACGGCACGTAATCGAACGCATCACCAAACTGTGCGCGCCCCTTCACGATGTCACGCATAGCGAGCCGTACCTTGATCGTGTTCGGCGGCAGGGTGGCAAGCTGTTTCGCGATTTCCGCCCCGACTCTGCCCGTTGCGCCGGTGATGAGAATTGTGTGACTCATAACGCTTTTTTGTTCGCCTTTTTAAGATCGATTGTCAGGTTGTTCAGCGGTTTTATTCAAGGTGTGCTCAGATTGCGCGCACTGCCAGATCTCATCGGCCACTTGCCAGACCGCATCAGGCTGTGCCAATGATCGTGCCGCATCAGCGCGCGCTTGCAAAAACGTTTCACCGCGCGTAAGCCAATCGGTGACCGCCTTTTGCAGCTTAGCGACGGACGGCGCATAAACGCCCGCCCCATTATCCACTACATAACGCACATTGCCATCTTCCTGACCGGGAATCGCGTCGCTGAGGATCATTGGCAGCCCGGCCATGCACGCTTCGCTGATGGTGGCGGGGCCAGCTTTGCTGATCAGCACATCGGCAGCGGCCATCAGTTCGGGCATATTCGTCACGAACGGGTAAACGTGCGTCGGCTGATTCCAGGATTGGCGGTCAAGCTGCGCTTTGAGCGGCGCATTGTGTCCGGCAACGATCGCCAATTGGCAAGGCAGTTGCAATGCATCAATGGCGCGGCTGATGCGATACAGCGGCCCCATGCCTGCCCCGCCGCCGATTAATAACAGCGCAGGCCGATCAGGATGCCAACCGAGTCGCGCGCGCGCCGTCGCCTTATCGATCAAGCTGGCGGCGAACTGCGGAGTTACGGGCAGTCCGGTCACGCGCACTTGATCAGGGCGCAAACCGAGTTGCAACGCATACTCAGCGGCAGGTGTGGTGGGCACTAATACGCGATCAACCGACGGTTCATACCACAGCGCGTGCGTCGAAACCAGATCGGTTACCACTGTGATGAACGCCGGACGCCGTGGCTGACCGTTCAAAATTCGCATGGCCGGAATAGAGAGCAAAGGATGCACGCACACGATCGCGTCCCACGGTATAGGATTCAGCAGTAAGCGCCGCAAACCGCGCCCGCTCGTTGCGCTCAACAGCCGCCCGATCAAACGCGCTTGCAAGCGTCCATCGCTCAGCCGATAGCCGATGCGCCAGCTTAATTTGCCGCGATTGATCCACAGCGGGTACAGCTCCGGCGCGTAAGTGAAGGGGAAGCGGCTGTGCTCGCGAAAAACGTCCACAATCTCGACGTGTACCTGTGCGCTATGTCGATCGACAAGCGCGGCGCTGATCGCGTTAGCCGCTGCTCGGTGGCCGCCGCCCGTATCGGACATCAGGATCAGGATACGTTTAGGCGCTGCCGGATTGTTCAAGGCGAAGGATCAACAGGCGTGATGGGTGCGATTCGCTTCTTCATGGCGCGCTCAAATTGGCGAAAGGGCAGCATCACACGCCGCTCGCAGCCCAGGCAGCACAAGCCGATATCCGCGCCGATGCGGTATACGCGCCATTGATCGCTGCCGCACGGGTGTACTTTGCGGGTCTGAATTATGTCACCGATTTGCACATCAGCCGGAGCAAAGGGTGGGGTGGGTTCACTCATCGTTCATTTTTGCATAGGGCTTATTGCTGTGTTCAACATGCGCCTATGATAACTGAGCCTACGCTGACAGTCAACGATAGTGCTGCCTGATTGACCCCTACCCCACCCTTCCCCGGATTACAGCTGACAGGGGTACAGTTTTGAAAAAAGGGTTTACAAAAGACGGTTCATGAGTGACTCTTATGGTCACTGAACCAGAAAAGAGGGGACTCGTGAACCGCTTGAAGATGTTAGCGCAGCTTGAGACTGAAAAGCCAGGGTGCGAGAAACTCAGGGAGGAGTGGATTAGTTGGGCATGGCGTAGTTAGGATGGATTATCTGGTGCCTGTCAAGCGCAGTGCACGCCTTTACCAATCATACGGGCTGTAGCCAACTCCTCAAACAGTGGGTGCAGCCGGGTCAAACCCGCCCGGTGCGCGTTATCTACAATCTGCTATGATTAAAATCGCGCAAAAACAAGGAAACAGCGTATGACGGCTGCTGATACTTTAGCTGCACAATTTGATGTTCAAGTGCTGATCGTGGGTACGGGGCCAGCAGGTCTGGCGGTGGCGGGTTGTCTGCGCCACGCCGCAATCCCGTTTATGATCATCGACAGTGCCACCGAAGTGGGCGCAAGCTGGCGACAGCATTACGATCGGCTGCACTTACACACGACGAAACGATTTTCCGGCCTGCCCTACCGCCCCTTTCCAGCGGAAGCGCCGCGCTACCCCTCTCGTCAGCAGGTGGTCGATTACTTAACCGACTATGCCGCTCACTTTCACGTTGAGCCGCGCTTCAACCAGACCGTCAAGTCAGTGCGTCCGGTGGCAGCGGGTTGGGAGACGCACACTGCTGACACGGTATATCACTCACGACAAGTGGTACTGGCGACCGGCACCAATCGCATTCCATACGTCCCCACATGGCCGGGTCAAGTGCAGTTCGGCGGCCAGCTTTTGCACAGCGCGGCGTATAAAAGCGGTAAGCCGTTCAAGGGTCAAAAAGTGCTGATCGTCGGCTTTGGGAATTCGGCCACTGAGATCGCTATCGATCTGTGGGAACATGGCGCACAACCGAGCCTTGCCGTCCGCGGACCCGTCAACGTCGTGCGGCGTGATTTACTTGGCATCATTCCGATGCAGTTTTTATCCATCTTGTTGAAGCCGCTGCCCGCGCCGTTGATCGATCGCATCAATGCGCCCTTCACGCGCTTACAGTTTGGCGCGTTGAGCACCTATCATCTGCAAAAATTACCCTACGGTGCGGCAGAGCAGATCAGCACCCATGCCCAAATTCCAATGATCGACATTGGCGTCATGAAGCTCATTCGAGAAGGGCACATCAGCGTCCGCCCTGGCATTGCGCAGTTCACGCAGAACGGCGTCATTTTCAGCGATGGCAGTCACGGCATTTTCGATGTGGTGCTTCTGGCAACTGGCTATCGCAACGGTCTGGAAACTATCCTGCCACCAGCCTACCCGTTGTTAGATGCGAAAGGTTATCCGCTTGCCAGTGGTCAACAAACGGCTGCGCCGGGGTTATACTTGGCTGGCTTTCACGTTTCAGGTGCTGGCATGTTATATGAGATCAACCGTGAAGCGCGTCGAATTGCGCGTGCCATTTCCAGATCACAGTCAGATCACAGCCTGTAGTTTAAGGAGCGAGCAAATGCAGAATCGAAAATTAGCGGCGGTCAGTTTAGGGCTATTGTTGGGGCTAGCGGCATTCACTGTGCGCCCTGCTCAAGTATCAGCAGCACAAAGCGGCGTTTGCGTCAACAAAGCTGTGTCAACCCTGGGTGGCACCTGGGAAAAGCGCGCACACTCAACCTTGTTTCGTTCGGAAACATCATCCGCCGTCCTGGATAATCGGATTTATATTGCGGGCGGATTAGCGGGCGTCAGCAACTTCTATACGGAAATCACGCGCTCCTTTGCTGTCTACGATACCAGCACCGACAGTTGGAAAGACCTTGCGCCGCTGCCTGAAGCGCTGCATCACATCGCATTGGCAAGCGCACATGGCGCTGTTTATATGACGGGCGGTTACAGCGCGCTTGATTTCATCGCCAACCGCAAGACGGCGTGGCGTTACGATCCGGCGACCGATAAGTGGTCAGCCGTAGCGGATATGCCTGGACCGCGCGCCGCGCACAGCATGACGGCGATCAATGATACACTGTATCTGGTGGGCGGCGTCACGGCGGCGTCTACGCAGCTCTGGACTTACGATCCCGTGGCAGATAAATGGGATACCCATCACGCGCCAATGCCCACCGCGCGTGAGCACGCCGCCAGCGCGAACGTTGATGGTAAGCTGTACATCATGGCGGGCGAAACGCCCAACAGCGACGGCACTGGTAACGAAACCTACGCCAAATTAGCGATCGTTGAAAGCTACGATCCGGCGACCGATAAGTGGTCGAAAGCAGCGGATATGCCGACGGCGCGCAGCAGCGTCACCGCCGCCGTGATCGATGGCAAAATTCATGTGGTGAGCGGCGAAAATGTGGCGGATAACTGTGTGTTTCCGCAGCATGAAGTGTACGATCCAAAGACTGACCAATGGAGCACTATGATTGATCTGGCAACACCCCGACATGGCGCTGTATCGGAAGTGATCAATGGCCGCTGGTATGTCATCGACGGCGCGCTCAAACCGGGTTTCCTGACGATCGCCGCGCTCAGCAATACGGTCGAAGTATTCATTCCGGCCAACGCCAACAGCACTGCCACCAGCTAATCGAGCGGCAAGCGTTCTGATGCTTTTTGATGCGGCTAATGCGCTCAATCAGTCGCTTGCTCTGAGCTATTGGCTGGGCGGGTTATGGCTGGCAACCGCACTATCCATTCTTCCGCTGACAATACACTTCCGGCGTGCTTTGAAGATCAGCGTTGCAATTGTTTGCGCGGTTGATGCGATCCTTTTCGCGTCAGTGGTATTGAGCGTTTCAGGAATTGCGCTCAAAGCCATTCATGGTCGGCTGTTAGTTCAAGGGCTATTCGTCATAGTGCCGCTGCCAGCGCTGTTTTTCGATCCGTTTGGCCGTGCGACCTCTGTGCCGCGAATGCTGCGCAGACAGCGCGATTTAGCGTGCGTCGGTTTGGCGTACTTACTGATCACAACTACCATTTTGTGCGCGTTAGCCCTGATCCCATTTGGCGACGCATTGGTGGGTTGGTCAGAGGCGCTCATACGAGCCAATCCGCTGCTGTTCGGTGCGTTCGTGATCATGACGAGCGGCAGCTTTGTAATGCTAGGCAGATCACAACCGCCGCCGAAAGTGCGCGCCTGGATCATGCTTGCGGTGGCGTTGCTCAGCTTATGGATCAGCACGCTCTTAATTTTGATCGGCGCACTGGCGAGCGCAGCTTTCCCTGCTTGAGGCGTGCATCCAGACCAAGGCGTTTAGGTTTATCCCCTCTCCTAACTTCGGTGAGTTCGCTGCCGTCGAACTGGTATTCAGCCCATAAAAAAATCGAGTAATCGCTGATCGTTTGTTCAAGCAGTTTTAGGGTACTCAGACTCCTAACCCTTCCCCGTGTACAGGGGAAGGGAGTCAAAGGGTTGACAAATAGTACTCATTTACATTACAAATCCTGATATTCATAGCGAAATATGCCATCCGTGTCAGGTTTGCGGTTTTTTTTGTTGGTGCTACACTGCGCACGTTGCACCGCACTTTAACAACTTCAAGTTTCCGGGCTGTGGCAGGAAGTCTGCCACGTAAGACTTGAAACATCTTGACGACGGCTGCACGCTTACGGTCACTGGCTGATAACCAAGC
>Ga0209100_1000898_pt1 | contig 22666 bp, 20 predicted proteins | sample lystaG_FD_185480 | JGI IMG/M metagenome (GOLD analysis project Ga0209100, IMG submission 185480) | Glacier valley bacterial and archeal communities from Borup Fiord, Nunavut, Canada, to study Microbial Dark Matter (Phase II) -... | ecosystem: Environmental > Aquatic > Freshwater > Ice > Glacier ...
GCCTCCTTTAAAATTTGTGCTCAACAATATTTTATATTAAAGGCTTATATTATGCAATACTTTTATGCCAAAAAATAAAAAAATATATGTTAAAGTATTTTCATACCCCAACATATATTATAGAACCATAAATTCAAAGTATAATTATATAATAATTTCGACATATAACTAATTAAATTTGTTAATTTTGATAAAAAGTTAACAAATTTTTCTTTTTCTCTTTATTTTTTTTCTTTTTTATAGTAAAATATAATTGCGATATAAATATATAATAAGGAAGGGGTAAAAATGCAGAAATTATGGAATATAAGAAACTATGACCCGGATTATATTTCTAAAATCATGAATAGATACAAAATATCAGAAATTTTAAGTAAATTACTTGTATCTCATAATATTGATTTTGAAGAGATAGAAAACTTTTTGAAAGCTAACCTGGAAAATTTGAAAGATCCATATTTAATGAAAGATATGGACAAGTTTGTAAGCAGAGTTTCTAATGCTATTGCTCAAAATGAAAAGATTTGCATATATGGCGACTATGATGTGGATGGAATTACAAGTATAACTATAATGTATAAATTTTTAGAAGAATTAAATGCAGATGTTAGTTATTACTTACCTGATAGATTATCTGAAGGTTATGGTCTAAATAAGGATGCTTTAAATGATATAAGAAATAAAGGTGTAAAGCTACTTATAACTGTAGATTGTGGCATTACGGCAATTGAGGAAATTAAATATGCAAAAGATATAGGACTTGATGTATGTATAACGGACCATCATGAGTGCAGTGATGTGCTTCCTGATGCAATATGTATAGTTAATCCTAAACAAAAAGATGATAAATCAGAATTTAAGTTTCACGCAGGTGTTGGTGTAGCATTTAAATGTATAACTGCGCTCAGTATGAAGCATAATTTAAGTAAAGATAGTTATTTAAAATATTTAGATATTGTCGCGGTTGGTACAATATCAGATATAGTTTCACTGACTGGTGAAAATAGAATAATAGCTAAATTTGGTTTAGAAGCAATGAAAGTAACAAAAAACATAGGACTTTGCGCTATTTTAAAACTTGTTGGCTCAAATGAAATAGATAGTATTTTAGTTTCTTTTGCTTTAGCACCTAGAATTAATGCGTGTGGAAGAATGGGAAATGCAGGTTTAGCTGTTGAATTACTTCTTGCTAAAAATTTAACTGAAGCAAATAAAATGGCTCTTAAGTTAGATGAACAAAATAAATTAAGACAACAAGTTGAAAAGAATATATTTGATCAAGCTCTTAAAATGGTACAAGATAATGAATTAGATAAAAAGAATTCTATTGTACTATATGACGAAAATTGGCATAATGGAGTAATTGGAATTGTTGCATCTAAACTTGTAAATATATATTTTAAACCAGTAATATTATTCACAAAAGAACATGGTGTTATACGTGGCTCAGGTAGATGTGAAGTTGGTTTTTCTTTGTATGAAGCATTAACTAAATGTAAAGATTCATTAATTCAATTTGGTGGTCATGAGCTTGCAGCAGGTATGACAATTGATATTAATAAAATAGAAGAATTTAAAATTAAATTTGAGGAAACTGTGACTGAAATAAGTCCAGGTGAAAACAAAGAAACTATAGATATAGATGTAGAAATAAAAAGAGAAGATTTAAATATAAGTACAATTATTGATACCATTTCAATGAAACCATATGGTCAAGGAAATAAAGAACCTGTATTTATATATAAAAATTTAAAAGTTCAAGCAATTAGTACTATAAAGGACGGAAAACATTTAAAGTTAACACTTAGAGATATGAATAGTTTACTAGTTGGTATTGCATTTTCTTCTGGATATAGAAGAGATGAACTCGTGGTAGGTGATAAGATTGCTATAGTCGGTAATATTAGTATAAACACATTTACTAGTCCCAAAACTATACAGTTTATTATAAAAGACTTTAAAAAAAGTTAGATTGTACATAAGAAAGAGGGATAAAATTATGAATATAACGTTTTATGGAGCAGCTAGGACAGTTACTGGATCATGTCATATGGTTGAAGCATGTGGCAAAAAATTTTTAGTTGATTGCGGAATGTTTCAAGGAAGACTTGCAGAACAAATGCTAAACTATCAAGAATTTCCTTTTGATGTAAATGAAATTGATTTTGTTATTTTAACACATGCACATATTGATCATAGTGGTAGAATACCTAAATTATACAAACAAGGTTATGCTGGACCAATATATGCAACAAATGCAACACTTGATTTGTGTAGTATAATGCTTGCAGATAGTGGTCATATACAAGAAAAAGAAATTGAATGGGTAAACAAGAAAAGAAAAAGAGCTGGTAAAAGCCCTTCTGAACCTATGTATACTGCACAAGATGGTATAGATTCAATAAAATTATTTAAAGGATTAGAATATAATCAAACTATAGTTATAGATGAAAATATTTCATTTAAACTAGTAGATGCAGGTCATATGCTAGGTTCAAGTATAGTTTTATTAGATATTAAAGAAGAAGAAAAAGTTAACAAATTAGTATTTACAGGAGATTTAGGTAATGTTGATATGCCAATACTCAACAATCCTGAATATATTGATAAAGCTGATTATTTAGTAATAGAATCTACATATGGTAATAGATTACATGGTGAAATTAAAGATCAATCTGCTGAATTTATTGATATAATATTAAAAACAATTGAAAGAGGCGGTAACTTAATAATACCTTCTTTTGCTGTTGGAAGAACGCAAGAATTATTATATGAAATAAACAAGTATATTGATTTACCAGGAATAAAAGAAAAATTAAAAAAGATACCGGTTTATGTAGATAGTCCACTTGCTGTTAATGCTACAAGAGTATTTGAACAAAATCCTGAGTATTATGATGAAGAAGCTTTGAAATATTTACTAAAAGGTGACAATCCATTAGAATTTGAAAATCTTCATTTCATAGTTTCTCCAGAAGAATCAAAAGCTATAAATGAAGATTCTACACCAAAAATTATAATATCTGCTTCTGGAATGTGTGAAGCTGGTAGAATTAAGCATCATTTAAAACATAACTTATATAGACCTGAAGCTACAGTTTTATTTGTAGGATTCCAAGCTGAAGGTACACTTGGTAAAAGAATAATGTCAGGTGAAAAACTAGTTAAAATATTTGGTGAAGAGATAGCAGTAAATGCTGAAATTAGATATTTAGACGCATTTTCAGGCCATGCAGACAAAAATGGATTATTAACTTGGATTGATAAAATTAAAGAAAAGCCAAAAAATATATTTATAGTTCATGGTGAATATTTAGTTCAACAAATATTTAGAAGTGAAATACTAAATAAGTTTGGTATAAATTCAATTATTCCAAGCATCGAAGAAACATATACAATTGATGGTAAATTAATTGAAACTAAGGCTACATATAATAGTTCTAGATTTGATATATTAGAAGAATTATCATTCTTAAAACAAAATATTGATGATGTCACTAATATAGTTAAAACAGAAATAAAACATAATATAGTTGAAGAAGATTTACAAGGAATAAGAGAAAAACTTGCAGATATTCAATTAGCAATTGCTAATATAAAAGTAAGCAAAAATTAATTAGAATAAATTGACCCCTCAATTTAGTAATATAACATATATGATTTTAATATAATGTTATATAATTAGATTGAGGGGTTTTTCTATGCATGTTTTAAACATTTCTTTTTTTGTAAAAAATAAATTATATCTTGTAATTATTTTTGCTATTTTAATAGCTTGTATTCTTATTTATGTTTCATTTTATCAAGTAATAAAGGTGCCAATTGATAATATTATTAAACCTTCAGATATATTTAAAGGTGCTTCGTATATTGCTGAATATGAAATAACTGATATATCAAATAAAAATAGAAATATATATTTAATGAATGAAATATATAAAAAGGAAAATAACAATGAATATTTTAAATTTGGATACAAAGATATTTTAGATAATAATATTACATATATAATATGTAATGATAAAGTAAAGATTGAAAATAGTTCACAGATAAGTAGTTATATTATTAATTCAAACAACTTTAAAAAAACTAATCTACTTAGTTTAGCAACATATATAGATATAATTAATAATATTAATAGTATAAAATGTATGAGCTTAAATGTAAGTGATGATAATAATACAAAAAAATATGAAATAATTTTAAATAAGAAAACACATGATGCTGAAGATACATGTAAATATTCAGATTTATTTACAAATGGTTTGAAATTATCTAAAGTAGAATTAACTATATCAGATAATAAACCAATAGATATATTGGTATACACAAATGATAACAATATATATATTAATGTAAAGTTTATAAAATTTGAACTGAATAATGAAGTATCTAGTGACATATTTAAATTTTAGGAGTGATTTATATGGATATAAAAAGAGGAGACATATTTTATGCCAGCTTAGGACCTGTAGTTGGAAGTGAGCAAGATGGTATAAGACCTGTTTTAATAGTTCAAAATGATGTTGGAAATAAATATAGCCCAACAATAATAGCATTAGCTATAACATCAAAAGTTAAAAACTATTTGCCAACTCATATAAAAATAGATGGTGAAAAGTACGGATTAGAAAAAGATTCAATAATTTTAGCTGAGCAAATAAGAACTTTAGATAAATCAAGACTAAAAGAAAAAATAGGATATTTAGATATTCAAACAATGCTTAAAGTAAAAGAAGCCCTTAAAACAAGTTTTAGTCTAAGATGTGATTTTGATAAGTTGTTTGGTGTTTGGTAGTTTATTTCTAAATTTAGTTACTTTTTACGAAAAAAATAGAATATGTATTGTAAAAAAATATATTTAATGATATAATAAATTTGTAAAAAGATAAAAATTCTGAGGTGAATTAAATGAGAAAAGGTAAAGAAATTGTTAAAAAAAATATAACACAAAAAAAACAACTATTTAAATTTAAAAATATATTTAACAAAAACAAAGAAAAAAATACTAGCGATGTAAAAACTAAAAAGAATAAAAAGACAGGATGGAAGATATTTAAAATTTTCTTGTTTTCAATGATTGCTCTTTGCATTATTGGGACAGGTATAGTTTTTGGTGTCATTTCTGGAATTATAGACAAAACTGATAGCATAGACTTAGAAGAGTTACAACTTCTTAAATTAACTTCATTTATATATGACAAAGATGGTAATGAAATAGGAAATTTATATGACAGTGAAAATAGAGTAACTGTAGAATATAAAAATTTACCAACTTCTATAGTAAATGCAGTTATATCTATTGAAGATGAAAGATTTTTTAGCCATGGTGGTATAGATCTAAAAAGAACAGGCGGAGCCGTTTTTAGTTATATATTTAATGGTGGTAATTCTACTGCTGGTGGTGGTAGTACAATAACTCAACAATTAGTTAAAAATATAAGTGAAGATAAAGAAACTTCATGGACTAGAAAAATAAGAGAATGGTATAGATCTATATCTTTAGAGAGCAAACTTTCTAAAGAACAAATATTAGAATCATATTTAAACACAATATATTTAGGTGACGGAGCATATGGTGTTGAAGTTGCTTCACAAAATTATTTTGGTAAATCAATTAAGGATATAAATATTGCTGAAGCTGCAGTACTTGCTGCTGCAATACAATCTCCTGAAGCTACAAATCCATATAAGAGTGAAGAAGCTAAAGCAAAATTACTTGAAAGAAAAGACTTAGTACTTAAACAAATGCTTAAATTGGGTAAAATATCTCAAGCTGAATATGATGATGCTTCTAAATACGTAATTGTATTTAAGAAAGAGTCAGTATCTGCTACTGAGAAAATTCAATCATACTTTGTTGATGCTGTAATTGAACAAGTTATAGCAGATTTACAAGAACAAAAAAATGTAACTCGTGGAGTTGCAATTAAAATGTTATATTCTGATGGATATAAAATATACTCAACAGAAGATCCAGCAGTACAAAAAGCAATTGATGAAGCTTATAATAATCAAAAACTATTTTATACAGATAAAAAAGGAGATTTCATGCAATCATCAATGGTTGTAATGGATCAATCAACAGGTAATGTTGTAGGATTAATAGGTGGTGCAGATCCAAAGGTAGGAACACTTACATTAAATAGAGCTACACAAACATTTAGACAACCAGGTTCTACTATGAAACCACTTGGAGCATATGGACCTGCTTTTGAACAAGGAGTTGTCGCACCAGGTATGGGTCTTGATGATAGCCAGTTTACAATTGGCAAATGGACACCTAAAAATTACTACGGATATTTTAATGGATATGTTACAGCGAGACTTGCTATATCTAAATCTATGAATATTCCTGCTGTTAGAGCAAATATTAGAGCGGGTGTAGAGGCAGCATATCTATTTGCTAAAAATACTGGTCTTGTAGATTTAGTAGAAGCAGATAAAAACTCAGCTTCACTTGCATTAGGTGGTGTAACAAAAGGATTTACAGTTCTTGAAATGGCAAATGCATATGCAACTATTGCAAATGGTGGAATACATATGACACCTAAATTATATACAAAAGTATTAGATAAAAATGAAAAAGAAGTGCTAAAACAAGATACTACTGCTAAAAGAGTAATGAAAGACTCTACTGCATTTATGCTTACAGATTGTTTACAAACAGTTGTAAAAAGTGGTACAGGAGCAGGTACAATTAGAGTAGGAAATATGCCAGTAGCAGGTAAAACTGGTAATACAGATGATGATTATGATCAATGGTTTATTGGATATTCACCATATTATACTATTGCTGCTTGGAATGGTTACGATACAAACAAATCTATAGGTTATAGAAATAGTGTAGGAGCATATCCATATACTTCTATGGTAGTATTTAATACAGTATTAAATGCTATAAGTAAAAATCAACCAATTAAACAGTTTGAAAAACCAGCTACAGTAGTAACTGCTTCAGTATGTAGAATATCTGGACTTGTTGCAACAGATGCATGTAGAAATGATCCTAGAGGGGATCAGACTAATACTGATTTGTTTGCAGTTGGATCTATACCTACTAAAACATGTAATATACATAAATCAGTTAGTATATGTAGTGAAACAGGTCTTCTAGCTACAGATTTTTGTCCTAATCCGGTAACTAAATCATTCATAACTAGAGATTATGTTCCGGTTATTAAACCTAGAGATTGGGGATTTATGATACCAACAGCTACTTGTAATGTACATACCCAAAAAAAAAATCAAGAGGTAGACATATATAATGTTACTATGTAAGGGAGTTATAAATGAAGAAACTTAAGATATTTGGTATGTTTATTTTATTTGAAATAATATTTGTACCAGTACTGTCAATTATTTTAATATATTATGGACCATTTACAAATTTAAAAGAAATAATAGTAACAACAGCAATGACAACTATGACACATCAATATTTTGCAACATTATTCTTAAGTGATGCTGAAATAGCTCAAATACTAGAAAAGAATAGACCTTCTGAAAATATTGCTGAACAAGTTGTTGGTGATATACAAGTTGCTACAAATAACACTGATGGAATAGAACTTGTTGATGTTAGTTCAAAAACTTTTAAGGGATATTTACTTATAGTAAATGATCCCTCAAGAGTTAAACTTGGAATAGCTCCAAGACTTGGAACAGTAGGTGCAACTACATCACAAATAGTTAAAGAATATGATGGTATTGCTGGTATAAATGCTGGTGGTTTTGCAGATGATGCATTAGGCACAGGTGGTAAACCAAGTGGAATGATAATTTCAGATGGTAAACTTAAATCTACTAAAGCAAGTGGAAGTTATAGTATTGTAGGGCTTGATAAATCAAATAGAATGATTGTTTCAAACTCTATGTCTTATTATACTATGTTAAATAAAAACATTAGAGATGCCGTTACATTTGGACCAACAATTATTGTTAATGGGGTACCTACTATAAAAAGTGGAAATGGCGGTTGGGGAATTCAACCTAGAACTGCTATTGCGCAGAAAAAAGATGGGACAATCTTAATGCTAGTTATTGATGGTAGACAGGCTGACAGTTTAGGCGCAACACTTAAAAATGTTCAAGATATATTTTTAAAATATAATGCATACAATGCATATAATTTAGATGGTGGGACTTCTAGTACTATGATATTTGATTCAAAAGTTGTAAACAAACCAAGCAATACAATGGGTGAACGTTATGTTCCTTGTGCATTTATAGTTACAAAACCGAGTTCTGAATTAGCATCAGACAAAATAGTAGAATAGGAGTGAAAATATGAAAAAATTTTTAAAATACATATTCACTTTTATGGCCTTTGGAGTTTTGTTTACAATGATTTGTCTAACATTTGCTGATAATTTTGTATATTCACTTAATAATTCAAGTGTAATATCACAAAATAGTGATAGTTTAAAAGAAGTTTCACTTAAAGAAAATATAAAAATAGATAGTGAAAGTACACTTGTACAATATTCATTTGATAACAAATATTACACATATTTAAAAGATGGTAAAATATATATATATAACACAGAAAAAAAAGAGTTAATTGAAACAATTGAAGAAGATTATCCTATATGTTTTTCTAACTTATTATATGATAAAAATTTAATTGTATATTTTACACAAAAAAAGACAGGAACAAGTTCAAAGTTAACTCTTAAAACTTATGAGATTAGTTCTAAGAGTATAAAACAAGAAGAAGATTATACAATAAATAATTTCAATAAAATAAAACAATTTGAAGGTTCACCAGCAATAAATATTATATACATAAATATAGAAACAAAAACTGGTGTAAAAGAAAATAATATTATATACAGAATTGATTTATTTAAAGGTATGTCACAAGTTGTTTCTGGCAAAATTATAACAAGGCTTTCTATGTTAAAACAAAAAGATAGACTTTATTATGAAGATAGTAAAGGAGATATATATTATTCAGGTGGTACATTAAATATATTCAAAGAAGATGTTCATCTTATTGGAACGGATTTAGACGATAATATTTATTTTATCTCTGCTAAAAATAAAAACAAAGTATATAAAGTACAAAATAATAAAATAATTGATACAATACAGTTATCTGATACAGATATTGTTAGTTGGTATAGTGATAATACAAATGTATATTTAATTTATCCTACATATATAATTAACGTAGCATCTGAAAACTTTAATAAAAGATTAGTGAAACTTTCAAATTATGTTACTTTTGAATCAATTAAAGGTAATACTGTATATTTAAAAACTAGTGATAATACAATTATAACAAGAGAATTGTTAAAATAACAAGGGGGATCTAATGGAAGAGATAGTTAGAGCTATAATACTAGGAATAGTGCAAGGTTTAGGCGAATTTTTACCTATATCTAGTTCAGCACATTTAATAATTGTAAGATACTTATTCAACTTTCCAGAAATGTCAATATCATTTGATGTTGCACTTCATTTTGGTACACTTATAGCAGTAATGGGTGTATTTTGGAAAGATTGGGTAGTATATATTAAAGGTGTTTTTAATAGAGTTGTTCATAAAAAAACTTCTTTTGAAAATAATATGTTTTGGTATTTAGTGGCTGCTACTATTCCAGGTGCTTTAATAGGAATGCTATTAGAAACTCAAGTAGAAAATATATTTAGAACTTCAATGGTTCCTATAGCTCTAACTTTAGCTATAATGGGTATATTTATATACCTTGGAGATAAGTATGCGGAAAAAAAGTATAAAAAACAAACTAAATTTGAAGATTTAACTTTTAAACAGACATTTATAATAGGATTGTCACAAGCATTAGCTATTATTCCGGGTTTTTCTAGATCTGGAACTACTATTGTAACTGCAAGACTTATGGGAATAACTAGAGAAGCAGCAGCTAAATTTACTTTTTTACTTTCTGCACCTATTATATTTGGTGCTACAATTGTAAAATCTAAAGAATTAGTAACAGGATTTAATTTAGAACTTGTTGTAGGTATATTTACAGCTGCTATAGTTGGTATAATTACAATAAAGTTTTTACTAAGTTATATAAAAAACAATGGATTTGCTATATTTGCATATTACAGAGTAGTTTTAGCAATTATTGTTCTTATAAAAGTATTAAGTGTAGGTTAAGGGGGATTTATTATGATAACATATGATGAATTAATAAAAAGTTTAAACGTTTTACTTGTTGATGATGATGAGGATTTTGTAAATATTGCTTATTTGTATTTAAAATCAAAAGGATATAATGTTGACGTTGTAAATAACGGAAAAGAAGCAATTGAAATTATAAGACAGGAAAAACATCAAATTGTTCTTCTTGACTATTTTATGCCAGAAGTTTCTGGTGAAGATGTAGTAACAGAAGTGCGTAAATTTAATCAAGAGGTTGTTATTATAATACAAACTGGATTTGCTGGACAAAAACCACCGATTGATACAATGCAAAGATTAAATATACAAAATTACCATGATAAAACAGAAGGAATGGACAAGTTGAATTTAGAATTAATTTCTGCTGTTAAAATATTTAATCAACAAAATCAAATTGCTATTTCTAAGTATAAGAGTAATGCAATTAGTAAACTTATTAGTTCTATAGTTTTAAATATTAAATCTAGTTTAATGTCAATAGGTGCAGGACTAGAAATAACAAATATGATAATAAGCGAATCAAAAAGTGATGTAGGCTTAGACAATATTGCTAAACTTGGAAACTTTTACGAAAACAATAAAACAAATTTAGAAAAAATAGATAAAGTTCTTACTGCAATAATAAAAGAGACTAATGAAAGTGATCAAGATATAATGTCTGATAGTGAAATAAGTGAAGTTGTTAATTTGATTTTATCTAATGAATTAAAACAAAAAGGTGTTAATTTTAATACTAGAGTTTCACTTAGAACTAATAGTTATATAACTGGAAATGTAAATGATATTATATTTATAATTTGTGAAATTATATTTAAACTTATTAAAATATCTGTAACTCCTGCAAATATAACATTTACTTTAACAGAGGATGAATTAGATTGGTATTTCATAGTAGAAAGTAGTGAAGTAGAAAAATTAAGTAATAATGATTTATATATTCTTAAAAATATCATTTTATCAATAAAAAATGTTGATTTGGTTAAAGAAACAGATAGCATTAAAATATTACTTAAAAAAACTGTATAATATGACAATAAAATAACAAAAATAATGGTTTTATACTAAAGGTTAGATATTTAAAACATATTTAATCTTTATTTATATAATTTGTTGTAAATTATATAAATAAATGGTATAATAACCATGTAAAATATATTAAATCTAGGAGGATAAATTATGTTTAAAAAATTTGAAACTACATTCGCAGGCAAAAAGCTTGTTATTGAAACAGGAAAGATGGCTTGTTTAAGCAATGGCTCATGCCTTGTTAAATATGAAGATACTGCAGTACTTGTAAATGCTACAATGTCAAAAGAACCAAGAGATGGAATAGATTTTCTTCCATTATCAATAGATTATGAAGAAAAATTATATGCTGTAGGAAAAATACCAGGAAGTTTTATGAAAAGAGAAGGAAGACCTACAGACAAAGCAATACTTGCAGGTAGAGCAATTGATAGACCTATGAGACCATTATTTCCACATGACTATAGAAATGATACATCAGTTCATGTAACTGTTATGTCTGTTGATCCAGACATACTTCCAGAAATACCAGCAATGATTGGTGCATCTATAGCTCTTAATATATCAGATATACCTTTCGATAAAATTATTGGAGGTGTAAAAGTTGGATTAGTTGATGGAAATTTGATACTAAATCCTAACTTAGAAGAAAGAGTAAAATCTAATTTAGATTTAACTGTTGCTGCTACATATGAAAAAGTTTGTATGATTGAAGCAGGAGCTAACGAAGTAGACAATGAAACAATGGTAAAAGCTATAAAACTTGCACATGAAGAAATAAAGAAAATATGTGTATTTATTGCAGAAATAAAAAAAGAAATAGGAAAACCAAAAGCTGAATATAAATCTTTTGCAGTACCTGCTGAATTAATGAATGAATTAAAAGAAATTATTGGAGACAAAATGTCTTCTGCAGCAAGTACAACAGATAAAAATGTAAGAGATTTAAATATGGATAATATAAAGAAATTAATAAAAGAAGAATATATAAAAAATCATAGTGAAGATGCTTATTCAAAAAATAAGAGTATGATAGCAGAAGCTATATATACATTACAAAAGAAAGAAGTAAGAAGACAAATAATAGATAATGGCATGAGACCAGACGGAAGAGCAATGGATGAAATTAGACCACTTAGCGCTGAAACTCATATATTAGAAAGAACTCATGGTAGTGCATTATTTAGTAGAGGACAAACACAAGTTTTATCTGTAGTAACACTTGGAACTTCATCTGAAGAACAAAAATTAGATGGAATTGATGAAGAATTAACAAAAAGATATATTCATCATTATAATTTTCCACCATATAGTGTTGGAGAATCTAGACCTTCAAGAGGACCGGGTAGAAGAGAAATAGGACATGGAACATTAGCTGAAAAAGCATTAGTACCAGTTTTACCTTCTAAAGAAGATTTTCCATACACAATACGTGTAGTATCTGAAATACTTAGTTCTAATGGATCTACATCACAAGGTAGTATATGTGCATCAACACTTGCTCTTATGGATGCAGGAGTACCAATAAAATCAGCAGTAGCAGGAATATCTACAGGACTATTTACTAAAGATGATAATGTAGATGATTATATAATGGTAACAGATATTCAAGGTATTGAGGATTTTTTCGGAGATATGGACTTTAAAGTAGCAGGAACTAAAAAAGGTATAACTGCTATACAAGTTGATATAAAAATAGATGGATTATCTTATGAAGTAATTGAAGAAGCTTTTGAAAAAACATATAAAGCTAGATGTTATATATTAGATGAAATAATGCTTAAAGAAATATCAGAACCTAGAAAAGAAATATCTAAATATGCACCTAAGATAACTACAATATCAATTAATCCTGATAAAATACGTGATGTTATAGGCACAGGTGGTAAAGTTATTAACAAGATAATTGAAGAAACTGGTGTTAAAATAGATATTGATGAAACAGGTAAAATATTTATAGCTGGAACAGATTCTGCAATGGTAAATAAAGCTATAGCAATAATTGAAGGTATAACAAAAGATGTTGAAGTTGGAGTAGTATACCAAGGTAAAGTTACTAAAATAATTGCTTGTGGTGCTATAGTTGAGGTAATGCCTGGTAAAGAAGGTCTTCTTCACATATCTAAAATGTCAAAAGTTAGAATAAATAGAGTAGAAGATGTAATGAATCTTGGAGACACAGTTGTAGTAAAAGTAACAGATATAGATAAAGAAAATGGTAAGTTTAGTTTAATAGCTAATGATTTAGTAAATAAAGAGGTGTAATTTATTGCAAGTTTATGCATTTGTTGGTAAAACAGGGACAGGGAAGAGCTATAATGCTCTTCATGTCGCTCATAAATATGATATTAAATATTTAATTGATGACGCAATACTAATAAAAGATAATAAAGTTATATGTGGTAAATCAGCTAAAACTGAAGATACGAAAATTGCATCCGTTAAGGCGGCAATTTTTTTAAATACAGACAAGAGAAATGAAATGATAAATGCAATTAGAATTGAAAAACCAGATAAATTACTTATACTAGGTACTTCAGATGGAATGGTAGAACAAATTGCAGACAAACTTGAATTAGGCGAAATTAATCACAAAATATATATTGAAGATATTGCAACTAAAGAAAATATTGATATTGCTAGAAAGTCAAGAATTGAGGAAGGAAAACACGTTGTTCCAGTTCCAACATTTGAAATAAAAGAGCAATTTTCAGGATATTTTTTAGATCCACTTAGAATATTTAATTCATTTTTGAAAAATGGAGAAAGTACTTCTGAAAAAACTATTATTAGACCAACATTTAGTTATTTGGGAAAATACTATATAGCTGAGAAGGTAATAAATGAAATTATTGAACATGCTGCTACTAAAATAGATGGAATCACTAAAATATATAAAGTATTATCTGCAAAATACATAGATGGAATTAAAATAGATATTGACGTTGAAATTAAATACGGAACAAATATTCCTGGTATAAGTAACAGATTAAGAAATATTATAGTACGTGAAGTAGACAGAGCAACTGGTATAAATATATTTAGTATAAACATAAATATAAAAGGAATCACTAAATAGCGGGGGTTGATATATATGGAAACTATGAGATTTAGAGAGACAAAAAAAAGTAGCTACAAAGGTCAAATATTTATAATTATATTATTTTTGACTTTAGGAGCAATAATAACATATTTTGCAATTAATACTGAAAAAGAGCCTGCTTTGATAGGACAATTACAATCAGATATTGCGGATAAATCTAGTTTAGAAGAAACTAATGCTTTAATTGGTGTTGAAGAGCCTGTGGAAAATGCATCTGATTTATATACAGTTAAAGATAAAAGTATAAGTTCAGATAAAACTATAAAAAAATTAAAAGCAAACATAACAGTTCCTGTAATCACTATAAAAGATGAATTGTTAACTGTAGTAAATGAACAAATATATAATAAATTTAATGATGCATATAATGCTTTTAAGACATCAGCTGCAACTTTTGATAATAATTATACATATACTGTTACATACAAAGTATATGATAATATTGTAGGTAATAAAAATGTAATATCAATAACTATACACGAAAGAATGAAAGATGATACTGCAAAAGATCCTTCTATACAAAAAATACATACATATAATATTAATTTAAAAGATGGATCAATCTTAAAACAAGAAGATGTTATAGTTGATATATTAGGTCCAACATATAAAGATAAGATAAAAATGGCACTTAAAGATTATGTTATAAGTAAAGAAGTTGAATATAATTACTCATATACTGGATTAGAAACTTTTTATATAGAAGATAATAAAATTCATTTCATATTTGATTCAAATGTGTTAGTGGATAAAAAATATGACATAGTAGATATTACAATATAAATTATTAGAGGGGAATGAAAAATTAATGGTAGATTCAATGGAAAAAATAGTTAGCTTATGTAAATCTAGAGGATATATATATCCTGGTAGTGAAATATATGGCGGACTTGCAAATACGTGGGATTATGGTCCACTTGGAGTAGAATTTAAAAATAATGTTAAGAAAGCATGGTTTAAGAAGTTTGTACAAGAATCTAAATATAACGTAGGTTTAGATTGTGCAATTCTTATGAATCCTAAAACTTGGGAAGCTTCTGGACATCTTGGAGGATTTTCAGATCCACTTATTGATTGTAAAGAATGCAAGTCTAGATTTAGAGCTGACAAAATAATTGAAGAACATGCTTTTGCAAAAAAAATGGATATAAAAGTTGAAGGCGTAAGTGATGAAGACTTAGTTAAATTACTTTATGAGCATAAAGTAGTATGTCCTAAATGTGGTAAACTAAATTATACAGAAATACGTAAGTTCAATTTAATGTTTAAAACATTTCAAGGAGTAACAGAAGATTCGCTTAGTACAGTATATTTAAGACCAGAAACTGCACAAGGTATATTTGTTAATTTTAAAAATGTAGCTAGAACTACAAGAAGAAAAGTACCTTTTGGAATAGCTCAAATTGGTAAAGCTTTTAGAAATGAAATAACACCAGGTAACTTTATATTTCGTACACGTGAATTCGAACAAATGGAACTTGAATTTTTCTGTAAACCTGGAGAAGATTTGAAATGGTTTGAATATTGGAGAAAATATGCAGTAGATTTCTTACTTAATTTAGGTATGAAAGAAGAAAATATACGTTTGAGAGATCATGAGAAAGAAGAATTATCTCATTACAGTAATGCAACAACAGATATTGAATTTAGATTTCCTTTTGGATTTGGAGAACTATGGGGTATAGCTGATAGAACAGATTTTGATTTACAACAACATATGAAGTTTTCTGGTGAAGATATGAATTATCTAGATACACAGACTAATGAAAGATATGTTCCATATTGTATAGAACCTTCACTTGGTTGTGATAGAGCACTACTTGCTTTTCTATGTAATGCATATGAAGAAGAAGCAATAGGTACTGATGATTCTAGAATAGTTTTAAAACTACATCCATTCTTAGCACCTATTAAAATAGGAGTTTTACCATTATCTAAAAAACTAACTGAAAAGGCTGAAGTAATATATCAAAATTTATGTAAAAAATATATGTGTGATTTTGATGATTCTGGAAGTGTTGGAAAAAGATATAGAAGATATGATGAAGTTGGAGTTCCATATTGTATAACTTATGATTTTGATTCAGAAGTTGATAACTGTGTTACAATAAGAGACAGAGATACAATGATTCAAACAAGAGTTAAAATTGAAGAACTTGAAAATTGGTTTTCAAATAAATTTGAAATATAAGAGGTACTAATTATGAAAAACAAAAAAATCATTAAAAACAAAAAAAACAAAAATAAATTAATATTTGTTGTGATTATTTTACTTGTTTTAATTTTAGTTATTGCGACTATATTAATTTTATTTAAAACTAATTTATTTAAAAATAATAATGAACAAATTAATACTAATATTGAATTAAAATTACCTTTTTCAGAAAAAGAATATAAAGATTTAGCTGGATATGACTTCTATACAAAAAAAGATGGAACAGTACTAGTAAAGTCAAATGAAAATTTTAAGATGTCTAATGTTTCTTCTGAAGGAACTACAATAAAAGTAAATGAAAAAGTAGTTAAAATAGAAGTATATAAAGTAGAAGGAAATGGAGTACCATCAAAAGTATTGTTATTAACTGAAAACGGAACTTTGTATAATCTTGATTTAGGACAAGACGTATTAAATAATTTAAACTTATATAAATATATTTTTACTGGAAAAATTAAAGATATTAAATCAGTTGAGTTTATGGGATTTTGGCTTAATGAAATAAGTGCTGTAGAGCTTGCTAATAGCGAAATTAGAGTTGTTGGTCCACAAAACATATTACTATCACCATCAACTTATTCTATCGGAAAAAACGTTATATCTCTTTCAGTTAATGGAAGTTATATTGTAATAGAAAACGATGATAAAATAAGATTAGGTGATATAAATAAAGATAAGTATTTTAGTATATCAGAAGAAAAATGGATAAATGAAACTGCAACTACTACTGAGTATACATACTTAAAAAATGAAACTGGTAAAATTATAAAGGCTAAAGACTTTAAATCTTTAAACGATGAGGATATAACTAATATATATGTAATTACAGATGAAGACAAACTTATTTATTTAAGTTTTGACTATAAATCAATACTTAATGATAATAAAATATTAGAAAATTATGAAATTAAATTAAATAAGCCGGTTACTGAATTTGCTTATAAAGAATCAATTGGCACAGTTACAATTAAATTTAAAGATGGAACTTGTGCTGATATAAAAGATAACAATTTAATATTTGGAATGTTTTCAAATAACAATGCTTTCTTTACATTTTCTAAGCAAGATTTTAAAAATAATATTGAATATAAAATTTTAACAGATAAATTAGGTGTTAATTATAAAATTAAAGATTATCAAGTTATATATGATGTTTTAGAAAATGGAAGTATATATCTTATAAATGTATTCATGATAACTGAAGATAACAAAATGAGAATGACACGTATATCTAATAGTCAGGGAGAAAATTATATAGACCAAATGAAAGTTAAAGAAATTGATAGTGAAAAACTAATTGATAAATTTGATAGACAATATAATGATTATGATGGATATACAACAAATATAATTTTTAAAGATGGTACTAAAATTGATTTTAATACATTTGTTAAAGATTATTTATCGTTAGGTTAAGGAGTTGATTTTATGAAAAAAAATATATTAAAATACACAATTGTAAGTGTAATAATATTCTCTATGATCCTTGCAGTTTTTGCAGGATTAATATCAGCAGTAATGTCTGCTTAAATTAAATTTGAGGTGAAGTGAATGATTCAAACAATATCATCGGAGTTTGTTAAATTTATGTATATACTATCAAGTATATTACGTTTAAACAGCCCATTAAGAGTATTAATATTAGTTATGGATATTGCTATAGTTGTGTTAATAGTTTATTATTTTTATAGACTAATAAAACAAACTAGAGCAGAACAAATAGTAAAGGGTGTACTAATACTATTACTATTATTAGTAATGTCAAATTTATTTGATATGGTAATACTTAAGTTTTTACTTACAAATATAATGACATATGGAGTATTACTGATTATTGTAGTATTTCAACCTGAACTTAGAAATGCATTTGAAAAAATAGGTAGAAATAGCAAATTATCTAATGTATTTGATATGGAAGATAATATGGTACTTAGACACTCTATATCAGAAATAATTAAAGCTGTTGAGATAATGTCACTCAAAAAAATAGGTTTACTTATTGTTATTGAGAGAGAGACTAAAGTATCAGAAGTATTAAAAGATGGTATTAACTTATCTGCTAAAGTTTCATCTGAGTTACTTCAAAATATATTTATGCCAAGAACACCACTTCATGATGGAGCGGTTATAATTGACAAAACTCAAATTTTGGCAGCAAAATGTATACTTCCACTTGCATCTGAGAATACTGTTGAAAAAAGACTCGGAACAAGGCATAGAGCAGCAGTTGGTATAACTGAGATATCTGACGCACTAGTTATAGTCGTATCAGAAGAAACAGGAATTATATCAATAGCTGAAAATGGTAAATTAAAAAGAAATCTAAATGGAGAACAGTTAAAAGATCTTTTACTTAAAAAAATAGATAGACCAAGGTCTCTAAGGTCTTTAAAAAATATGAAGAAAGACTAATAAATATACTTTTGTTATCATATATTTTATAAGGTGATTAAAGTTGAAAATTGTTTTTTTTGATATATTAAAGAATAGTAAAAAATCTATTAAAATAGAAAAATATCTAAATACATTTGGAGAAACTATCTATGTATATATAAATGAAAGTATTACACTTAATAATAATATAATAGATAAGTTGAAAAATAAAATTTTAGAAAAGTATATAAGTGGTCAATTCAAATCTAAAAAATTTGATGATTCAAAATATATATACATAACATCACATGAATTTGATAATAATAATGTTTTAAAAGAAAAAATGATTACTCTTTTAGACAATAGATTTAATGAAGTCATAGGTAATGATACAATTAAAAAGAATAGTATAAAATATTTACAAACTTATGGTAATGAATCAAAAGTATTGTGCATAATATCTGAAAAGATTGATATTGCTATATTACTTGAGTTTATACAAAAGTTTAAAATTGTAGATTTTATATATCTAGGACATATAGATATCAATTTTTTTAAAAATGTAAATAATATTAATTTAGAATATGGATCAGCTGTTTCTTTTATTAAGTGTATTGATTTAACAATGTATAATATTTATATAGTATTTAACCAAGTAGATCTAAGCAGTTATATATTAAATCGTAAAAGTAAATACCTAGATTTAACTTCTTCAGATAACGATATATATAGCAATGAATATAGAATATATAATAAATATTCAAATGAGATAGTAAATAAAGAAAATTATAGTAAAACAAGGGTAGGTAAGCTAATCTGCATGTACTTGACAGATAGTGTATAATATTACAAACCTAATTTAGAGGAGGAATTTAAAATGGATGACAGACAAATAGTAATTACTGAAGAAGGATATAAAAAATTAGAAGTTGAACTAGCTTTTTTAAAAGGACCTAAGAAAATGCAAGTTGCTGAAAGAATTAAGATAGCTAGAGAATTTGGTGATATATCAGAAAACTCAGAATATGATGAAGCAAAAAATGAACAAGCTTCGTTAGAGTCTAAAATAATTGAAACAGAAAACACTTTACGTTTAGCTAAAGTAGTAGATGACGATGAAGTTTCTACTAGAGTAGTTGGCGTCGGTGCTAAAGTTAAGGTATTTGACTATGAATTTGAAGAAGAATTAGATTATTGCATAGTTGGAGCTTCTGAAGTTAATTTAGAAACAAACAAAATATCTAATGAATCTCCTGTAGGAAAAGCATTAATTGGTAAAAAGAAAAATCAAGATGTTTTTGTTGAAACTCCAGGTGGAATATCTAAATATAAAATACTTTCAATAGTAAGACAATAAAATTAGTAAAATTTAATATACGAAGGGATGTGAATTATTGTGGATAACAATAACAATGAACAAGAAATAACAGTAGAAGATTTAAACAAACTTGTAGAGGTGAGAATAGAGAAACTTAAAGATTTACAAGCAAATAACAAAAATCCTTTTTTTGTAACAAAATGTGAAATAACTAATTTTAGCAGCGATATAAAAGATACTTTTGTTGAAGATACTGAACTACAAGTAAAAATTGCTGGTAGAATCATGTCTAAAAGAGCTATGGGTAAAGCATCTTTTTGCGATATTCAAGATAGTAAAGGAAGAATACAATTATATGTTAGAGCTGATATGATAGGTCTTGATTCATATGAAGATTTTAAAAAATATGATATGGGAGATATTGTATACATATCTGGAACAGTTTTCAAAACACATATGGGAGAAGTTTCTGTTAAAGCAACAAGTGTACAACTTGTTTCTAAATCTTTAATACCATTACCAGAAAAATGGCATGGTTTAAAAGATGTTGATTTAAGATATAGACAAAGATCTGTTGATTTAATAGTAAATAATGAAGTAAAAGATACTTTCATAAAAAGAAGTAAGATAATAAAAGCTATGAGAACATATTTAGAAAGTAATGGCTATTTAGAAGTAGATACACCTATGTTAAATATTGTTCCTGGTGGAGCAGCAGCTGAACCATTTGAAACATATCATAATGCTTTAGATATGAAATTATACCTTAGAATATCACCTGAATTATATCTAAAAAGATTAATAATTGGTGGATTTGATAAAGTATATGAAATAGGAAAAAACTTTAGAAATGAAGGAATTTCTGTTAAGCATAATCCTGAATTTACTAATATGGAACTTTATTCTGCATATGATGATTATAATGATATGATGAATGTAACAGAAGAAATGATTCAATACATAGCTAATGATGTTGTAGGAACAGAAAAGATAAATTACCAAGGACAAGATATTGATTTATCTGGTAAATGGAAAAAAATAACTATGATTGATTCTATAAAAGAAGTTACTGGAGTAGATTTTAATACTATACTTACTAATGAAGATGCTATTGCAGCAGGCAAAAAGCTTAATTTAGAAGTAGATAGTACATACAAAAGAGGAGATGTTATTAATTTAGCATTTGAAGAAAAAGTTGAAGCAACTTTAATTCAACCTACATTTATAATGGATTATCCAGTAGAAGTTTCTCCACTTACAAAAAGAAGACAAGATAAACCAGAATTAGTTGAAAGATTTGAATTATTTATAGGTGGAAGAGAATATGGTAATGCATACTCAGAACTTAATGATCCAATCGATCAAAGATATAGATTCGATGATCAAGTAGCTCAAAGAGAAGCAGGAGACAAAGAAGCAAATATGCAAGATGATGAATTCTTAACAGCACTAGAATATGGAATGCCACCTACAGGTGGACTTGGAATAGGCGTTGACAGATTAATAATGTTACTTACTGACTCAGCTTCAATAAGAGATGTATTATTCTTCCCAACAATGAAACCAATGAATAAATAATTTTACTTTAATAAAATTTTCAAAAATATATAATAACTTTTGTTATTATATATTTTTTTGTCAAGTTTTTGTATTTTATATAAAAAATATGAAATAATAATACTATATATGGATATATTTATTGTTAACAATTTTTTGCATAAATAATAAAAAATAGTTAATAATATAAGTAAAATATATATATTGGAGGTATTTGATGAAAGCAACAGGAATAGTTAGAAAAATTGATGATTTAGGTAGAATTGTTATACCTAAAGAAATAAGAAAAGGTTTAAGAATAAGAGTAGGAGATCCATTAGAAATATATGTTGAAAAAAATGGTGAAATAATTCTTAAAAAGTATGCACCTATGGGAGACTTATTAAAAATATCTGAACAATTTGCTGATACATTATATAAAACATCAGGTTTCGCTGTATGTATCACAGATACAGATAGTGTAACTGCGGTAAGTGGATGTCCTAAAAAAGACTATCTAGATAAAGAAATAAGTGATAATATATTAAACATAATGGAGGAAAGATCTCTTTGGTCTACAAAAGATGATATAATAATGAAAATAATTAAAGGTGAAGGACCAACTAAGTATACATCACAAATAATAGCACCTATAATAACTGATGGAGATGCAATTGGAAGTGTGATATTATTTTCACTTGACTATACAAAAAAAGTAACAGAAGTGGAATTAAAATTAGTTCAATCTGCAGCAACATTTTTAGGTAAACAGATGGAGTTATAAATTTAAATAATAAATAATAGGTGTAGAGTAAATGGTACCCTTTGTCAAGGACACTAATAAAAAAAGTGTTTAAAGTATTAATGTTTATTAAGCTGTAAGATGATTTCTGTATTGTACAGGAGTCATCTTTTTTAAATTCCATTGATATCTATGAT
>Ga0209100_1000899_pt1 | contig 22632 bp, 19 predicted proteins | sample lystaG_FD_185480 | JGI IMG/M metagenome (GOLD analysis project Ga0209100, IMG submission 185480) | Glacier valley bacterial and archeal communities from Borup Fiord, Nunavut, Canada, to study Microbial Dark Matter (Phase II) -... | ecosystem: Environmental > Aquatic > Freshwater > Ice > Glacier ...
CTGTGCCCATAGTGGCGCACTCGGCAATATGTCGATCACAGGCAGCAGCAATAACATCAAAAAGGGGATGACAGGCAGCAAATAACGCGGTCCCCAGCCTAGCCCGCCGTACCAGTTAACGTTTTGCAAAGCGGCATAGCCCATGCTGAGCACAACCAGCGTTACCACTGGCATTGCAAGCTGTCGCCACTGCTTTTGCCGCCACAAGCGCACAGCGCCCCATAGGCTGATCAGCAACACCGGCGAAAATGCCCACAAACTGCGCCCCGGACTGAGCAAATAGCCGCCTAACGCTTCTGGGAAAGCGGCCATTTGTGGCAGCGCACGGCTCAAACGTGCCAGCACATCATAGCGCCCACTGGCGATAAAGTGCGAGCCGATAATGATCGTTGCCAACCCGATCGCGATCAGCCCGACAGCGCCGAACAGTGCCCGCCGATCGAGCCGCCGGATCGACGCAGGCAGCACGATCACAAACAAAGTCGGAATTAAGAGCAGTGCCGCGCCCTTCGCAAACAGCGCTGCACCCATGAGCACGAGCGCGAGCACTAGCCAGACCGCGCGCGATAAACGCATTGTATTCTCTGACAAGCTCAAACGTCGCCACCGCTCCAAACTGTACGCGCAGCTCAGCGCCAACAGCGTGAACAGCGGCTCACGGAAGAACGCTTTGCTATACGGCCATGCCATTGTCGCCACGCCAAATACCAGCGCGCCGATCAATGCAGTGCGTTCGCGCCAACCTAACAGCACGCCGTAATAAAACAGCACGACCGCCGCAGCTGCCGTGATCAGCACGTTGAGCAGCCATACCGTTTGCATCAGGCCAAAGCCCGGCACGATTTGCGCCAACCCCAATAAGGGCAGCGCGGCAAACACTTGTAACGGATCGGAGTCGAGCGATGGGACGGGCGCATTGTTCGGGTACGTGCCGATCGGTCGTAAGTAATTGGTGGTGCTCAGCCACAGGTTGCCATGCTGTGCAAAGCTGTGTACGCTGTCGTATAGCAGCAGTTCATCATCGCTGATGGCATGGCCGCTGTACGTGACAAAATAGAGTGCCGTCAGCAGCGCAAACAAGCACACCGCACGCACACCACGACGGACGCACTCAATCACGGTTTGCACTCACGGCGCGCCTGACTAGACAACGGCGATCGCTTCAATCTCGATCAGCATCTCCGGGTTGATCAACCCGCTGACTTCAACCATCGTAGTCACCGGGCGAATTTTGCCAAACACTTCGCCATGCGCGCGACCGTAGACTTCCCATTGCGTAATATCCGTGACGAACATGCGCGTTTGTACCACATCCGCCAATGATGCGCCTGCTTGCTGCAATGCCTGCTCAATGCGCTCCAAAATCGCTTTGGTTTGCCCATACGCATCACCCACGCTGAGCGCTGATCCATCCGGCGCGGCAGCGGTCGTGCCCGCTACGAAGATCATGTTGCCAACGCGGACGGCACGCGAATAACCGACAAGCGGCTCCCACTTCGATCCAGAGCTAATTAGCTGGTGCGGTTGGTATGGCGCTGAAGGTGTCTCTTGCATGGGGTTGCCTTTTTGAGTTTGAATGTGCTTTGCCACCCATTTTACGGGATCAGGCGCGCACTTGCGATTTTTCGGCGGCGGTGAGCAGGGCGCGTTGAAAAGGGTTGACCCCTCCCTAAATCCCTCCCCGATTACAGGGAGGGACTTTGACAGAGGCTCTGACTCCCTTCCCCTGTAATCGGGGAAAGGGCGGGGGTTAGGGGTCAACGCTTTTCAGCGCTATTGCACACTCCCTCAGTTCCGCGTAAGCTAAGGGTTACCGAACGGAAAGGTACTTACCATGTCTCCAGACACCTCTGAGCAAAACTCAGATCACGCGCTCATTCCCGCCAATAGTGTGCAGCAAAAGCATCACGCCGCTTTGCAGATCGCCCGGCAACTCAATCGCAGCGTGGCTAGAAATGCGAAACACGCGCTGCTACCCTTCAACGCGCCACGCTGGATGCTGCCGACGGCGGCGCTGCTGAGCATCACAGGCGCGTTGATCGCCGGAACTGCGGCGGCGCTCAATGCCCGTAAGCGGGTCCGTAGTACCGTCAAAGATACGCACCCTGCTATAATTGACTCGACAAGCGCACTGTCAAAAAGTACAGCGCCAATAAATACAGCGCCCATCATGCAGCAAAGCGGCGCGGCATGGATCGCGATTCGCCAATTGATGATCGTGGTGCGTACTCCGAAAATTGACGTTCAAATAGTCTCACAAGCAGTTGTCATAGTAAGCAAACCAACTGGCAAGGAATAAACAGATGACCCAACAACCTCAACCTGTCGCAACAGCAGCAACTAACGGACATACTCCGCGCCCGCAAGACAGCACGCGCCAATGCGTGAAATATTCGTTCTTCAAAGTCGATACAGCTTTTCGGCGGCTGCCGGAAGATCAGCAAATGGCGCTCAAATTAGAGTTGATCGCCACCATTCGCGGCTTCAACCGCCGGATGCTGCTGCGCCCGTACAGTCTGGTTGGCTTGCGCGGCGATGTGGATATTCTGCTGTGGCAGGTGGCAGAGGAAATCGACGCTTTTAACGCGCTGGCACAAGCCATTTTCAGCACGGGTATGGGCAGCTACATGACGATGCCATACTCGCTGCTCGCTATGACGCGCAAGAGCATTTACGATATTGGTGTGACCGATGAAGGTGAAGAAGCCGATCGCCTGATCATTCAGCCCGGCGACGGCAAATATTTATTCGTTTATCCGTTCGTCAAGACGCGCGCCTGGTATGCGCTTTCCCATGAAGAACGGCAGCGCATGATGAGCGAGCATATCCGCGTGGGTCGCCAGTATCCGCAGATCAAGCTCAACACGACGTACAGCTTCGGCTTGGATGATCAGGAATTCGTGGTGGCTTTTGAAGGCGAAAATCCAGCTGACTTTCTCGATCTGGTGATGGAGCTGCGCGATACGGAAGCCAGCCTGTACACTTTGCGCGATACGCCGACGTTCACCGCCATTAACATGACGCTGGCCGAAGCACTCGACAGCATCGGCGGCGCGCCCGTGGCCGAAACTGCGGGACCCGATATGGCGACCCATCAGGGTTGGATGCAAACGGTCGCGCTCAGCGAATTGGCTGAGGGCACGAGCGCCAAAGTTTATTTGGGCAATCAGCAAGTCGCGATTTTCAACGTGGGTGGCGAACTATTCGCGATCAACAATCGCTGCCCACACGCGCGCGGCCCGTTATGCGAAGGCACGGTTCACGACGGCGCAAATCCGAGCGTGACGTGTCCCTGGCACAAAGCTGATTTTGACCTGCGTACTGGCGCAGTGATCGACGGCCCAATTCGCACACCCGTCGAGTCCTATGCAGTGCGCGTGGGTGATGATGGGTATGTGTATATCGCTAACCATGACAGCGTAACCGCTGAGCTTCCGCATGTCGGCTAATCACCCGATCGACACATTAGCCGACAGCCGTTTCATTCGCGCGTGCCGTCGCCAACCGACCGACGCCACGCCCATCTGGTTGATGCGACAAGCCGGGCGTTACATGCCGGAATACCGCGCGATCCGTGAAAAGGTGAGCATGTTGGAAGCGATCCGCACGCCGGAACTTGCTCACGCGATCACCATGCAGCCGATCAACGCCTTTGCGATGGACGCGGCGATCATCTTTGCGGACATCCTGACGCCGTTGATCGGGATGGGCTTATCGCTCGATTTTGTGAAGGGCGAAGGCCCCGCGATCGACAACCCGATCCGCACGGCTGCCGATGTGGACGCGCTGCGCACGCCACCCACCGCCGAAACTATGCCGTTCATGACGGATGCGATCCGTTTGTGCGCCGCCGATCTGACACCGCGCAGCCTTCCATTGATCGGCTTTGCGGGTGCGCCGTTCACGCTGGCAAGCTATGCCATTGAAGGCGGCGGCTCGCGCAACTATCAGATGGTCAAAGGCATGATTTGGGACGCGCCGGACGTGTGGCGGCGGCTCATGGAAAAGCTGGTCATTGTGATCAGCGATTATTTGATCATGCAGGTGCAGGCGGGCGCGTCGGCATTGCAACTGTTCGATTCGTGGGCGGGCGTGCTCAGTCCGGCAGATTATGCGCAGTCGGTCGCGCCGTACACTCGTCAGATCATTGCCAACGTGAAAAGCAATCCGCAAAGTGCGCGTGTGCCGCTGATCTATTTCAGCATCGGGACAGGTACGTTGCTGGATCAGGTGGTCGCGCTCGGCAGCGATGTGATCAGCATTGATTGGCACTTATCGCTTGATCGGGCGTGGCAGTATATCGGCAGCGATCGCGCCATTCAAGGCAATCTCGATCCGGTGCTGTTGTTTAGCGAATGGCCTGCGCTTCAGGCAAACGTCGATCGCATTTTGGCAGAAGCGAACGGACGCCCCGGCCATATTTTCAATTTGGGGCACGGCATTTTACCGGGTACGCCCGTCGAGACGGTACGGCGTCTGGTGGATTATGTCCACGAAAAAACGCTGATCGCGCAAGCATCCGCAGAGCGTTAGCCAATGTCGCAAGTACCAGTCTTGATCGTTGGCGGCGGGATCACAGGGTTAGCGGCTGCCTGGGAATTGCAACAGCGCGGGATCGCGTATGTGCTGCTGGAAAGCGCCGATCGCTTAGGTGGCAAGATCATCACGGAGCGCGCCGACGGTTTCGTGATCGAAGGCGGCGCGGACTCGTTCCTGACGCAAAAGCCGTGGGCGTGGCAGCTTTGCCGTGACGCTGGCTTTGCCGATCAGTTCATCGGCACGAATGACGCGCATCGCAACGTGTATGTATTGCGCGGCGGACGGCTGCATCCGTTTCCGCGTGGGATGCGGTTGATCGTGCCGTTGGATGAAGCGGGCTTGCGTGAGTCGGATTTGCTGTCGGATGCTGGCAAGCAGCGCATGTTGGATGAGCCAACGATCCCGCCGCGCCTTATGAGCGATCCGATAATGGGCGTAACAAACGATGAAAGTATGGCCGCTTTTGTCGAGCGGCGTTTTGGTAAAGAAGCGCTTGACGTGTTCGGTGACTCGCTGTTGGCGGGCATTCACGTTGCCGATCCAGCCTATCTGAGCATCGCGGCCACTTTCCCAAATTATGTACAGCTAGAGCGCACTTATGGCAGCGTCATTCGTGGGATGCAGCAAACCGTCAACAGCGCAGCGCGTGATCCCGATGCGCCACCTACGGCGTTTGTGTCCTTCAAAAACGGGATGCAAACGTTGATCGAGTCGCTGGCGGCACGGCTCACGGGCGATGTACGGACCGGTTGGCGCGTCACGCATATTGCAGCAGATCGCACCGTGACAGCAGTGCATACGGAAAGTGGCGCGCAAGCCACATTCAAGCCCGACGCCGTGATCCTGAGCACTCAGGCAGGCATTGCGGCTAAGCTGTTGAACGGTCTAGCGGCGCCATCTGTTACTGAGCGTTTGAGCTACTTTGAAACGGTCAGTTCAGGGACGGTATCGCTCGGCTTTCGGACAGATCAACTCAATCACGATCTGGACGGCTTTGGCTTTGTCATTCCGCGCAGTGAGCCAACCCGTATCCGCGCGTGCACGTGGAGCAGCACCAAACTTGCCGGACGTGCGCCGGATGGTTACGCCTTGCTGCGCGTATTTGTGGGCGGCTCTGGCCGTGAAGCCGATGTTGCACTGCCCGATGATCAGTTGATCGCGCTGGCACGCGCTGATTTGCGGCAAATCATGGGAATCGACGCCGCTCCTGTGATCAGTCGTATCTTCCGCTGGCGCGACGCTAATCCGCAGTACGCCGTCGGACATATCGAACGTATCGCGCAATTAAACGAATTGTGTCCGCTGTGGCTGACGTTAGCCGGATGCAATTACGACGGCGTGGGCATCCCGGATTGTGTCCGGCAAGGGCGCACAGCCGCACAGCACGCAGTGACGATGTTATTTGCTGAAACACAAAACTTTGAAGGACAACGCAAGCTATGACCAGTGATCCAATAACCAGTAATGCACCTGTGACAGCGCTCAGCTTCGAACGCTCAGCGGAACTGTTTGCCGCCGCGCAAAAAGTGATCCCCGGTGGCGTTAATTCGCCTGTGCGCGCTTTTCGCGGAGTCGGTGGTACGCCGTTGTTCATTCAGCGCGCTCAGGGGCCGCATTTATGGGACGCCGACGGCAACCGCTATATTGATTATGTGCTGAGTTGGGGGCCAATGGTGCTCGGCCACGCCGCCGCGCCAGTCGTTGAGGCAATCCGCACGCAAGCACTGCTCGGTACCAGTTACGGCGCGCCGACTGAACTTGAAACGCGTCTGGCTGATTTGATCGTGAAGCTGGTGCCGTCGATCGAGATGCTGCGCTTTGTGAACAGCGGCACTGAAGCGACCATGAGCGCTTTACGGTTGGCGCGCGCCTACACCAAACGTTCGCTGATCGTCAAATTCGCCGGACATTATCACGGCCATAGCGATATGCTGCTGGTACAAGCCGGATCAGGGGTAGCGACTCTTGGCTTGCCGGACAGTCCGGGTGTGCCGGAAGGCGCTACCCGCGATACGCTGACGCTGCCGTTCAACGATTTGGAAGCGGTACGCGCGTTGTTTGCACAGTTTCCGGGGCAGATTGCCGCGCTGATTTTGGAGCCAGTGGTCGGCAATATGGGGTTTGTACTACCAGCGCCGGGCTTTTTGCAAGGCTTGCGTGATTTGACCACGCAAAGCGGTACGCTGCTTATTTTCGATGAAGTCATGACCGGCTTTCGGGTGGCGATCGGCGGCGCACAGGAACGCTACGGCGTGACGCCCGATCTGACCACGCTCGGCAAAGTGATCGGCGGTGGCTTGCCCGTGGGCGCATACGGCGGACGGGCGGACATCATGCACATGGTCGCGCCATCCGGTCCGATGTATCAGGCGGGCACGCTGTCCGGCAATCCGTTGGCAATGGCGGCAGGGCTGGCGGCATTGGAAGCATGGACAACCTCTGACACGTTTGCGCGCACGGAAGCCGCGACGACTGCGCTTGTGCGAGGGATCGCACAATTGGCGCGTAACGCATCAATTCCTATGCAGGCAGCCAGTGCGGGCACAATGTTCGGCTTCTTTTTCAACGCTCAACCTGTGACCGATTATGACTCCGCGAAAAAGAGCGACACCGCGCGCTACGGACGCTTTTTCCACGCGATGCTGGAACACGGCGTATACCTTGCGCCATCACAATTTGAGGCTGGATTCGTGTCAGCGGCGCACAGTTCTGCTATCATCGAACAGACATTAGACGCGATGCAAAAATCACTGGCACTGTTATAAGGCGAAGGAACTCATGGCGGCTGAACTGAGCACAGAAGTAAGCACGACGCAAACAACTTACGACGCGATCCTGATCGTGTCTTTTGGCGGGCCGGAAGGCATGGACGACGTAATGCCTTTCCTGGAAAATGTACTGCGCGGTCGCAATGTGCCGCGTGAACGGATGATCGACGTTTCGCATCATTACGCGCTGTTTGATGGAATCAGTCCGATTAATGCGCAAAATCGCGAATTGATCGCGGCGCTTATACCGGAACTGCGCGCAAATGGCGTCCATCTGCCGATCTATTGGGGCAATCGCAACTGGCAGCCGTATCTCACCGATACGCTGCGCCAAATGACCGCCGATGGAATCAAAAACGCGGTGGCATTCGTGACCAGCGCGTACAGCTCCTATTCCGGCTGTCGCCAATATCGGGAAGATATTATGCGTGCGCAAGCCGAAATTGGAAGCGACGCGCCACAAGTTGCCAAGCTGCGCGTATTCTATAATCATCCGCTGTTCATCGAAGCGAACGTCGAAAACTTGCAGGCGGCGATCGATCAGATTCCGGCGGAACGGCGCGCCGCCACATCGATCGCATTCACCGCGCACAGCGTCCCGTTAGTCATGGCGCAAGGCAGCAAATACGTGATGCAGTTACAGGAAACGTGTCGCTTGATTGCTGAACAAGCCGGACTCAGCAACTGGAAACTGGTCTATCAGAGTCGCAGCGGATCGCCGCGTCAACCGTGGTTAGAGCCGGACATTCTGCAACATCTGCAAACGCTCAAAACAGAAGGTGCGTCGGATGTGGTAGTGCTGCCCGTCGGCTTTGTATCCGATCACATTGAAGTGTGCTATGACCTGGACACTGAGGCGCAAGCGTTGGTCGCCGAACTCGATATGAAGTTGGTACGTGCCGCCACTGTCGGTACTCATCCATTGTATGTTAAAATGATCAGCGAACTGATTATCGAACGCCTTTCACATGATCCGGCACGGCAAGCGATCGGGCTGTACGGCGCGTCGCATGATGTGTGTCCGATTGATTGTTGTCAGATCATCAGCGCGTAATTTCGTGTACTATCCATGCAAGACTAGAAAGTTCAACCCATGCTTGATCGCCCAACTGCTGCTAACTTCCCTATTCCGGCTTTCGGCGTAACCGATCGACTGCAAAAGCTATCGTTCATGTTCCCCGCGATCGATGCTATTTTTCAGGAGTTCGCCACGCAGCGGCACATTCCGGGGCTTGCTTTTGGGATCGTCATGGATGGCGAACTGGTGCACAGCGGCGCTTTGGGCGTGCGCAATGTGGCTGAGCAAGCGCCTGTCATGCCTGATACGCAGTTTCGCATTGCGTCCATGACCAAAAGTTTCACAGCAATGGCGATCGTCAAATTGCGTGACGAGGGTAAGCTGCATCTGGAGGAAGCGGCGGCGCATTACGTGCCGGAACTGGCCGCGCTGACTTATCCCACCCGCGACTCAGCCCCGATCACGGTACGCCAACTGCTGACGATGAGCGGCGGCTTTCCGCAAGATGATCCGTGGGCAGATCGTCAATTGGCGGCAAGTGCTGATCAGTTCACGGTATGGTTGCGTGAGGGGATCAGCTTTTCAAATCCGCCCGGCGCAGCATACGAATATTCAAATTATAGCTACGCCATTTTAGGACGCATAATCGACAATGTGAGCGGGATGCGCTTTCAGGATTACATCAAGCAGTCGATCCTTGAACCGCTCGGCATGATGTCCAGCACGTTCGATATACACGCTGTTGCACCCGATCGGCTGGCAACCGGCTATCGATTCGACGCCGATAACTGGATCGCGCAGCCGCTGTTAGAAGATGGCGCATTCGGGGCGATGGGCGGACTGTTCACGACTATCCCGGACTTTGCGCGCTACATCGCTTTTCTGCTGGCAGCGTTTCCGCCGCGTGACGACGCCGAAAATGGCCCAATTCGGCGCAGTTCGGCGCGCGAGATGCAGCAAGCGGCGCGTTCCGCTTACGCGATGAGTCACCGTCCAATGCCTGACATGCCCGCCATTGTCATGAGCTACGGCTATGGCTATGGTTTGAGCGCGGGGGTTCACTCCATTTTCGGTTATACCGTCGGGCATGGTGGCGGCTTACCTGGCTACGGGTCGTACTATCGGATGCTGCCCGATTGCGGCATTGGCCTTGTAGCGTTCACCAATTTGACCTATGCACAGGCCGCACTGCCGATCGACGCCGCGCTTAGCGCCCTGCAACGCGCGGATAACCTGCAACGGCGAACGCTTGCTGTATCGGCGGCATTGCAGACCACGCGCGCCGGGCTGCTTGATCTGTATGCGCAGTGGGATGACGCCAAAGCCGCCGCGCTCACCACCGAGTCGTTTTATCAGGATATGCCGATCGATAAGCGCCGTGCCCAATTTGAACAGCTTCGAGCAGATTTCGGCGCGTGCTTGTCAGCGACCGCGCTTGAGCCGGAAAACGCGCTGCGCGGATATTGGACGCTGCACTGCGAACGTGGACAGATTGAAGTGTTCATGACGCTCGCGCCAACCGTGCCGCCGCGCTTGCAATATCTGGTCATGACGCTGGCAAAGCCGCTCAGCGACACCTTGCGCCACGCCGCGACTCAGCTAGTGCGCCTACTCAATTATTGGGACAACCGGGACAGTACCAAATTCCGCACGATACTTGCCCCATCGCTCAAATGGGCGGCTCTTTCTATACAATTGGAAGCCGTTCGCGTGCAATGTGGCACGCTGCAACTCGGTGATACGCTGGAAAGCGACGGCGAAACTTACGCGCGGGTTCGGCTCAACGGCGAAAAAGCACCCATCGACGCCCATTTGAAGATCGATCCGAAAACGCGCAAAATCAGCGCGATAACATTCAGCAAACCGCGCGAAACGCCCTTCGCGCCGTAAAACATGCTCAGTTTAACTTTTCCCGGCATTCGCTTTTCCGGTCGCTGGCGCGCCAGTTGATTGTGGGTGTGCTGCTCGCCGATGTTTATAGACCGCTAACTGAATCATCATATTCCAGGCGTTGGTCGTTGCGCTGATCAACGTGATAATGACTGCCCAGATCAGCCAGTACAATTTACTTGTGTCACCATTGAGCAGCGTCAGCGCAACGCCGATCATGATCAACGATGCAGTTGGCAGCAAAAGCATCCACAATAAATAGCGTCCCACGTCGCGCAGCCCGTGCAGATGCTGCATGGCCGCTTGTATGCGATGGATAATACTCAAAATTGCACGTGCTATATTGAAGATTCCCAAAATCAAGACTGGCAGCCCGACCCCTGCCGGAGATGGACTGGCGCTGTTCAACACAAGCGCTGTGATCAGCACGATGAAAAAGCTGATCAGCGTTTGCTCCGCCACTTCGCGTACACGAAGCTCCGAGTCGTCGCTGAATAAATCGATATGCAGCGACACTGCGATGAATAACAGACCAACCAGCGTAGCCGATGCGCCACCCGCCAGCAGATAAAAGTTTTGCCAATGTTCGAGTGTTTGCGAAAAATCTGAATTCATCGATTATTGCGCCCTTAAGCCGCGCTTTTAACTCACCCACATCACTTAACCGTCGTTTGCCAGGTCTGTACTGCACCGGCTGATCGCATCGCTACCTGAACACGCTCCGCGTTTTCGGCGTCTACCAGCGCGATCAGGTTGCCGCCGCCGCCGCCGCCCGATAGCTTCGCGCCGAGCGCACCCGCTGCCCGAGCCGCCGCAACGATCCGATCGAGCACTGGCAGCGAAACCCCTAGCGACGCCAATAATCGGTGATTATCGAGCATCAGGCCGCCGAGCGTTTCAGCATCACCCTCCTCGATAGCACGCCGCCCCAAATTGACCAATTCACCGATGCGGTCAATGATCGGTACAGTGCGTGCCGGATCGGACTCGAACTGCTGGCGGACAGCGGCCACGGTCTCGCGCGTGGCACCGGGGATACCGGAATCGGCCACGATCAACGTCAATGGTGCGCCGATGCGAAAAGACTGCGTTCGCCTGTCGGGTGGCGCATGGCGCGGTGCGTCACGCACAAAATAGAGCGGACGCTCAAACACGATCACCGTATTGTCAATGCCGCTCGGCGTGCCGTGATACAGCTTTTCGGCCTCATAGACCAAGGCGTTAAGCCGATCGCCCTCTAATGGATAACCGATAAAAGCGCTCAATTCGCGGATCAAGGCAGTGCTGACGGCTGCGCCACTGCCTAGCCCACTGGCAACCGGAATAGTCGAGCGCACATCAAAAATCACGTCCGGCACAGGTTTGTTGAGCGCAGTAAGCACTAATTGCACCGTCTGTGCAAGCGCTCCGTTTGGTTTCGGGTTGGATGCCGTAAGACGCGCCTCTTTATTGATGTCGTGCGCGCGCAGGGTGATGCCGCTGCCGAGCGGCGCAGGGCGCGACTCGACGGTGGCCGCCAATGCCGTGAAGGGCACAGCGATCGCGGGCTGCCCATACACCACGGCATGTTCGCCTAGTAAAATGATCTTGGCAGGCGCGCGGCTAGTCAATGAACAAGTGGCAGCGCGTACAGAACGGCAACCACGGTCACCACCCACAACACGACCGACGCAAGCAGTGGCTTATCTTTGAACAACAGTTCATCTGGCGCACCGCCTTCGCCTTGTACATGAATCAAATACAGGTAGCGAAAAATGCCGTACACCACGAACGGCACCGTGAGCAGCATGGCGTTCGGTGCAAGGTTCGTTTTGCCCTCGAAAGTGTACAGTGTATAGGACAGCACCGAACTCGTTGTCACCGTGCGCAGCATATCATCCAACAATGGCAGATTGTAATGCTTGTAAGTAACTCGCACATCCGACGCACTAGCCGCCAACAGGATTAATTCCTGACGCCGTTTGCCGATCGCCAAAAAGAGCGACAATGCGCCCGCGCACACGTATAGCCACGGTGAAAAGTTGGTCACGCTGATCACGACGACGCCAGCCAGCACGCGCAGCACAAATCCGGCGGCGATCGCGAATACATCAATCAGAACGATATTTTTTAAGTAGTATGAATACGCAACTTGCAGCACCAAATAACCGAACAGCACCAACGCTAATGGCACACTGTACGACAGCGCAACCCCTAACGCAAGCACAGGCAATATGATCGCTGTGACAACCGCCAGCGGGATCGGCAGTTCGCCGGATGGAATCGCGCGCAGTTTCTTTTTGGGATGCAGCCGATCGCGTTCGATGTCCGCGATGTCGTTGATCAGGTAGACCGTGCTGGCCGTCATGCACATCAGCACAAAGGCAACCGCAACGCGCATAAACGGTTCGACATGATGCAGTTGATGGTCGAATAATAATGCTGCGAAAACAAATGCGTTTTTAGTCCATTGTTTCGGGCGCAGCGTGCGGATCAGGCCGCGTAATGGTAGCGGCAGTGTACGCCATAACCCGATCGGACCTTGCATATTTGCTTCCACGATGATCACACGCTCCGTTAAGTCGCCTTATTATAGCAGTGATCGACGTGCGCGGATGTGCTGGTCTTGTTAAAAGCCGGGGAGTGTGCAAAACCGTTGACCCCTAACCCACGCCCTTCCCCCGATTATAGGGGAAGGGAGTCGGATGCTGTATGAAACTCTAGCAGTGAATAAATGCGGCACAAAAAGTTCACTAACCTCGGTCCCTTTATGCCCAAGGAAGGCAAGAGGTCGGAAGATTTCCTTTCTTGCGGCTTCCTCCGACTCCCTTCCCCTGTAATCGGGGGAAGGGTTGGGGTTAGGGGTCAACTGGATAGGGATGGGGAACTAACTTTGCGAGCGTTAAACCTTCACGTAGACTTTGGCTTCACTCTCAGCCAATGAATCCTTCATAATGCCGCCTTGCACATCAATATCGTAATTGTTGTGATACTCATGCCACTTGCCATCACCCGGCCAGTTGGCGATCTCGATTTCGCCCGCGAATGCATCCTTCAGATTTGCCACGACCACGGTAACGCCGCCCGCATCATCCCAACGCTTGTACGCCAGAATGCCACGTTCCGGGTTGGCGTATACTGGCTCGAATGTGCTGGATTGCAGCGCACGCGAATTCTTGCGCAGATAGATCAGGCCGGAATAATACTTCTGCAAATCGGCGTTCAGCGGATTTTGCAATAACGCCCAACTGATACGCTCCCAATCGGTCGTTTTGGGCAGCGCCTCGCCCCACTCCTGACCCATCCACAACATCGGAATGCCTGCTGAGGTGAGCAGCAGCGCCCCGCCCAATTTGAGGCGTCGGAACGCGGCTGCATCGAATGTTTTAGCCACATCCCCTAGTAAGTAGGCAATCCGATCCTGATCGTGATTTTCGATGTAGTTCACGACGTTGAAAGCGCCCAAAAAGCCATCTTTGCGCGGATCGAGCACGTTCAGAAGGTTTTCCACGTTGAACGGCTGATTGCCGTCGCGCTCAATGCCGAGCGTGGTCGAAACCATCTGCCACTTGAAATGCTCATGCCATGCCGAGTCGAGCGGCCCATTGGGTCCGGCCACCGATGGGTCTTGCGGACTATTTTCCGCGATTGTATAGAATGGTTTGTGCGTGATATGCTGAAAGATTTCGGAGTGCAGCCAACCCAACACATCGTGATTGATCACCAGCGTAGCATCGAAGCGCACGCCGTCGATATGAAAATTGTCGATCCAGAATAAGATCGCGTCCCGCACGTGTTGGCGGGCAGGCCATATGTCAAGATGATCGTCATGGTGACCATAATCGAACTTTGGTCCGAACTGCAATTCGGGTGGGTCGGGATTCTCTTTGTAGTACCAATACGTGTAATCGATCTTGGTGAGCGGCGCTTCACTTTCCGAGTGATTGTATACGCCGTCATGAATGATGCGAATGCCGCGCCCGTGACATTCATCAACCAATCGGCACAGATCGTCGGGCGTACCGTAGTTATTTTCGACGGCGAAAATGCTGCGCGGGTTATAACCCCATGAGCGTTCGCCGGGGTACTCGTTGCATGGCATCAGTTCGATCGCGTTAATGCCGAGCGATACCAGATAATCGAGCTTATCGATCACATTCTGGAAGCGACCCTTAGGCTTGCCGTCGCTATCATCGCCAGGGCCGCCGCTGAAATCACCGACATGCATTTCGTAGATCACGAGCGCGTCATTAGGGGGCAGCGGTTTATCGTCGTGCTTCCATTGGTAACTTGTGATCACACGCTTACCATTTTTGACGGTCAGGCACGTATTTTCATTGGAATCCATCGTCAACTGAACCGCGCGCGGGTCAGCCACAGAGACTACCTGACCGACTTGAAAATAGCTGAGCGATTTGACCTGAAAAAGATACTGGTAATCACCATCGGCCAACGGTAGGCGAATGTTCCACCAACCCTTATCGTCTTTGCTCATCGGGGCGGGCTTCCAATCGTTGAACGTGCCGATCAGTGCCACTGATTCGTTGTAGGGTGCAAAGAGGCGGAACTCAATGCCTTGCGCGGTGTCAGTCAAAATAGCGCTTCCTCTTTCAGGATTAGTGATGCTTGGTTATGCGTAGTAAGCAAATGCTGTGCCCGCTTTAGAGACGTAGAAATCGAAAAGCGCATGTATCTGATCATGATAGGCCAATCATGTTAAGCTATAATGCTATAAACAATAATCGCACAATCTAGTCGGCAGGACACCCCCAATACAACCCACCACACAAAACCCACGCGCTACCCGTGTACTGATCATTGAAGATCAACTCAAAATTGCGCGCTGGCTTGCTACGTTTTTAGAGCAGTCCGGCTTTGAGACGCAACTCGCCACCAACGGCGCAGACGGCTTGCGCTGTGCCCGTACTGAACACCCCGATGTGGTGATCCTCGACCTGATGCTGCCCGATATGGATGGCCTTGACATATGCCGCAGCCTGCGCCGTGACTCCGACGTATTCATCATCATGCTGACCGCGCGCGTTGAAGAAACCGATCGGTTGGTGGGGCTGGAAATGGGTGCTGACGATTATGTGACCAAGCCGTTCAGCCCGCGTGAAGTGGTGGCGCGCATTCGGGCGCTGCTGCGTCGTGCCAATGGCTCGCTCACTCCGCAGCCAGCGCAAGCGAAACCGATCACGCGCGGCGCTTTGACACTTGATCCGGCGCGCCGCGTGTGTACGCTCACTGGCGAATCGATCCCGCTGACCCCTACTGAATTCGCGCTGCTCGAAACGTTGATGCGCGCGCCGGGCATTCCCTTCACACGCGAACGGCTGATCACGGATGCGCTCGGCTACGATTACGCCGGACTTGAACGTACGATTGACGTTCACATTCGCAATATTCGTCGTAAAATAGAGCATGACATTCAGAATCCATCCTACATTCTGACCGTGTTCGGGGTGGGCTATCGGTTCGCTGAGGAGTTATCGTGAGAAAATGGTTACGCGGGTCGCGCTTACGCTGGCAATTGATGATCAGCTACTTGCCATTGATCATCACGCCGCTTATTTTGACGGCGCTCGTCACGCGCGGCGTTACTGAACAGGGCTTGACGCTGTTCACGACGGGTGGTGCGCAGCGCCGTGCGGAAGAACTCGCCCCGCAATTTGCGACCTATTATGCTGAACACGGCTCATGGGAAGGGCTGCCAACCGTCCTGTTCATTGCGCCGCCGCGTCCGCCGTGGCTGCCCGTATTCATCCGCGATGATATGCGCAATGATGATGTGCGTGCCGATCAACTGCTGATTGTGGACACCAACGGCGTGATCGTCGCCAGCGATCACAATAACGGCGTCGGTCAGTTGCTATCGGCAGATGCGTTAAAACACGGCGTCCGCTTGCTCGTCAACGGTACGCAGATCGGTACGCTGGTCATGGGCGCGGCGCTCGGTGTGATCGATGCTCAACAGCGCCAATTGCTGGATGCGGTGAACGCGGCGCTGGTAGCATCAGGCGTTATCTCGGCACTGCTGGCGGCTGCATTGGGTTTGGGGCTGTCGTGGCAGATTACGCGTCCGGTGCAGCAGTTGACGATCGGCGTGCGACGGTTGGCGTCTGGTCAGTGGACTGAACCGTTAGAGATCACATCCGATAATGAGTTTGGCGATCTGACGCAAGCTTTCAACACGATGGCTGCCGAAGTCACCCGTCAGCAGCAGTTACGCCGTCAGATGGTGGCCGATGTAGCACACGATCTGCGAACGCCGCTCAGCGCTATGCTGCTCGACATTGAAGCAATCGAAGCTGGTCTGCAATCACCCGCCGAAGCTGCGGTCAGTTTGCGTGAGGAAATTACCTGGTTACAGCGGCTCGTCGATGATCTGCGCATTTTGTCGCTGATGGACGCCGATCAACTGCATTTACATAAAGTACCGACGGCGCTCACCCCATTTTTAGAGGGTGTATTCGATTTCTGGCAATCGATCGCTGATGAAGGGCAGCGTCATTTGCAGCTCGACATTACGAGTTTGGTGGCGCAATCGCTGCCTGCCGTGCCGCTGGACACTGGACGAATGCGGCAGGTGCTCAGCAATCTGATCGACAATGCCATTCAGCACACCGAAGTAGGCGGCCATATTACGATCGGCGGCTGCGTAGAAGATAGCGCGCACGTCATGCTCTACGTTGCCGACGACGGCCATGGCATCAACGAGGATGATGTGCCGCACGTTTTTGAGCGCTTTTACCGGGCCGATCGCGCTCGCCAGCATGACAGCAGCTCAAATGGTGCACATAACAACGCACACAGCGGCCTCGGATTGAGCATTGCACAGCGGCTGGTAGAGCTGCACGGCGGTATTATCAATGTGCAGAGTGAGCCGGGATACGGCGCAGCGTTCCGCGTGACGCTGCCGATAAAAGGCTAACGTTGATGCGCTGACAATATATTACGCTCGATATTATGCGCGCAATGCTTTGGCAAGCAGCAATCCGCTGACACTTTTACCGTCCGCAATTTCGGCGCTGTGGATCATGCGGATTGCTTCATCCAGCGAGACGCGCACCACTTCTATGAATTCGTCGGCATCCTGTGCTAATTTCGACTCGGTCAAATCGCTTGCCATATACAGATGGATAAATTCTGTCGTATAGCCTGGCGCTGTATAAATACCGCCGATCTTGTCGATCGTGCCCGGCTTATACCCGATCTCTTCTTGCAATTCGCGGATTGCGCAGGCCAACGGGTCTTCACCCGGCTCAAGCGTGCCCGCCGGGATTTCCAGCAGCATTTGTTTAGCGGGCAGCCGATATTGCCGCACCAGTATCACGTTGCCATCCGCATCGAAAGGCACGATCGCTACTGCGCCGGGGTGTCGCACGACTTCGCGTTTGGCGGTTTCGCCATTCGGCAGCAGCATCGTTTCCAGATACAGATGCACTACGCGCCCATCATAGAGCAGCTCGGAACTGATCATCGTTTCGCGATTTGCGTCCGCATCGGACATAGCCAAAGCCCTGTTGTTCTGTAATTTGGAGCGTGTTCGATAAACAAAAAGACCACTTCCGTCCGACTCGGTTTGAACCGGACGAAAGCAGCCAAAGCAGACTCTATTGACCGGGAATATTGAGCATCTGACCGATGTAAATCAGGCTCAGGTTGGAGATGCTGTTCGTTTGCGCCAATGAAATGACGCGCACGTGATAGCGCATTGCAATCCCATACAGCGTATCACCATCGATCACCATATACGAGCCGCCCGTGGCAGTGCCGCTGCCAGTGCTACCAGCGACCGTCGTAACGACAGCACCAGTACCAGGCGTGCTTCCGACACCGACGCTACCGGGCGTACTCCCTGTACAGTTCGGGACGCGCAAGGTTTGGCCGGGTACGATCAAATCCGGGTTGATCAGGTTATTGGCAAAAGCCAGTTGATAAGGCGTCAGGTTGAAGCGCAGCGCGATACGGAACAGGCGATCGCCTTGCACTACGCTGTAAATGCAGTCTCCCGTGATCGTTCCGGCTGCGCCTGATCCAGCAACCCCTGGCGTCCCTTGCGGCGTGCCACTAATGAGCACTGGCGCCACTGTCGGCGGAACCGTGGGCGGTAAGCCTGAGCCTGGAGTCGGTGGTACAGTGCCAATATCAACCGGCGCGCCGAATGTACCAAGGGAAGTCGCTACCAATGTTTGCTGCTGCATCGCGCCCATGGTTGCGGTTTGATAATTAGCGGCTGCTTGTGCGTTGAGTGCCGCCTGCGTTTGCGTCTGGCCGGGTGCGTTGAACAGTGAAGCCGATGTAGAAGTGAGCGCAGCAATGGCGATGCCGGTGGCGCGCGCATTATTAGTCGGCGCAATTGCTACCGAAATGCCACCTTTCGTCGCGGTAACGCTTGATTTGCGCGTCGGCGTGATGATGATCGGCTCCGTGGGCGTGCTTGACGGGAACGGTGTAAAAGTGGGCTGTGATGTAAAAGTTGGGTACGGCGTGTAAGTCGGATAACTGGTCGCGGTTGGATAGGGTGTCAGCGTGCTGAGCGGCGAATTGGTCACGACAACCCCGAATGCAACGGTACTGGCAGGAGTCAGCGTGCTGAAATCAACATTTGCAGTGATTGAAATATCAGTGGCAGGTGCTTGTGACGGTGTAACGGGCAGGGGTGTTTGCGATGCAAATAATAATCCCGGCTGCGCAGTGTTTGTGGCCGAGGGAATAATAACCGTTGGCGAAATTGCGGTAGGTGGCGCTACCTGGGTCGTCGGGCTTGCGGACGCGACCGCTACAATGACAGCGCCGCCGGGTGGGGTAACGGTCGCATCAAGCGCCGCACCCGCCGTTTGAAAACACCCCGATACCAGTGCTGCAAAAGCAAACAGGCTGACGGTGAGCCTTAGTGATCGTATGTTGAATAAACGCACGCTTGCCTCCTGAAAAGGGGTGTCGCAAAAGTCTAACGAGAGTGTATCATCCCGATGCAGCAAGAGCAAGCCTTATGCCAGCCTTGTTATTCGCTTATTGCAGGTGATCTTTGAAGAACGTCAGCACGCGCTGCCACGAGTCTGGCGCAGCGGCTGGATCATACGTTTTGCCTTGATCGTTGAAAAATGAGTGATGCGCCTTCGGGTAGATTTTCACATCATGCTCGATGTTGTATTTGGCAAGCGTTTCATCCAGCTTGCGCCCACCGCCAGCCGTGAAATCTGCTTCGGGATACGATCCGACCACCGGACAGGCGCGCGCCACTGCTTCCAACGGGCGCGGGTTCATCGCATAATAAGGCGCAATCACCCGCACGCGCGGATCGGTGCAAGCCCACGCCAACGCTAAGCTGCCGCCCATGCAATAACCGACAGAGCCGATACGCGCTGGATCGACGCCGGGCTGCTGCTGCAAAAAGTCCAGCGATGCTTTCAGATCATGAACGCCCATGTGATTCAACGAATTCAAGAGCATTCCGCTGAACAGGCGCATCATGCACCATGTCTGATTGCGTCCGCTGAACAGGTCGATCGCCAATGCCACATAGCCTTCATCGGCAAAGCGCCGCGTGATGTCCTTGATATTATCCGTTAGACCGAATGCTTCGTGAATGACGACGATCGCAGGCAGTGCGCTTGCGCCGTCCACGCTATCAGGCCGCGCCAGATAGCCTTGCAGCTTTTCCGAGCCGGAGTCGAAGGTCACTGTCTGAGTTGCTACCATAATCGGCTGTTTCCTTATTTGGCAGAGTTTTCATTGACTACACGCTGGACAAACTAACGCTTATCAGGTACTTTCGGCGTCACTCATGCGCATCTGTTATCCGAGTACACTTACATTCTATGTCAGACGTTCCGCTTTTGCCCACTGATCTCGATCCGCAAACACGCGCCAATTTACACGCGGCGCATATCGTCAACGGACGCCTGCCCGATGATCGACTCGGCGCTTTTCGCAGCGTGGCCGAGATGCTCCCCATGCACGCCGCTCAAACACCCGATAAGCCATTCTTGATTTATTACGATGCAGACGGCCAACGCCAGCAATTTACGTATGCGGAGTTCAACGCGCGCGTGAATCAAACCGCGAACGTGCTGGCAAATGTGCTCAATGTGCGAGCTGGCGATCGGGTGGCGACCATTGCCTATAATCACAGCGACACCGTGATCGCCTACTTCGCCTGTTGGAAGATCGGCGCAGCGCTTGCGCCCCAGAATACCGCAGAAGATGATGCGCGCATTGCTTTCATTCTGCGCAGCAGTGCGGCAGTGATCGCGTTGGTCATGCCCGATTATCTGGAGCGCGCCGAACGGATCATCGCGGACGCGCCGAACATTCGCCAGCTTGTGCAGTTGAGCGGATCGGCGCACACCGGCTATCTGAATCTGCCTGAAGTAGCGTCCGCGCAAGCTGCCACCTTCACGCCCGCCGATCCGCCTGAGCTGGACAGCGAAAGTTTGCTCGTCTATACCAGCGGCACTACCGGCGCTCCCAAAGGCGTGGTACTGACCCACTACAACATGCTGGCCGACGCCTACGGGATCACTCAGTGGCAGCGCATCACCGCCGATCAGCGCCTGATGAATGTGCTGCCTCTGCATCACGTCAACGGGATTATGGTCACGCTGATCACGCCGTTGTATGTAGGCGCTAGTGTGGTGATCAATCGACAGTATCAATCTTCCACCTTTTGGACGCGGATCGCGCGCGAACAAGTCCACATCGTGAGCGTGGTGCCAACGCTGTTGCAGTTTAGCTGTGAACACGCCGATGCGCAGGAAGCCGCCGGACTCGCCATCTGGGGTGATGGCCTCACGCCAGCGGATCAGCTGCATCTGACGCGACACTTTCGGCACATCATTTGCGGGGCTGGCACGCTGGCGATCGCGCTGGCAAAACGCTTTGAGGATCGCTTCCACATCCCGATCCTGCATGGCTACGGACTTAGCGAAACGACTTGCTATAGCTGCTTTTTGCCGTCCGATTTGGATTGGCCGACTCACCAGCAGTGGCTGCAAGATCACGGCTATCCAAGCATCGGCTGCCCGATCGCGCCGAACGAAATGGCGATTTTCGATGCGAGCGGCAGCGGTCAGCAGCTCGGCGCAAGCGAACGCGGCGAAATTTGCGTGCGCGGCCACAACGTCATGAAGTATTACGATCAGCGCCCGGACGCCAACCGCGAAACGTTCAAATTTGGCTGGTTTCGGACGGGTGACGAGGGCTTTTACGAAATCGATCCGCAAGGTCGCCAATTCTTTTTCATCAGCGGACGCCTCAAGGAGTTGATCAATCGCGGCGGCGTAAAGTTTTCGCCGTTCGATATCGAGGAAGTGCTGCTGCAATTGGCAGGCGTCAAAGTCGGGTTGGCAATCGGCTTTGAGAACGATTACTACGGCGAAGAAGTCGGCGCGTACATCGTATCAGAAGATGGCGCGACGCTCACCGCTGAGCAGGTACTCGCGCACTGCCGCGCCCATATGTCATTCGAGAAAAGCCCCAAAGTCGCGATCTTCGGCACGGAAATTCCGGTCACGACGACGGGCAAATACCAGCGGCTCAAGCTGCGCGATCAGTTCACGGCGTGGAAAGCTGTGCAGTTCCGCAAGTGAGGGAGCAAGGCCGGATTTATTTAGCTGTCCAGCCGATTTAAGTGGCGCGCTGTGCCTGCATTTGTGCCAACATGCGGCGCGTTGCCATCCGCCGATACAAGAACATGAACGCGATCGGCGGCCACGCGAACGCCGTAACGATCGCGCTGAATGGCCCATTGATCAGCCGAAACGTTGCATCGTCGGTGACCGTGCTCTTGCCGCCACCAATATAGTTAAAAGTGTGCCGATGCGTCCAGAACGCAAACGGACTGCTCAGCGATCGATCGACAAAGTTACATACCGTATCGCCTGCCTGATAGGGATTGAACTCGTCATAAACAGCGTGCCAGGTTGCGCCGAGTGGTCCTACGCTCAACCGAAATTTCAGCTCCGCACCTTTGCGCAAGGGGCGATCCATCGACAAAATAGTGACATGGACGGGCGGTGGTGTAAGTTCGACCAGCGCTTTTGGATCGTCGTGCATCTTCCATACCGCACTGAGTGGCGCATCGACCTGAAAAGTTTGTTTGAAGCGTGCCATGTGCTTGTTCTCCGATAGATATAGATTGCAGAATTGCTGGTAGGTTGCCGGATTGTCCGCCACAATAAAATTTATGGAATGCCCCGGCCTAAAGACTGGGGCTTTAAGCGAGCAATTTATTGTAGCCGACGATTAGATTGCCGATGAGTTATCACGCTCAAACCGTTATTCAGTTGAAGCCGTGTGCGCTATACTGGTCAGCATGTGCACAGCGATTTTTCGGATCGCGTCACGCAAATCCGCCCCCATGTACTCCAGTGTGATATGTGCTTTCAGCTCTGGTGCCGTCTCCAACGCACGCCCACAGATCACTCCTTG
>Ga0209100_1000914_pt1 | contig 22424 bp, 27 predicted proteins | sample lystaG_FD_185480 | JGI IMG/M metagenome (GOLD analysis project Ga0209100, IMG submission 185480) | Glacier valley bacterial and archeal communities from Borup Fiord, Nunavut, Canada, to study Microbial Dark Matter (Phase II) -... | ecosystem: Environmental > Aquatic > Freshwater > Ice > Glacier ...
ACCTCCAGAAACGACTCCGGGATCTTCTTTTGTCCATTTTCAGATGGCTGCTTACTGGCAAAATGCCAACTTGTGTGGCTTGTGTTTTCGATCAAGTTTAAAAGGGCCTTTTACTCAGCAGCCCCTATTTATATTCAAACTGCCCGTGACCTAGGGATATGCCTGGGCGACGAATAATGCAAAAACGGCAGCGTTTCTTAACGGAATGATGTTCATTCCGTATGATGCCGCAAAACATATATGAAAAGAATAGGATGATTTCTTTGATGTCGAAAAATGACAGATATACGATCCTGTTCGCCTACTATTATGGCCAAATGTGGGAACGACACCCGTAGGTACGGCAAGTTTCCTTCCGATTCTCCCTGTCGAAGCTAAAGAAAATGTAAAATTTCAGAATGAAGATAGCAAATATTTTTAAATGATGAAATAATATATAAGTTCTTGAAAAATTTATATTATTCGAGCAATCTATGAAAAGTTAAGCAGGGAGGTTTTAGTATGGAACTTGTTTTAATCCGTCATGGTAAAGCTGAAGAACAAAGTGAAAAATCAGAAGATGCAAAAAGAGCTTTATCTGCTGATGGCAAAAAAAAATTACTCAAGACCATGCCAAGCCTTGGTTTGCTGATTAAGAATCCAGGCAAGGCACAAATCTGGACAAGTCAGCTTGACAGAGCAACCCAGTCAGCGGACGTTATATCAAAACTTTTCAACATTCAGGAAATCAAGCATTTTGACTTTATCAGTGATGGAAACTTCAGTGCATTGACTGATGCACTGGCAAAAGTGAAACCATCTTCCACAATCATTGTTGTGGGGCATGAACCCTATCTTGGCAACTGGACCCAACAACTATGCGGCCAAACACTACCCTTCAAAAAAGGTGCGGTTTCTGGAATTAAAATCAACAAATTTGACCCGCTGACAGCCGAACTCCTTTGGTTTTACCAACCACTGGCATTAGGACGGCTGGCCGAAAACAGCATGAAAAAATAACTTGCGTGCTTGATAGCAAAAGGCATACCCCAGCCTCTGGCTAACTCATTATAACTGTTTTTTAAAAAGAAACACGACTAACTGTTTGAATCCAGAAGCAAGGATGCGATTTGAGATAGAGTTTGCTATTCTGTCTCGATCGCATTGCTTTTTTGCATTTCAAACTCGGATCATAAATTCAACAAGTGACGTTTTGGTGGTTCTTCTTTTAACACGTTCACTTTCTAACAATACTGCTGGAAGCGGAACTCATATCCCGGCAACAGCGCAGGCTTGAGACTCGGCTCAAACGCTCACGACTTCCTCAGAAGAAAGGTTTGGATAGCTTTGACTTCAGTTTTCAACCCACGATTGATGAGTGCCAGATCCGTGAACTTGAGACACTTGCCTTTGCTCACAGACAGGAGAATGCAATTTTTCTGGGACCTCCCGGAGTAGGTAAAAGCCATTTAGGAATTGGACTCTGCCTGGAGGCCGTCAGCAAAGGAATGACGGTTTACTTCACCAGCATGGATAAACTGCTTACCGATCTTTCTAAGGCACAGAATAAAGGGAAACTCAGCCGCCGCTGGAAAGTATACCAGCGACCGGACATTTTGATGATTGATGAGATCGGATACACAAATCTGAACCGGGTGACCGGAAATCTGTTTTTTCAGCTTGTTTATATGCGCTACGAGAAAGGAAGCATTATTCTGACGAGCAATAAAGGCTTCGGTGATTGGGGCGAACTGATGGGTGATACTGCTCTTGCTACAGCCATTTTGGACCGATTGCTGCACCATGCACACGTTGTCAATAAAAGTGCGTGCCTATGATTGGAGCATAACCGGGGATCCGAATGTTCGAGTTCGTGATACGGTAAAGGATTGGTGTGCATATTTAGGATATACCGTTACACCTTTCGAAGGTCCACAAAAGCAGCAGTGGGAGAGATATGAGCAGATTCCGGGTAAGACTCCACTTGTTGGTGAATACACCTTCGACCAATACTATCGAAATTTTAAAAACCATATTCTCCCCGAAATCGGAACTATTGCAGTAGGCCGTGTCACACGGGAAGATATAAAGGCAATCCTCGATATGAGCTTAACAAGTAAGAAATATAATTCAGATACTGTTGTCCATTTCAGAAAATCAGCGCATCTGATTTTCGAATGGCAGCGTATTGAATGCAAGAGTATCAGGGAGAACCCGGTACACGACATTACAATTAAGAAGCAAAAATTAATTCGAGAGCGTCGATCCGGTGAGCCAGAAGAATTTCAGCGTATATTTGACCTCATGAGATATAGCCACCTGCTTTATGCCTGCCGTATTGTATACTCCACCGGTCTACGGCCTGAAGAAGTTTGCGGAATGAAAGAAGAGTACGATTACTCTGCTGGCATGTATGCGGTCGAGGAAGTTGTAACAAGGTCAGGAACCATCAAGGACGAAGGTAAGAGTGAGAACGCAGAAAGAGGCATCACCTTGAGCGATTTTGCCCTATCTGATATACAAGCTCAGCGTGAAATGAAAAAACTACTCGGAATCAATTCGCTTTGGCTCTTCCCCAACCGTTATGGCAGTGCACTGAACTCAAAAGTAATGTCTGACACCTGGCGAGATTTTGCGAGGAAAGCCGGATCCGACCTGACGCTCTACGAGCTCCGACACACGGCGACGACAATAATGTCCGACGAACTATCAGACAGGGATCTTAAGGGAACGCTTGGCCACAGCAAATCCATGGATACCCACGGCACATATGATCATCAGTTGAAGCATCATCATGAAGAGATTCGTGCTAAAATGAATAAAGCATACGCCCACTTCGAGGATTCAGTTCCAAGAAGTAAGATCATCCAAATTAAGAAAATCAACTGATTTACTGCCAGCCTGAAAATAAACAGACACCTGGCAGTAGATTGGCAGTATTTTTCAAGAATAATGGTTAATTTCGGTGCTATAAGGCTAGCTATGGATGCCGGAAAATGGCGGTAAATACGGGGTTTCCCAAATTCATTGCTTTTTTTATGATTTGCTTTCCGTCAAAGTCACCTCAGGCCGACACGCTGAACCACTTGCCGTTAATTTGGCTCGGCAGGGCTGATTTTCCGGCTTCGAGCTGCTCTTTGGCAGCTTGTGCCTGATATGCGATTTTCCAGCCGCCATCGTCATGCCAGACCATCTCAATCAGATAATAGGTCTGCGCCGACCCGTCATCGATCAGGTATATCACGAAGACAGGGTTATTGGCGTCGATCACTTCCGTCTTCGGGAAGCTTTCTTCGTCTTCATAATATTTGGGTGTTATCCAGCTGCTTATCTGAAAACGAACTGTGTCTTCTCGCTTGTCGAGAGAAGCCAGCGCATCCGTAAAGCCTGCTGTGTCAGCTCCATCTTCAAGAAGCGGTGTACTTTGGGATATATACTCGTCGTATTCAATCTGACCCGTAATATATTCTGCATGAAGGTCGATGTATCTTTCTGCGGCGAGCTCATAACGTGTATCAAGAGTAACCTTGTATGCGCTTATCAGAAAAACGGTGACAAAGACCATCAGCACCGTCATAAATGCGATGAACGGCCATTTGATTTTGCGTTTCTCGCCAAATTTGCGTTCGGACAGACGCTTCACATTGAAGCCGAACAACGGCAGGACGATCAGCGCCCACATAATTAAGTAAACGAATTTTGCTGTCTGCATTCCCGCCTCCTATAATACCTTGCTTAAGAATTCGCGTGTTCTTGTCTTAGTTGGATTCTGGAAAATCTGTTCGGGTGTCCCCTCTTCATAGATAATCCCCTCATCCATATAGAATACGCGGTTTGAGACTTCCCGGGCAAAGCCCATCTCATGTGTGACAACAACCATAGTCATACCTTCCCTGGCAAGCTGTTTCATTACTTCAAGTACTTCTCCGACCATCTCGGGATCAAGCGCGGATGTCGGCTCGTCGAACAGCATAATCTCAGGATCCATCGCCAGCGCCCTGGCAATCGCGACACGCTGCTTCTGTCCGCCCGAAAGACGGCTTGGATACTGATCTGCCTTTTCGGTCAGACCAACCCGCGCAAGGAGCTCCGCAGCACGTTTTCTCGCATCCGGTTCCGACATCTTAAGGGCCTTGCGGGGTGCAAGCATAATATTTTCGATAACCGTCATATTGGGGAAAAGATTGAACTGCTGGAATACCATACCGGTCTTCTGCCTGAGCTTGTCGATATCTTTTTTGTGCTCCAAAATCGAAACGCCGTCAAGATAGACTTCACCTTTTGTAGGCTCTTCAAGAAGGTTGAGGCAGCGCAGGAAAGTGCTTTTACCGGAACCGGATGGTCCGATTACACATACGACTTCCCCTTTTTCCACAGATGCATTGACGCCTTTTAACACCTCAAGTTCACCGAAATACTTATGGAGGTCCATTACTTTAATCACTTCGCTGCATCCTCCTCTCAAGCTTGCTGATGGCGGCTGCCATACTTGTTGTCATCAGTAAGTATATATAAGCGACACACAGCGCCGGAACCATGTAATCATACGTGACGCTTGCAATCGTGGTTCCACCCTTATTAAGATCCTTAACGCCAATATAACCCGCTACGGATGTCTCTTTAAGAAGAACAATGAATTCGTTTCCGAGGGCCGGCAGTACATTTTTGATGGCCTGCGGAATAATAATAGAAACCATCGTCTGTGAGTATGATAAGCCAAGTGACCGGCCGGCTTCCATCTGACCACGGTCAACAGCCATAATTCCCGCACGGATAATCTCTGCTACATATGCGCCGCTGTTAATTCCAAAAGCTACGGAAGCAACAAGCACATCAGACAGTCCGGATTGTCCGAGAATAACAAAATAGATGATTGTCAGCTGAACAACGGCCGGAGTGCCGCGGATAACCGTAATATAGCCGTTGGCAATTGCAGATAGTATGCCTTTCCCGCGAAGCCTGAACACAGCGATAAGAAGGCCCAGGATGACGCCGATAACAGCGGAAAGAAGCGTGATCACGATTGAAGACGAGAAGCCTTTAACAAGATATGTGTATCGGTCATCCTTAATCAAGGTCAGAAAGATCCCATCCGAAAATGCCCTGACGATGTCATAAAAATAGTTCATATCGTCTTTCCTTTACGTTAATTCTATAGAAATTCATGAGACTTATAATAAAAGCGATGAGACAGGCAGAGATAAGACAGGAAAAAGGAAGTCAACTTATTATAAGCTGACTCCCCTGTTTTCTCATAGGAATTTTTATATTATTTGATGTATTTGCTGATTATTTCATCAAAAGTCCCGTTAGATTTAAGTGTCTCGAGGGCAGCGTTGATTTCCTTGAGGAGAGCAGCGTTGTCTTTTGCAACAGCAATTGCATACTCCTCATCATCATACTGGCCTTCGATGAGTGTAAGTGTATCCGGGTTCTCATCGCCGTAAGCGCTTGCAGGATTGTTATCAATGATGACAGCGTCGACCTGTCCGTTCTTGAGTGCCTCAACAGCAAGCATGCCGCTGGCAAAGCCTTTGATATTGTCAACATCGGTTAATTCCTCGGCGCAGAACTGGCCGGAAGTTCCGGACTGAACGCCGATCACTTTATCAGTGAGATCATCGAGAGTGGCAATTGTTGAATCCTTCAGAACGATGATAGTTTGAGCAGCTGTGTAGTATGGTGTCGAAAAGTCCATTGTCTCTTCACGGTCGGCAGTCACTGTAAATCCAGCAGCAATTACGTCAATCTGTCCGTTGGCCAAAGCAGTAGGAAGAGAGTCAAATTCCATGTCGGATATAACCAGCTCAACGTCCATTTCTTTGGCAATAGCAGCCATCAGGTCTGCATCTACGCCGGAAACGACTCCGCCGTCAAGGTATTCAAACGGAGGAAAGGCAGCATTCGTGCCCATAACCATCTTCTTGGCATCCTTAAGTCCATTGTCATTTTTCGCGCCGCAGCCAACTGCGCCGGCCAAAAGAGCGAGCGTTGTTACTGCTGCTAAAATTCTAAGTGTCTTCTTCATAATATCCTCCGATTTGCTTTACGGTCTAACCGTATCTTCTCAATTTATCTGATATACATACATTAACGACTCAAATTGATTTTGTCAATTGCAAATTTATACAAAATTACGCAAAACTATACACTTTCAATGAATATTCCCTGCTTCTTCTCATTCCATATCAGGGTTGTATGTGCGTCATCACTAAGGAATACTCGAAACGCGCATGAAAAGCAAACTTTATGCATGCATCATGCACAAACTGCATAACATGGAAGACATATTCTGAAAACTGGATTCCTGCGAAAAAAATGCGAAAAATATAATTGCCCTCGTCATCTCGAAATCCCATTGCAAATAAAATGAAGTCTATTGTCCATTATTGTCGAAAAATCATCGTCTAAAGTCAGTGATTCCCTGTCACAATGGATAAAAAAAGGAAAGCGGGGTACTGTTATGATCCACAAAGACAGCAGCAGAGATTCAGCCTATATATCAGGATGTATGGAGATTCATGATGAACTCCCCTGTGACATGATTCTCCGAAGGGATACAGATGTACTCACTCCTGTCATTTTTTTCAATAAGGATCTGCCGGACGTTCTCTCCTGTATTTCAAGAGAGATACTATCCCTTCATAATGAACAGCGCCTGACCAGGAAGTTATATGGCATGGCAAATATAAATGTATCCGTTCCGCTCGACTCATGGTATAAAAGTATTCTTGCTGATATATATAAAGTTGAATCCAATGAAGATGCAGTATGTAAGTATGCTGACTCACGTGATTCATCTGACAGCTCGATCCCCGTTTCCTTTTGTCTTGAGGGAGAACTCTTTATGCCTATGCCTCAGTCTTCCTTTCTTTTTGTCACACTGACACTTCCGCCTTTATGGCAGAAGAAGAGAGAGGTGCATGATAAGTCAGCTTTATCTGTATGTTCCCCGAAGAAAACAACTTCAAAAAGCAAGAATTACCGTCTATTCAAGTTTCTCTATTATCCTGATAACGGTTTGTGGTATGCTGCGCAATCCGGCTCAGCTAAAAAGCTTCTATCGTTCATAGAGAGGTAATTACGTTTCTATAACTTTCAGTTACGATCAGTTATGTATATTTTCGTATAATTGTTGAAAGTAATAGGTGATAGAATGGACGTATAGACAGCAAATCAGAGGCGTAAAGTAAATCAGAACCGTACAGTAAATCAGCGGCGTTTTTTAATTTTTAGCGAACGGAGGAAAGCGGCAATGAAGCGCGAAGAGAATATCCGGCAAATCAGTACAATCATTCTACTGGTAGTGGCCGTCATTTTTTCGTCCTGTGCAAAATCTGCCGGATGGAATACAAGTAAAATGGAAAAAGGATATGCCGCCGCAGAAATAAGCTCCGGTATCATTACTGCCTCAATTGCAGAGACTGACCTTGAGGCTTCTTCTAAAAGCATCACCATTCTTTTCGAAAACAGGACGGATCAGGAGTTCATGTATGGTCAGGATCCTCATCTGGAAGTTCTGATAGATCAGGAGTGGTATACAGTTCCCATAAGGGACGGTTCCGCGTGGACAGACATCGGAATTATTCTTTCGCCGAATGCATCCAATTTGTATAAGGAAGTTCTGTCTTTCTACTATGATGATCTGATTGCAGGGCATTATCGCTATATCAAGTTTTTTTCGGGCGGCAGTCGTGTCAATATTAGCGTTGAATTTGATATTGGATAGCTTAATAACCGCTTTAGTTTCAGACAAAAAAATCCTCCGAAGATTTGCATCTCCGGAGGATTCTTATAGAGTCCATTAAGGTTCTCATGTCGTGGATCTTACTTGATCTCGACATCAGCACCGGCGGCCTTAAGCTTTTCAGCTGCAGCGTCGGCATCTTCCTTGGATACGTTCTCTTTGATGTTCTTAGGAGCGCCGTCAACAACGTCCTTAGCTTCTTTGAGGCCGAGTCCTGTGAGTTCACGAACAACCTTGATAACAGCGATCTTAGTGCCGCCGGCACTCTTAAGAACAACTGTGAATTCTGACTGTTCTTCTTCAACAACTGCGGCTGCGCCTGCAGGTGCTGCTACTGATACAGCAGAAGCGGATACGCCGAACTCAACTTCGATAGCCTTAACCAGCTCATTAAGTTCCATTACGGTAAGAGCCTTGACTTCTTCGATAAACTTTACGATTTTCTCACTAGCCATGATAATTTACCTCCATTGTACTGCCGATGTTACGGCGTCTTATTTGATTTGTAGGAAATAGACTGCCGTATTACTCAGCAGCGGTTTCTGTTGCTGCTGCAACAACTGCAAGCTCAGGCTCTGCGTCTGCTTCGTTCTTCTCAACAATAGCATTAAGCGCAACTGCGAGCTTGACGATCGGGGAAATAAGTCCATAAGCAACCTGTGCGTAAAGTACTTCCTTCGACGGGATCGAAGCCAATTCGTTTACGTCTGCTGCAGAAATGGCCTTACCTTCGACTACGCCGCCCTTAAGAGAAAGCTTGTCGATTTTGTCTGCATACTGCTTCATGAACTTCGCAGGAGCGATCATATCTTCTTTCGAAAATGCGATTGCTGTAGGTCCCTTGAAAATCTCATCAAGACCTTCTACTCCGAGCTCTTTGAAAACAAGTGCAGAAGTTGTGTTCTTGATTACCTTGTACGTAATGTTGTTCTTGCGGAAATCCGCACGCATCGCCGTATCCTGAAGAACGGTAAGTCCGCGGGCATCTGCGAAAACAAAAGACTTGGCATCTTTGAAATCTGCTGCGAAAGCAGCAACAACTTCTTTCTTAGCATCTAAGATCTTTTTACTTGGCATAAATAATGACACCTCCTTGTTCTAGACTATTAAAATACCCCTTGTGCAAAGAACACAAGGGGTAGTTAATGCAAGTCAATACCTGTGAAGGCTGCTTGTTCAACTATTACCTCGGCAGGACGACTTACTCGTTTACAGTCATATTGACTTCCCGCTGTCTTTAGCACGTTGGTTATTCTATTGTTGTTGTGCATCACGATCCGCATCAGTCATATTATGGCTGTCCGGAAACGGTCTGCTGTCTCCCTGGCAATTATGGATTAAAGCTTGCCTGCGTTGAGGCGGATGCCAGGACCCATTGTTGCAGAAAGGGAAACATTCTTCAAATACTGACCCTTGGAAGCAGAAGGCTTAGCCTTTATGATAGCGTCCATGATCACTTTGAAGTTCTCTTCGAGCTTCTCCTGACCAAAGGATACCTTGCCGATAGGGCAGTGAATGATATTGGTCTTATCGAGACGATACTCGATCTTACCTGCTTTGATGTCATTGATTGCTTTGGTAACATCCATGGATACGGTTCCTGACTTCGGGTTAGGCATTAAGCCCTTAGGTCCCAAAATCTTACCGAGACGTCCGACAACACCCATCATGTCAGGGGTTGCAACAACAACGTCAAACTCGAACCAGTTCTCCTTGGTGATCTTCTCAACGAGATCTTCAGCACCGACGAACTCAGCGCCTGCTGCGCGAGCCTCATCAGCCTTAGGTCCCTTTGCGAATACAAGAACGCGTTTTGTGCGGCCTGTACCATGGGGAAGAACGACGGCTCCACGAACCTGCTGATCAGCGTGACGTGAGTCAACACCGAGTCTTACGTGAAGCTCGACCATTTCATCAAATTTCGCCTTGCCTGTCTCCTGCACGAGTCTAATAGCGTCTGCAGAATCGTAGGAGACGGATCTGTCTATGAGCTTAGAAAGCTCAATATATCTCTTGCCTCTCTTCATTTAACTACTCTCCTTCAGACTTAGTCATCGATAACTACGATGCCCATGCTACGTGCGGTTCCAGCGACCATGCGAGCGCATGATTCGATATCGGAAGCGTTGGTGTCGACAATCTTGATCTGTGCGATCTTTCTGCACTCGGAGAAAGGAATCTTAGCTACCTTCTCTTTGTTGGGCTTGCCTGAACCACTTTCGATGCTACATGCTTTCTTCAGCAAAACCGGTACCGGAGGAGTCTTCGTAATGAAAGAATAGGTTCTGTCAGCAAAAATAGTGATAATGACCGGAATGATCATGCCTACTTCTTTGGCTGTTCTCTCATTGAATTCCTTGACAAACTGCGCGATGTTAACACCGTGCTGTCCAAGGGCTGGTCCTACCGGCGGTGCTGGCGTTGCTTTGCCTGCGGGTATCTGTAATTTAACATACCCTGTGACTTTCTTTGCCATATGCGGCCACCTCCCAAATTAATTGTGATAGTATCTTATCCCTACTACCATATTCTCACGCCGCAGTTGTGCGGCGGGATAAGCTTATAAATACATTCGCTTGGAATCAGGTGCGAATAACCTGCGCGAAATCGAGCTCGATCGGCGTCTCGCGGCCAAACATGGAAATTCTGACTCGAACAGAATGCTTCTCAAGATTCATCGCCTCAACAATACCGATGCAATCGGCAAAGGGACCGGTGATCAACTTGACAGAGTCGCCTATTGCATAATCAACAGTCGGCTCCCAATTGGATTCAAGACCCATAAGCATAAGTTCTTCATCTGAAAGAGGAATCGGCCGGTTGGAGTTCGGTCCTACGAAACCGGTAACGCCCCTGGTATTGCGGACAATGTACCAGATTTCCTCTGTATACACCATCTTAACCAGAACATATCCCGGATAGATCTTCTTCATAGATACTTTTTTCTTGCCGTCCTTGACCTCGATCTGCTCCTCCATCGGTACAGACACTTCCTGGATCATCTCATGAAGGCCGCGATTTTCGATCACGGTTTCAAGAGTTGTCTTTACCTTATTCTCGTAACCGGAATAAGTATGAATAACATACCATTTCGCTTCTTTGGAGTGAACTTCATCAGTCATTATTTCGTGCTCCTCTTGTTAACATGCCAGAACTTCATCAAGCTGCGGTAGTCTCGGCGACAGTTGTTGCCTCTGTCGCTGTGATTGTTGTCTCAGCTGTGATTGTCGTCTCAGCCGTGGTAGCTGCAGCAGTTGTCTCTGCAACCTGGTCGTAAAAGCCAACCTGGTTCAAGATAGCCTTCGTGCCATCGCCAACAAGTGTCAATGTTATTGCTGCAGCCGCAATGACTGCAAGAACAACAACGGCAACCTGCAATAGCTTTGCCTTTGTAGGCCAGATAACACGCTTCATTTCCTGACGTACTTCAATGAATCGACGTACGATACGTTTGCCGGTACGCTTGAAGACATTCTCGTTCTTTTTTTTCTCTGCCATTGGTAACTACCCTCTCACTGCTTTTTAGGATACAAACGTCAAGAAGACTTACTTTGTCTCTTTGTGGTTTGTATGCTTTTGGCAAAACCGGCAATACTTCTTCAGTTCCAGTCTGTCCGGGTCATTCTTCTTATTCTTGTATGTCTGGTAGTTTCTTTGTTTGCACGCCTCACAAGCTAAAGTCAGCTTGTCCCGTGCACCTGCTTTGCTAGCCATGTTGAACACCTCCATAATCGGCATCCTACAGATGCCAGTTTGCGCATATAAAATTAAACCTTTGCGGCGATAGCAAACGAAATTTTAACACAGACACCCCTATCTGTCAAACGAAAAGAGGGCTATTTTTTGTAAATCGTTCATTTGCCGTCATGTTTTTCAAAACCTCACCCAAATCATGTCATATTCCCGTGAAAAAGAGTTTTTTCAGCGGCGGTTCTTGAGTTCTCCATATACATCTTCGGGTGTTATTCCTTTTTCGGCCATAAGAACCAAAAGATGATATTGAAGATCTGCAAGTTCATAAATCGTATCCTGCTTATTGCCTTCTATCGCTGCGATGACCACTTCGAAGGCTTCTTCACCGACTTTCTTGCAGATTTTATCCTGCCCCTTGGTAAAAAGATAGTTGGTATACGATCCATCAACAGGATTCTCGCGTCTGCCCAGGATGACTTCATATAATTCCTGTAAGATGTTTTCATTACTATCTGACATATTGTGTCTCCTTTTTTTAGAAATCCACGTTCTTTTTCACATGTCATTTACGTCTGTAAAAAAGCAGCTGTGTGCGCCTGTATGGCAGGCCGCCCCGTCCTGGTCCACAAAGAATAACAGAGTATCGAGGTCGCAGTCAATTTTTGCGGAACGAACATGCTGAAAATGACCCGATGTCTCGCCTTTTTTCCACAGATTGCCGCGGCTTCTTGAGTGGTAGTGCATAATTCCTGTATCAAGAGTAAGTTCAAAAGCCTCGAAATCCATGTACGCAAGCATCAGAACATCCCGCGTGCTGTCTTCGACGACGATAGCGGGGACGAGCCCGAGTGCATCCTTTTTTATGCGCTGCCAGCGAAAAAGTGCCGGACTGATCTTACGGACCGGCACGCCTCTGCCGGACAGGTATTCCTTCAAATCCATAATACTGATTTCTCCGAAGTGAAAAAGACTGGCCGCGAGAACCGCGTCTGCGCCGCCCTCAGTGAGCCCGTCATAGAAATCCGAAAGAGAGCCTGCGCCGCCCGATGCAATCACGGGAATAGGCACTGCGTCGGCAATCAGGCGTGTTATAACATTATCATAACCGGACTTTGTGCCGTCTTTGTCCATACTTGTCAGGAGGATCTCTCCCGCGCCGAGGGATTCGACCTTCCCGGCCCACGCGGCTGCGTCAAGTCCGGTAGGTTTCGTGCCGCCTGCAGCAAAGACCTCGTACCCGCTTGGAAATGAAGGACTGACCTCGCCTTCCGGACGCTTTTTAACATCAATGGCAATAACAATACACTGTGATCCGAATCGTTCGGAGGCTTCTTTAATGAGGGCCGGATTCGCAACGGCTGCCGAATTGAGGGATATCTTATCCGCACCAGCCGAAAGAATTTCCCGGATATCTTCGACTGTACGGATTCCGCCGCCCACGGTAAAGGGTATGAATACCTGTTCGGCAACACGCCGTACCATATCAATAACGGTGTTTCTCGCTTCTAGTGTCGCCGTGATGTCCAGAAAAACGAGCTCGTCAGCGCCGGAAAGATTGTAGATCTTCGCAATTTCCACCGGATCTCCGGCGTCACGCAGCGAGAGAAAGTTGACGCCTTTTACCACGCGGCCGTTTTTAACATCAAGGCAGGGGATTATTCGTTTTGCAAGCATACCGAAAGCCTCACTTTCCCCTCGTATATTGCTTTTCCGACGATAACGCCTGAGCAGCCCGAGGTACGGATCTGTACGATATCATCCTCGGAACCGATTCCTCCGGAAGCAATGACTGACAGCCCGGTTGCTTCGACGAGTTCCTTCGTGGATTCGGTCGCAGGTCCTGTAAGCATGCCGTCGCGGGCAATATCTGTATAGATGACCGTCTGCGCACCGATGCTCTGCATGATTTTTGCAAAATCAATAACGTTGACGCCCGAGCCTGACGTCCACCCGTCGACTGCGATTTCGCCGTCTTTTGCGTCAAGGCCGATCGCTATTTTATCTCCGTACAAGGCTAGCGCCTTCTCGGTAAAAACACGGTCACGGATCGCAGATGTCCCGATGACACACCGGGAGACGCCCATGTCTTCAATCAGCATCCGGAGCGTATCAAGGTTTCGAATACCGCCTCCGGTCTGTACTTTGAGTCCGGTCTCCTTAATGACGGCGGCAATGATTGCCTGATTGGAAGGAATCCCCGACTTTGCAGCGTTCAGATCAACCATATGAATCCATGCAGCGCCGTCTTTTTTAAAGCTGAGGGCCATGGATACCGGATCATCGGAATATACAGTCACCTGGTCGTATCTGCCCTGGGAAAGACGTACACACTGACCGTCAAGCAGATCTATTGCCGGATATATTATCATCTGGTTCTCCTTGCCCAGCGGTTCAGGATGGAAAGGCCAACCTCTCCGCTCTTTTCAGGGTGAAATTGTGTCGCGAAAATATTATCGCGGGCGACAGCGGAAGCATATTCGATACCGTACTGTGTCGTTGCCGCCACATCCTCTTCACGGTCCGGCGCGCAGTAATACGAATGTACAAAATATACGAAATCATCTTTTCGCAGAGCCGGGTCGGAAGCGGTTACAAGGCTGTTCCAACCGATCTGTGGAATTTTGAGACCCTGTTCCGGCGAAAAACGAAGTACGCGGCCCGGCAAAAGGCCTAAGCCCCTTACAGTCCCGTCGCCTTCTTCCGTATAATCAAAAAGCATCTGCATGCCAAGGCATATTCCCAGAAAAGGCCGGCCGGTCCCGACATAATCGAATACAACGCGGTCCATTCCCTTGTCCCTAAGAGCAGTTACAGCATGCGCCATCGCGCCGACTCCGGGAAGAATAAGGCCGGAGGCCGTCATAGCCAGTGAAGGTGAGTCAGTAATAACAGCTTCGTAGCCAAGGAATGTCAGGGCCTTTTTGACCGATCCGAGATTCCCCATTCCGTAGTCTATGATCGCAATCATTCAAGTTCCTTTCCGGTAAGAAGGCGGTAAGCCTCCCGATATTTTGCGGCGGTCTTCCCGATAACATCATCCGGAAGATGAGGAGCCGGATAAGTCTTATCCCAGTCAAGAGCCTCAAGCCATTCACGAAGGAACTGCTTGTCGAAGCTCTTCTGTGCACGGCCCGGCTCATAATCCGATAAATCCCAGAAGCGGGAGGAATCAGGCGTAAACATCTCATCCGCAATCACAAGCTTTCCGTCGATCTTGCCGAATTCAAACTTGGTATCAGCCAGAATCAGCCCCCTGGTAAGGGCGTATCCGGAAGCTTTCTCATAAAGCGCAAGTGTTGCATCGGACAGCTGCTTTGCATCGGTTTTGCCGATCAGATCCACGAGCTGTTCATAGGTAATGTTGATGTCATGTCCTTCATCAGCCTTGGTTGAAGGCGTGAACATAGGTGCCGGCAATTTGTCGGCCTGCTTCATGCCTTCCGGCATTTTGATGCCGCCGACCGTTCCAAAGGCGATATATTCTTTGAGCGCCGAACCCTCGAGGTATCCGCGCACAATGCATTCAGCCGGAAGCATGTCGACCTTTTTGACCCACATGGAGCGGCCCCTGAGCTGGTCGGCATAGGCGGAGAGTCCCTTGGGATATTCGAGAGGATCTGTTGATATCACGTGGTTTGGGATGATGTCTTTTGTATAGTCGAACCAGAAGGCCGATATGCTGTTAAGAACCTTGCCCTTATCAGGAATAGGTTCATCAAAAACGACGTCAAATGCCGAAATCCGGTCTGTGACGACCATAAGAAGTGAATCGCCCAGATCATAGACGTTTCTGACTTTGCCCTTGATGAAAACAGGTAATGTGATGTAATCCGTGTCTTTTTGCATGCTCATGATGATGGCCTCCTGTTTGCTCTTATATTGTCCTCTTATATTGTCCTCTTATATTGTCCTCTTATATTGTCCGCTTATATTGTCCGCTTATTTTGCGTCTAATATTATCATCTGATATCGGCGTCTGGTTTTATTACTCCATTTCTCCGATGCTGTGCGAGTAAGTTTACGCGAGCACACCCTTTGTCGAGGGGATCTGATCCGAAAAATCCGGGTCAATGGCCGCCGCCATGCGAAGGGATCTTGCAAAGGCTTTGAACATCGCCTCTATTTTATGGTGATCATTGCTGCCGTATTCACAGCGGAGGTGGAGCGTTATCCCGGCATTAAATGCCACTGCACGGAAAAATTCTTCAACCAGCGCCGTGTCAAAATCTCCTACACGGTCGTTTTTAAAATCTGCTGAAAGTACCAGGTACGGCCGGCCGGAAAGGTCAAGCGCACAGGTCGCAAGCGTCTCATCCATAGGGATCACGGCGTTGCCGTAACGGTTGATTCCGCGTTTTTCGCCGAGAGCCAGAAAAAGGGTCTTTCCGATCACAATGCCGATATCCTCAACTGTATGGTGAGCATCAACACGAAGATCACCCTGGGCGGCAACCGTAAGGTCGAGTCCGCCGTGCCGTGCCAGAAGATCGAGCATGTGATCCATAAAGCCTATGCCTGTATCGATTTCACCGGTACCCAGCCCGTCGATATCCAGATGCACCCGGACGGCAGTCTCATTAGTCGTTCGGGACAGTTGTGCGTTTCTCATGGTGGAACTTCCTCCCTTTTTCATAAGCGGCCTCATATTTTCTCTTGATTATTGTTATGAATGATAGATTTGACAGCCTCGATGAACGCATTCATTTCTTCATCCGTACCGATCGTAATTCTCAGGTAGTCACAGATACGCGGCTTATCAAAATACCTTACCAGTATACCTTCCGCGCGCAGTTTTTTGTAGAGTTCGGCGGCCTCAATTCCTTCCGGTTTCGCAAAAAGGAAGTTTGCCTTTGAATCCAGGACAGTGAAGCCCAGATCAGTGAGTCTTTGTGTAACGGTCTCCCTTGTCCGGATGATCTTTTGGGTATTCTCTTCGAACCAGGCCTTATCGCGTACTGCGAGGGTTGCCAGTTCGAGGGCGAGTGTGTCCACCGGATAGGAATTAAAGGAATCCCGCACTCTCTGAAGCCCTTCGATGATCTCTTCTGAAGCAATCGCGTACCCGACGCGAAGTCCAGCGAGGGAGTGGGACTTCGAAAGTGTACCGATAACAAGAAGATTCGGATGATCCGGCAAAAGGCTTATGCAGCTTTGTGCGCCAAACGCTGCATAGGCCTCATCAATCAGCACCAGGCGGTCAGGCTGACTTTCCACAATCCGCTTAATGTCGGAAACAGGAAGGGCCAGGGTTGTCGGCGCATTCGGATTCGAGACCGCAACGCCGCCGGAAGGCTCGCAGAATGCCTCTACAGGCACTGTAAAGTCATCATTTAAAGGGACTTTCTTAACCGGAATACTGTATAGATTTGCATACACCGGATAAAAGCTATAGGTGATATCCGGAAAAAGAAGCGGCTTTGCCTCTTCTGTTGTCTCAAAAAACGCCTGAAAACTGAAGGCCAGGACTTCGTCCGAGCCATTGCCGCAGAATACCTGCCCGGGACGCACACCGAAAAATTCTGCCAGGACCTCGCGAAGAGACTTGCTGGTCATTTCCGGATAACGCCGCAGTACGGAAGGATCGAAATTCCTGATGAATCCGGCAATCTCGGGTGAAGGCGGATATGCATTCTCATTCGTATTCAGTTTAATAACCTTCTGTCCGGGCAGCGGCTGCTCGCCCGCCACATAAGGAGTCAGCGATACGATTTTTTTATTCCAGAATCGACTCATATGTTTGTAACCTCATATTATTCTTCAAAATAGTATGCTGATGATTTCTAAGAATCACAATTCTGATTCTTTTACTATGATGCGTCCGGTTATCCTTCGAAACGAACCCTTACCGCGGCCGCATGTCCATCAAGTCCCTCTGCATCGGCAAAGGCGGCGACTGCCTGGTAACATTCCCTGAGAGAAGGCTCATTGTAGTGAAGTACGCTCATCTTTTTGACGAAATCCCCAGTATTCAGCGGAGAGAAAAAGCGTGCAGTACCTGAAGTCGGAAGTGTGTGATTGGGTCCTGCAAAATAATCTCCGAGCGGTTCAGGCGTATAGTTGCCAAGAAAGACAGCTCCGGCGTTTTGAATTCTGCCGACATATTTTTCTGCATCCTGTATGCACAGTTCGAGGTGCTCCGGAGCCAGTTCATTGGCGAAGTCTATTGCCGTATCGAGGTCCGGCACGTATACAACGGCACAATAATCTGAAAGCGATTTCTCCAGGATTTCTCTTCTTTTAAGGAGTTCGGAGCGCCGGTCAATGGCTTCACCGACCCGGTCTGCCATACCCGCGCTTGTTGTCAGTAGTATCGCGGAGGCAATCTTATCATGTTCCGCCTGTGAAAGCATATCCGCCGCAACAAATTCCGGGTTGGCGGTATCATCGGCAACGATCAGAATCTCACTGGGACCTGCGAACATATCGATGTCTACCTGCCCGAATACCAGTCTCTTGGCTGTATTCACGTAGATGTTCCCCGGTCCGCAGACTTTGTCGACACGAGGGATGGCAGGGGTGCCGTAGGCCATCGCGGCGATGGCCTGTGCGCCGCCGGCTTTGTATATCTCATCAGTACCTGCAATATGGGCGGCTGCGAGGATCACGGGGGCTATGGAGCCGTCGGCGCGGGGCGGCGTGCAAAGCACGACGCGCGGCACCCCGGCGGCTTTGGCCGGAATGACATTCATAAGCACGGTTGAAGGGAGCGGTGCGGTACCTCCGGGTACATATATGCCGGCTATCGAAAGGGGTCTTACAAGCATGCCGATCCGGGATCCCTGAGCGACGTCCATGCTGAATCCGGTCTCGCACTGCTTTTCATGAAAAGCTCGGATATTAGCAGCGGCCTGTATCATAACGGTCAGCAGGTCCACGCCAATTTCGGAGATTGCGCGGTCAATTTCTTCCTGCGTGACGCGGACAGCATCAGGGGCAATATCTGCCTTGTCAAAAGCCAGCGTATATTTTCTTACCGCTTCGTCTTTATTTTCACGGACGTCCGCTAAAATAGCGCTGACCGTATCGAGGATCGGACCGAGTTCCATTTTACCGCGCATGCCCAGATCTTCACAGATTTTTATAAGATCTGCTTTTTGGGCGTTAATTCTTCTGCATTTCATTGGGCGGCCTTTTCCTCTCCCTGCGCTTTCTGTTTCACCAGTTCGCCGCGCAGCGCATCAAGCATCGGCATAATGACTTGTGCTTTCATCTTCATCGATACACGGTTGACAACAACACGCGCGGATATATCTGCGATAACCTCAAGTACGTCAAGTCCGTTTTCACGAAGCGTCCGTCCCGATTCAACAATATCAACAATCACTTCTGCAAGTCCGATCAGAGGGGCCAGCTCGACAGAACCGTTCAGCTTAATGATTTCAACACTCTCACGCTTTGTTCCCTCGAAATAGGATCTTGTTATATGAGGATATTTGGATGCGACGCGCTTGTTGGGAATCTGGTCAAGCTTGCCCTTGAGGGAAGCCGGGCCACAGACGCACATCTGGCAGGCGCCGAAACCCAGGTCAATGACTTCATACAGTTGGCGTCCTTCCTCAAGTAGAGTGTCTTTGCCGACAACGCCGATATCCGCAGCTCCATATTCGACATAGGTCGGCACATCAGCCGGTTTGGCCATAATGAAGCGAAGCCCCGCTTTTTCATCTTCGAGAATCAGGCGGCGGGACTTCTCCCTTGCCGCACTGCAGTCATATCCTGCCGCTTCGAGCAGATCAATCGCCTGGTCGGCCAGACGCCCTTTAGATAGAGCAATCGTAAGCATATCCGTCATATCTCTTCCTCTTCGCAATCGCACGCCCCGTCATTGAGAAAAATCATCTGGTCGATGTCTCTTTTTTCTGCAAAAAGGCTTAAGTCCTCTTCGTTCATACCTTCACAGTCTACAAGCACAATCAGCCCCTCGCTTCGCAGGTCTTTTGCCATGGCAAGAGCCAGTCTGCGCATGCCCGGCTGGCAGCTGTATCCGATGATCGTGTCGACTTCGGACGGCACGAACTCCTTATTCTGCCTGTGAAGCGCCGTCATACACAGGTTCAGGCTAAGGGAGAAGCCGACAGCCGCCAGATCTCTTCCGAATACGGAGACAACATTGTCATAGCGCCCGCCGGAAATAATCGGGAACCCGATCTCATAGGTGAAGCCTTTAAAGATCATTCCCGTGTAATAATCCAGGCTTCGAAGCATGCCCAGATCTACGGATACATATTTCATATAACCATAATCATCTAAAATATCCAGGATATCCCGCATGTTTTGGAGAGCTGCCTTGGACCTCGGGCTCTCGACGCGTTTTTCGAAATCATCGAGCGTGTCATACGTCCCGAAAAGAGCCGGAATTAGAAGCAGCGTCTCTTTGGCGGAACCGGTAAGTCCAAACCTGTCAGCCGCTTTCTCCAGTGCAACAGTGTCCTTCTGGTCAATGTGCCGGGAAATCTCTTCTGCATCTTCCTGCGGAATCTCCCACTGCTCCATAAGTCCCCGGAAAAAGTCCGCCTGGCCAATGGATATCTGCAGGTCTGAAATACCGATCTCAAGCGCCGAGGCAATCGCTAGTGCTATGACCTCTGCATCGGCCTGCGGTGATGAAATACCAAGAAGTTCAACGCCGCCCTGTGTAAATTCACGCTGGCGTCCGCCGCCTGATTCGCTGAACCTGTACATGTTTTCAATATAGGAAAACCGCAGCGGCGGCGGCGTATCCCGGAAAAGCGTTGCCGCAAGACGCGCCGCAGGAACGGTACCGTCATAGCGCAGCGATAGAATTCTTCCCTGATGATCGCTCAATTTATATAAATTCTCCTGCGAGACAAAATCTCCGCTCGCAAACACATCATAAAACTCAATGCCCGGCGTCTCAATTTCACTGTAGCCGCTGACTTCAAAAAGCGTCCGGAGTTTTTGCTCCAGGCCTCTTTTTATCCGGCAGTCCTCCGGAAGCATGTCACTTACGCCGTCAGGTGTATGAAAACGATAGTTGCCCATCCGAAACCTCCTATTGTTGTCTTTTTACTTTACCGCTTTACTTAACTAAAGCGGTAAAGTCACATGCATTATACGTAAGCACCCCGTGTTTGTCAACAGGTATTAGTTGATCAAATCAGGCTTATACGCAGCTCCCCTGATTTTACGGTTTTCGACAAGTAAGACAATACTAAACAGAATCTGTATATATTATACATCATAAATATTTAATAAAATTGATTCCTTCTTCCTTCTTTAACAGGCATGAGAATTCTAAAAAAGCTTCTTCTTTCCCCTTTAACATGTATGGGATTTCTAAAAAAGCCGCTCCGTTCCGGCCAGTTACTGCGCGGAAGGAGCGGCAAATTTTTCATAGAAATATCCGGATAATAGAGCACGTAGTAAAGCACGGGCAACCAAAAATATTCAGGATTTTTTCGAGAAATGCTGATAATCCTTGGAAGTACTCCAGTCTCCGCCCCATTCAAATCCGTGTTCTGTAAACAACTGAAAACACAGATCCTCATGATCAATAAAATACGGTTCATCGAGCGTCCTGTCTGCATACGCTGCGGAAGCCGGCGGATCGATTACTTCGACACCTTCCAAAGTGTAGATCCAGGGATTGTAGAGCGGATTGATATCTATTGCCATACCCTGTGAATGCAGGGAGAGCGTATCGGTTCCGGCAACAGAACGGTAGTTAAAGGACGATGTGTTGTTGTCCGCCATGGAAAGATTATCGTCAGCACCATAATCGTCGACGAGAACCATTTTTCCTATCTTGTACCCGGCATCATAGAGGCCCCGGAATATTTCTATGCAATCCTCAGCAATTATCTGATTGACTACCAGCTCGCCTATATGGACGCAGTCATCAAATCCGTTATAGAGGACACGGACATATCGAAGTTCCGTCAGCGGCAGAGTACAGGCTTCCTTGTAGGATTTTCCTTCCATACGTGCGAAAATTTCATCTGATATTTCGACTGCATAGAAGCAGCCGTTTACTGTCTCTTCATCATTCAAAAATCCGTCTACAATTGTCCCTGCCGGTAAGGTAGAAATAGCATCTCCCGTCACCGGTGCGGCTTCCGTTACTTGAGCGGCGGTTGTCTCAGGAGCGCTCCTCTCGGGAGCATCTGCCGCCGACTCCGTTGTCACCAATAACTTCGATTCCATTGCAGCGGTTGCCGCACGTGAGCTGTCTGTCTCTTCCGTAAGAAAAGCCGACATTTCCGCACCGTAACTTGTCTCGTAGATTGTTCCTAACTGCGCATTTGACTTATTTTCGCCGCATCCTGCTAACACAAAAACGGATGCACAAAAAATGGCCATAGCAAATAATTTCCATCTCAGCACGGTTCTTCCCCCCATGACTTTGTTCCCGTTCACTGCAGCGTATTACGCACCGCATCACGAAGCTCCAACTTAGCTTCGCTTACATCACTTGGCTCCAACTTAGCCTCGCTTTGTATGAAGTGTCCATACTTAGTTTAACGTGTACATTGTAGGTGTAGTCGTAACAATCATAGACAGTCGCCTGCTTTTTGATCCGTAATTTGAAATGTGATTCTTCTTTGCACCGTGTCCCGTGCTTTCTGTCTTTTTAGCTCATTGTAATCCAATTAATAGATATATAAAATGAATCCATTCCTTTTTTAACCAGACAGATCCGGGTTAAAAAGAGATTCTTTGATATTATTAAACAACATCATGTTCAATTAGTCAAATAATTGCCTTTTCCGCGACTTGGAGCAGCTGATTTTTCCCTCAGGAAAAAGTATGGAAAGAATGGTATGGAAAGAATGGTTGACAATTCTTTATCCCGCGTTTGACACTTGTGAAAGAGAAAAAGGCTGTAAATGACTGCAATACAGTCATCTACAGCTTTTTCGATTCGTGCTTAATCTGCGTAATGTCTATTTTCCCAGCTTCGTCATTTTCACGATTTTCCTCATCTCTTTTTTGTGCAATAGTTCCAAATCTGTTCTGAATCCGAACTCGTCATGCAAGGCATCCG
>Ga0209100_1000915_pt1 | contig 22414 bp, 18 predicted proteins | sample lystaG_FD_185480 | JGI IMG/M metagenome (GOLD analysis project Ga0209100, IMG submission 185480) | Glacier valley bacterial and archeal communities from Borup Fiord, Nunavut, Canada, to study Microbial Dark Matter (Phase II) -... | ecosystem: Environmental > Aquatic > Freshwater > Ice > Glacier ...
AACTGCTTATAGCGCTTCACCACCCCAATCTTTTGCCGCACGATTGAATTGAACTCAGGACGGGTGATGTCCGGCGACCAATCCTTGATGCTTTCCACAAAGCTGTCGACCTTGTAGGGCTCGAAGGCGAAATCCTTGAAAAAATGATTCGCAATCTTGAGGAAGGTGAATGCGTTCAACTCGCCTTTGACATAGCCATCCTGAGCCGGCACCGGCACGTCAACGGGGGAGTCTTGCAAGGCGGTTTCATCGGGCGCGGACTGCAAACCGGCCTCGGTCTCATCGCGGATCTGGCGAAACTCACGATCAGCCAGTTCAAAGAGCGCAGACAGCACGTTGATGCGGCGCTTGAGCGGCCCGGGGATGGACTTCTTGTATTTGATCTTGTGGTCCAGCACGCTCCAGGAGTCCTGGATGATCGTGCGCACCTGCAACTCAAACTGCCTCACAGGCAAGATTGTGTCGACCGCCATACCCGCATCGGCCGTACTGAAGGCCAAGTCCAAGTGAAGACCCTTGTAACCGAAAAAGTCGTCGGTCTGCTCTACTTTGGCAATCTTGTCGGTGATCTCGATGACGCCGAAGCTGGGTCGTACCAGATCAGCAATTTGCCAAATTTCATCTTCGTACAGGCAAACGATCCGAATGCCGAGCAGATCGGTGATGTGGTCTTTGATCACAAAGAGCTGGTTCTGCTCTTCCAGTGCGTTGCGGTACTTACCGGAAAACTTCCGGATGCACTCATCGCTGTCCTTGACTCGGCCTTCAATCTTCGAGATCTGCAGCCCCTGGTGGCTATGAAGCAGGCCCGCGATTTTCAGTTGCAGGCCGTCGCAGAGGGTCTTCAGCAAAGACGCATGGGCCGCATGGAAGGCTTTGAATTCCAACTCTTCATGTTCGAAATCAAGTGATGCCATGGTCTGAAGCCGAAGTTAAATGAAGTAAAAAAGGGGGGTATTCCAGAATATTTTGCCATACGCCTCAACACCTTTCACCCCGCCCGAGCGCTACTTCAGCGGCAATCGACCTACTCCTTCCATTCAACGCAACGAACCAAGAGGCGCGAAGAAGTCGGTACCGAGGACGTCCGATCCCCTGATTCCATAGAACGACGAGAATGGACCGCATGCAAACATCCTCCCATTTTCCCGCGTCAGCTCGCGGCTGGCTTGTTCCCGCGTTGCTGGCGATCTTCGCGGTTGCGGGTTGCGCCTCCGCCCCATCGGTCGAAACCAAGGCACCGGCTGCCTCAACGGTCGAAGCCAACCCGACGCGAGCCGAATCCATTGATGTCGAACACAGCCAGAAGTTTGCCCGCTGGGTGGCCGAGTTCAGCACCATCGCACGCGCAGCCGGCATCGACGAGGCCACGCTCCACATCGCATTCGACAACGTCCGCTTCGTCCCCCGCATCATCGAGTTGGATCAGGCGCAGCCCGAGTTCACCCGCGCTGTATGGGACTACCTCGACAATGCGCTGTCGACGCAGCGAATCGCCCGTGGCCAGGATAAGCTGCTGCAACTGCGCCCCGTTGTCGAGCCAATAGCAGCGCGCTACGGCGTCCCGGCCGAGGTCCTCGTCGCGATCTGGGGCATGGAAAGCAATTACGGCAGTTTTGTGGGCGACATCCCGACCATCGACGCCTTGGCGACGCTCGGTTTCGAGGGCCGACGCGAGGAATGGGCGCGTGGCCAGTTGCTCGCCGCATTGAGAATTCTGCAGAATCGTGACATCGACCGCGCTCAGATGATCGGTTCGTGGGCCGGCGCGATGGGCCAGACGCAGTTCCTGCCATCGAACTTTCTGGCCTATGCGGTCGATGCCGATGGCGATGGCCGACGCGACATCTGGAACAGCCTCGCCGATGTGATGGCTTCGACCGCCAACTTCCTGGCAAGCTCCAGATGGCAGGTCGGCCAGCCGTGGGGGCTTGAGGTGCGCTTGCCGCCGGGATTTGACTACGCGCGCGCCGACGCCGATGTGCGACAGCCGGCGACGCAATGGACGGACGAGGGTGTGCAAGCTATGGACGGCGCGCCGCTGCCGGCCTTGGCCGACAGCTCGATCCTGCTTCCGGCCAGCGCGCGCGGGCCGGCCTATCTGGTCGGCCCCAACTTCCGCACGATCCTGCGCTACAACAACTCGACCAGCTATGCGCTCGCTGTCGGCCTGCTGGCGCAACAGCTGGCCGGCGGCCCCGCAACGCAGGCACCCTGGCCGCGCGATTTGCAGCTACTTTCGCGCAGCCAGTTGCTGGCGCTGCAGACGGCGTTGAACGTACGTGGCTTCGACAGCGGCACGCCCGACGGCATGATGGGCCCGGCCACGCAGCGCGGCCTTCGTCAATACCAGCGCAGCTTGGGCCTGCCAGCAGACGGCTATCCGACCCTGGACCTTCTGCAGCGCCTGCAGTGACGCGACGGCAGCGCGCCTTGAGGCCGTTCAGTACCGAGTTTTGTCCTGCAACACGCACCTCGTCGATGCGTGACTGACTGCAGATGACCGTTGGACGAAACCGCTTACATGGTTGCCCCAGGGAAAGCAAGTTTTTTTGCGGCGTGAAGTTTCAAGGGGTTTGCAGTCTTACAGCTGGCCTGTTTGTGCAGGCTTGCTCACCTGCTGGCTCTGATGGCAATCGCGAGTCAGACTCCCATCTCGCGCACGTACTCAATGTACTAGCGGTTTATCGGAATATCCTGGCCCTGGTTTGACCTTTGACCCATCACAACGCTTCTTGCAAGCTCTCCCTCAAAAAAACAGCTCCATAACTCGATCCGTCCTTGGTTGTCGCTTTCACTATCACTCAGGCAGCAGTCGCCTCGGTTGGATTCCATTTAACCTGGTCAAAGGCTTGTGCTTTGGCCAGGACGGCCCAGACGGTGCGCGCCATTTTGTTGGCCAGCGCGGCAACCACCACGTTGAGATGCCGGCGCTGCATCAGCCGCTCGCTCCAGCTACTGTGAGCGCTACGACAGACAACGGCTCTGGCCCCGCTGATCAGCAGTGTGCGCAAGTAGCTGTCACCCCGCTTGGAAATTTCCAGTTGTTGTGTTTTGCCACCCGTGCCTACCTGTCGTGGTGTCAGACCCAGCCAGGCCGCAAACTGCCGTCCGGACTTGAATGTGGACAGGTCTGCCGCAGTAGCCACCAAGGCCGTCGCCGTCAACGGGCCAATTCCTGGAATCGCCTGCACTGCCAGCATTTGCTGGTTTTGTTTGACCATGGCGGTCAACCGCTTGTCGAGTTGGTCGATGTCATCTTGCAAGGCCTCGACTCGTTTGAGTTGCTCCTGCACGCTCAGCACCACCACCTCTGGCAAGCGCTTGTCTTGCTGGGCCTTGGCCAGCTCAGCCTGTACAGATAGCAGCAACTTCTTGTGGCCCTCTGGCAGCACGATGCCAAACTCGTAGATCAAGCCACGCAAGGCGTTGGTTTGCATGATACGCATCTTCATCAACTGGGCCCGTATGCGGTTGCTGGGCTGCCACCCAGATCGCTTGCCCGGATCATGGCATCGAAGGTTTCAAGCGTTATGTGGCCTTGGCGGTGCTGGCGAGAAATATTGTCCGCATCGGTGCCATTGTGTGGCAACAGGGCATTGAGCGCGAGCAGCGCAAAGTCAAATAGGCAGATCGTGATACGACCTATAGGCTTGCAGCGTAGCCAACGCGGCCTCTTTTGACGAGTCAGATTTTAGGAATCTGGGGATGTGTTCGGCTGGAAACTGCCAAATTTGATGTTTCTGTTTCGGCAAATGGCAACCGAGCCTGATTCGCGCAGGAATTCAGAAAAAAAATGGCGCGTACTTGAAATTCAGGTTGGTCATTTAAAAAATGAGGTTTGCGGTCTGACCCTAAATGGTTCTGCATGCGCTACCGCATATATAAAAAATGTTATATTTTGTTGTATTTTGCTATATTATCTCGCATTATGTTGCGCAGCTGCTCTGTCCCGTTGAAGCTGCACATAGGCAGTACGAGATGCGTTGATAAAACGCAGCTTGTCTATAACCTTCACTATTCAATCAGATTCCAAATCCGAATGCACAATAAACTTTTCGTTCCGGCCGCCATAAGCGCAATTTTATTCGGTGGAGTCGTGTGGGCACAACCTGCAAACTCCCTCAAGGATTCGGTGGAACGCGCAATTCTTAATAACCCCGAAATCAGATTCAAACACCAGAATCTGCTGGCGATCACCGGCGAACAGGATGCAGCCAAGGGAGGATGGTTTCCAAGAATTGATTTATCGATGGACAGTGGCACGAAAAACTCACTCACCCCTGGGGTGACTTCTTCGGTAAATTATGGCAATTCAACGACCACCTTGCAGCTGCGTCAGATGCTTTTCGACGGGTTTTCCACCAGCTCTAATGTGCGTCGTTTAGGGCACTCTCGCTTGGCCTCGTATTACGAGCTGCTTTCTGCCAGTGACCAAATTGCCTTGGAAGCGGTAGGCGCCTACATTGACGTGCTTCGATACCGTGAACTCGTATCCTTGGCGCGCGACAACTACGCCAATCATGCCGATATCCACGCCCGCATAGAGGGTCGAGTGAAGGCAGGCGTGGGGCGCCGCGTCGACTTGGAGCAAGCTGCCGGTCGTATGGCACTGGCAGAATCCAACTGGGTCATTGAAGTGAGCAATCTGCATGACGTTTCAACACGCTACCAGCGGCTGGTGGGTGAGACCCCGGCCGATGCCCTGCAGCCCCCCCCCAATCTAACAAAATCACTGCCCTCGCGCGACAACTTTGTAGAGAACACGGTTCATAACAACCCCGACTTTTTAGGCGCCGTATCCACCCTGCGGGCCTACCGGGCCGATGCCAAATTGCGAGAGTCTCCGAACTACCCCACGCTGGAGTTTGTGGCCAGCCAAAGTGTGGAAAAAAATCGCTACGGAGTCAGTGGTGACTACCGTGACAGCGCGGTGCAATTGGTCCTGAATTACAACCTGTACCGCGGCGGCAGTGATTCGGCACGCATTCGCCAGTACGCCGCCAAGCTCAACTCAGCCTTTGATTTGCGCGACAAAACTTGCCGTGATGTACGCCAAACCGCTCTGATTGCGATCAACGACGTGACCAAGCTTGAAACACAAATCGGTCTTCTGGCGCAGCATGAACTCTCCACATCCAAGGCGCGTGAGGCCTACCGGCAGCAATTCGATATTGGACAACGCTCTTTGCTCGATCTACTGGACACGGAAAACGAGCTGTTCCAAGCACGGCGCTCCCTGACCAATGCGGAAAACGACTACCAACTGGCCAAGGCACGGGTGCTGGCTATCAATGGGTCATTGCTGCCAACCCTGCAACTGCGCCCCATTCAGAGCGAAGCACCGCCTTTGGCAACAGGTACTGAAGTAAACGATGACGAGCTATTGTGCGATGCCGCCCTACCCACACCGCTCACTTTGGACAAAGTGGCTTTGCCGTCGGGCAGTGCACCGCTTGTCACGTTCTCCCCGGTGGTTGCCCCACCGGCCCCACTGCCTCCTGCGCCTAACAACTCCGTCTGCCAAAGCATCACACCAACGGTTGAAAAGTGGATTGCAGCATGGAATAAGAAGGATATCAACGGCTACTTTACCTCCTACAGCGATGCGTTTGTGCCAGCCCAAGACCTGAAGCGTGCCCAATGGGAAACCTTAAGGAAAAAGCGCATCAGCAAGCAAGGCAGCATCTCCACCGTGTTAAAGAACATCACGCCAACTCGCTGCGACTCCAAAACATCGCAAGTCAGCTTTACACAGGAATATGGCTCCGACGATTACCGCGATTCCGTTGAAAAGACGCTGTCTATGGAATATGTAAACGGGCAATGGAAAATTCTTCGCGAAACGGTCACCAAAGGCCGCACCTTTTAGAAGGCGGCTGAAATACCGGCGTTATGCGGCCTGTAATCGTCATCACTCGGATGAGCAACAACTATGTAGGGGGTTGTTCCTGACACTTGATCGAATACAAAACAATGAACTGGTAATGACGCAAATGTTGCTTGCCAACATGCTCGGTGTACGCAGGGAAGGCGTATCGGATGCTGTTCGCGTACTTCAAAGCGCTGGATTTATCAGTTGCCGACATGGTCACATAACGGTGATTGATCGCACAGAATTAGAGTCGAGAGTATGTGAGTGCTACTCCGTGGTAGAGACTGAAATGAATCGCCTACTGTCAGATGGGCGTTGTTGAATAAATCGAGGATAGGCTCGCACCAACAAGGGCTAGAACCAGACTGACGGCTATTGGCAAGGCGCGCTCAAAGTTGCATTGACTCTCAGCCGCCAAATGCGGCACGCCGGGGCGCAGTGCCAATCCCAGGCAGCAGCCCAAGCTGCCCACATCAGGGTGTTGATCTTGATGGACTTGAGATACTTGCAATAAATGCCAAACCAGTGTGGAAACTGAGGTCATAGGGCAGATTTTTGATAATGAAGTCGGTCATATTCGTACTCACCTTCAGGGTGAGCAATATTTCAAAACTAAGTCATTTATTTATAAATCAGGCTTTCTGATTATGAAATCACGGATTCATGGTGCCTCATGAAAATGAATGTAATTGAAAGCGGAGTTTTGCAAGTGAATATGAAAATTAGGGAGTGCATTTTGCATGTTTAGCGAACCAATTTCAGGGGTAGGGAAGGCCCCCGTGGCGGGTGTGGTGCCGGACGATTTGTTGTCTTGCCTTCTGATCATCGCGCGCGCGCATGGCGAGGTGGCCACGCGTGACGCGCTGATGGCGGGCCTGCCGGCCGAACATGCCCGTCTAACCCCCAGCCTTTTCTCACGCGCCGCGCGCCGCGCCCAACTCAGCAGCCAGTTGGTGTGCAGCCCCCTGGCGCAACTCAATGAAGCCCTGTTGCCCGCCATTGTGTTGCTGCAAGGCGAGCGGGCCTGTGTGCTGCTCGGCTTCAACGCCGACCGCAGCCAGGCGCGCGTGGTCTATCCGGAGCTGGAGGATGCCCCGGTTGACATTCCGCTCGCCAAACTGACGGACGACTATCTGGGCAGCGCCATCTATGCGCGGCCAAACCAGCGCTTTGATGCCCGCACCCCGGTGGTCCGGATCGGGCGGCACGACCACTGGTTCTGGGGCGTGATCGCCGAGAGTCGCCCGCTGTACCGCGATGTTTTGCTGGCCGCTTTGCTGGCCAACCTGTTTGCGCTCGGTATGCCTTTGTTCACCATGAACGTGTACGACCGTGTGGTGCCCAATCAGGCGTTTGATACCTTGTGGGTGCTGGCGCTGGGCTTGTCGATCATGCTGGTGAGCGACCTGGTGCTGCGCACCATGCGCGGGCGCTTTGTGGATCTGGCCAGCAGCCGCGCCGACGTCAAGTTGTCGGCTTTCATCATGGAGCGCGTGCTGGGCGCCCGCATGGAGCAGCGCCCGGCCTCGGCCGGCTCCTTTGCTTCCAACCTGCGCGCCTTTGAGTCGGTACGTGACTTTATAGGCTCCGCCACCGTGGTGGCCTTTATTGACCTGCCGTTTGCACTGATCTTCCTGATCGCGATTGGCTGGATTTCCTGGCTGATGCTGATCCCGCTATGCGTTGGTGCGCTCATCATGCTGCTGTATTCGCTGGCGGTTCAGGGCCGGATGCATGAGCTGGCCGAAACCACCTACCGCGCCAATGCGCAGCGCAACGCCACGCTGATTGAAGGGCTGGTCGGTTTTGAGACCATCAAGGCGCTGGCGGCCGAGGCGTCGATCCAGCGCAAATGGGAACAAGGCGCGGCCCTGCTGGCGCGGGTCGGGGCGCAACTGCGCCTGCTCTCCAGCACCGCGAGCAACACGTCGGCCTTTGTTCAACAAATCGTGAACCTGTCCATTGTCATCGTGGGCGTGTATCTTATTTCCGAACGCGAGCTCGGCATGGGCGGTCTGATTGCCTGCACCATGCTCGCCTCACGCGCAATGGCGCCGATAGGACAAGTGGCGGGTCTGCTGGTGCAATACCACACGGCCGCAACGGCGCTGACGTCACTTAATGAAATGATGGCGCGCGAGGTAGAGCGCCCCGAAGACAGCAACTTCATCAGCCGCGGCCGTCTCAAAGGCGCGATCGACTTTCGCGATGTCAGCTTCAGCTACCCCGGCCAAAGCACACCCTCCGTGCGCAACCTGTCGTTCAGCATCAAGGCCGGCGAAAAAGTGGCCATTCTGGGGCGTATTGGCACGGGCAAGACCACGCTCGAAAAACTCATTCTTGGTCTGTATCAGCCAACGCAGGGAGCAGTGCTGGTGGACGGCATTGACATGCGCCAGCTCGACCCGGCCGAACTTCGGCGCCAGATCGGCTACGTGCAGCAAGATGTGATGCTGTTCTATGGCAGCCTGCGTGACAACATCACCATGGGTGCCCCTTTGGCCGAAGATGCCGCCATCGTCAAGGCGGCGGAACTCGGCGGTATCCTCAATCTGGTAAACCAGCATCCGCAGGGCTTTGACATGCTGGTGGGTGAGCGCGGTGAATCCTTGTCGGGCGGGCAACGCCAGGGAGTCGCCATCGCACGCGCGGTCATCAATGATCCGCCCATTCTGCTGCTTGATGAGCCGACCTCGTCCATGGACTCATCCAGTGAAGAGGAAATCAAGCGCCGTCTAACCGAGTACGCGCAGGGTAAAACAATGGTGTTGATCAGCCACCGTACCTCGCTGCTGGACTTGGTCGATCGCATCATCGTCATGGACGGTGGACGCATCATGGCCGACGGCCCCAAAGAACAAGTCATTACTGCACTGCGCCAAGGGCGCATTGGAAAGGCTGCCTGATGGTCTGGTTTAGCAAAAAATCCTTTGAACGCACCAGTGCCCTGCTTGAACGCAGCGCCCGGTTCAGCGAGGCCACGTTCGGCCCACTGGTAAAACGCCTCACACCGGTCAAAGGGCAAGAGCGGTTTGACTGGGCCGGTGACGCCGATTGGGCCCGCCTGCAGCAAGAGCCCTTGCGCGCCAGAAGCCTGCTGCGGCTGGCGGCTGGCGCCTTGCTGCTGCTGCTGCTCTGGGCCAGTTTCGCCAAAATCGACGAAGTGACTCATGGTGAGGCGCGCGTGGTGCCGACCAGCCAGGTGCAGATCATCCAGACGGTCGATGGCGGCGTGGTCGAGGCCTTGCTGGTGCGCGAAGGCCAGGTGGTGGAAGCGGGCGAATTGTTGCTGCGAGTGGACCCGACCCGCTTCGTCTCCAATATGCAGGAAAGCCGCGTCGGCCAACTGGCGATGCAGGCCAAGGCACTGCGGCTGGAGGCGCTGACGCGCGGGACCGCGTTCAACCCGTCGCCCGAGTTGCTGCGCGAGGCGCCTGATGTCGTGGCACAGGAAATGAGCCTCTATGAGTCGCGTCGGGCCGAGATCCGAGCCCAGGTTTCCATCTCGCAAAACCAGTTGGCGCAGCGCCAGCAGGAGCTGAACGAAGTGCGGGCCCGCCGCGAACAAGCCGAGCGCAGCCTGGAACTCATGACCAAAGAGGTCAACGCCACGCGCCCCTTGGTCGCCACTGGTGCTGTGTCTGAAGTAGAAGTGTTTCGTCTGGAGCGCGAAGCAGCCCGCCTGCGCGGCGACCGCGAGCAAGCCACGGCACAAATCGCGCGTGTGCAGTCGTCCATTTTGGAGGCCTCTCGCAAGATCGAAGAAGTTCAGCTCAGCAGCCGTAACCTGATGAGTGCCGAACTGTCAGAGACCATGAGCAAGCTCGCCACCCTCTCCGAGGGCGGACGGGCGCTGGAAGATAAGGTTAAACACACTGACATCAAATCGCCGGTGCGCGGCACCATCAAGCGACTGCTGGTCAACACCGTGGGCGCGGTGGTGCAACCCGGCAAAGAAGTGGTCGAAGTGGTGCCGCTGGATGACACGCTGATTCTGGAGGTGCAAATCCCCCCGAAAGACATTGGTTTTCTGCGCCCAGGTCAAGAAGCCATGGTCAAGTTCACGGCCTATGACTTCTCCATTTATGGCGGTCTGATGGCCGAGGTGATCAACATCGGCGCTGACTCGGTGCTAGATGAAAAAGGCAATGCGTTCTTCCACATACGAGTGCGCACGCACAAACCCAGCCTAGGTCCCCATCTGCCGATCATCCCCGGCATGGTGGCGCAGGTGGACATCCTGACCGGAAAAAAGACAGTGCTGTCCTACTTGCTCAAACCCGTGCTGCGCGCCAAATCCAACGCATTAACTGAACGATGACCACTCAACACTTTTTCCTCACCAGTGCAGCAGCGGCCGTACCAGATCGCTGGCGCCAGGCTTTTCAAACGGGTCAGGTGCTCAATGCGTCAGCCCTGTTGACGCGCTTGCGCGAACAGTCGTCGGCGCAGTGCATGGTTTGGCTGAGCAGCGCCGATGCGCAATGGCCTGAATATCTAGTTCGGATTTTGCAGGCTGAACCGGGCACCCGAATCGTGCTGCTCTCTGGCATGCCCGATCCGCTTGAAGGCCTGAGTGCGCTCAATCAAGGGGTGCGCGGTTACACCCATGCCTATGGCGTGCCAGCACTACTGCAAGAGGTGGCATTGGCGGTCGAGCATGGCGGCCTGTGGGTCGGGCGAGACCTGCTGCAGCGACTGGTTGGCGCAAGTAACGCTGCGCTGGCCGAACGAGCGGAATTGGATAAAGCCAAAGCACCGGTCCCAGGCACGACTGGAATTGCCTCCATAGTTGTCGCAACACCCGTCGCCAATGGCTGGGCCCTGCTGTCCGTGCGCGAGGCCCAAGTGGCTCGCGCCGTGGCAGTGGGTCGCTCCAACCGGGAGGTTGCTGACCTGCTGTTTATTTCAGAGCGCACCGTCAAAGCCCATCTGAGCGCCGTGTTCGAAAAAATCGGCGTGCGCGATCGCCTGCAACTGGTACTGCGCCTGGCGGCCTTGGCTGACCTGGAATTAGCGTCTATTGATGAGTCATTGGCATGAATAACCCCACTCCCCCTGACGCTGCGCTGATGTGCCTTCGCGATGCCGAGGGTCGCATCGTGACCTTGACACGGCAGACGCTGAGCGCGGAGCAAATAAAGATGGAGAACTGGCAAGCGGTGTCAATATCTGACGCCGAAGTCCAAGTCTTTACGCAGGATGTGTCAAGCCAAACCGACGCACTGAAACTGTCCGACAGTGGTCTGGTGCGGGTGGTGGAAGACTTGATTGATGTGCTCATCAACCGGGGCGTGTTCCAGTTTACCGATCTGCCCGAGGCGGTTCAAGTCAAGCTGATGGAGCGACGCCAGACCCGCGCCAGCCTGGGCCACCGTCTGCAGCCCTTGTTGCTGGACGACGACAACGGCCTGCTTTAACCGGCACCAGCGCTGTTGGCCAAACCGCCGTAGCGCTTTAATTTGTACCTAAGTCCAATAGGCAAACCGTCGGCGCTTCACTATCCTTCGTTTCATCAGTGTTAATGCCCTGAGCGCAGCCGCTCAGGCCCTATCGTATTTGCCGGAGATCATCATGGCCCAATTTGCTACCGTCGTTGCTATCACAGGTTCCGGCACCGTTTTTGCTGTTGATGCCCAGGGCGTCAGCCGCGCCGTCAAGGTCGGCGACGCTCTGCTAAAAGACGAAATCGTACGCACCGTGGGCGATGCCAACGTCGAACTTTTGATGGAAGACGGTAGCGTACTCGCCGTCGCACCCGCACAAAGCGTCCGGCTTGACGACAACGTGACCGAGTCCGACCAACGGCCCACCGCCCAGGACAGCGTGGTGGCAACGTCGGCCACCGCCGAGACCATCATTGATGCATTGGAGAGGGGCAGTGACCTGAGCCAGACACTCGACCCTACTGCCGCCGGTTTGTCCGCTGGCAGCGGTGCCAACAACGGCAGCAGCTTTGTGCAGTTGTTGCGCATTTCAGAGGGGCTCGTCAACAACGCAACCACCGCCGCTTTCGTGGCGCCTGATGAGACGATGATGCCTGAGGTGGTGGCTGTGCCGCCGCAAGCAGTTGTAGCTATTGCCTCCACGGCAACGCCCACCATCACCTCGGTCGAGCCCGGCGCGCCAGGCACCAGCGACAACAACGTGGTTGAAGGTCAGGCACTGGTCTACACCGTCACCCTGTCGGCCCCGACCACCGTGGCGGCCAGCTACGCCTTCAATCTCGGTGGCGGCAGCGCCACTGCCGGTGCTGACTACAACACGGCGACCGTGTTCACCAACGGCGTGACTTACGACAGCGCGACCGGCCAGATCACTGTGCCCGTGGGCGTCTCTGACTTCACGGTCACGGTCAACACCCTCGATGACACGGTCGTGGACTCGGCCACTGTCGAGTCCTTGCCCCTGACCATCGGTGGCGTGCTCGCCACCGGCGGCATCATCGACAACGATCAGCCCACCATCACCTCGGTCGAGCCCGGCGCGCCAGGCACCAGCGACAACAACGTGGTTGAAGGTCAGGCACTGGTCTACACCGTCACCCTGTCGGCCCCGACCACCGTGGCGGCCAGCTACGCCTTCAATCTCGGTGGCGGCAGCGCCACTGCCGGTGCTGACTACAACACGGCGACCGTGTTCACCAACGGCGTGACTTACGACAGCGCGACCGGCCAGATCACTGTGCCCGTGGGCGTCTCTGACTTCACGGTCACGGTCAACACCCTCGATGACACGGTCGTGGACTCGGCCACTGTCGAGTCCTTGCCCCTGACCATCGGTGGCGTGCTCGCCACCGGCGGCATCATCGACAACGATGTAGTGCATGTGACGATTACAGGTGTAGCGATATCCTCCAGTTTTAGTGACCTGTCAATTTATTCAGGGGCCTATTTATCTGCTGGTGCTGATGCAGTTGTTAACGGCGGCATCATGACCGGTGGTTACACGTCTCTAGGTGCAGGGAGCACGCTAGCGGGCAACATCTTCTCAGGTGGTTACACGTCTACAGGTGCAAGTGCCGTAGTGACTGGTGACGTTCTGTCTGGTGGTTATGTGACCGCAGGCGCTAGCTCCACAATCAGTGGCGCAATAGCCGCGGTCGCTGCGATCACTCCATTTGCTGGGGGCTCACAGGAAATACTACCTGCAGCGACCATGGTGGGACAGCAGGCGGACGCTAAGCAACTTGTGATAGAAGCCCAAAATGCTTTGAACGCGATGCCTGGTACAGCGTTGGCTGAATATTTAGGCAATGAAACGCTTTTTGCTGGCGTGTATAAATCAGCAACTCTTAATACGGTGGCCGGCACGACACTAACGCTTGATGGACAAGGTCTTATCAATCAGACCTGGGTTTTTAATGTTGCCGACATTCTGGCTCTTGGCGCAAACACAAAGATTGTATTGATTAATGCGGGTGAAAATGCCACTGTTCTTTGGAATGCGAGTGGCTATGCATCCATCGGCGCAGACGCGCAGATCTTAGGTACTGTATTTGCATACAACTATATTTCTGTCGGTGCAAATACGATTGTTACTGGTCCAAATGGTACGAATGGTGGTCTATTTACACAGACCAATTACATGACCTTTGGTGCGGGCGTCCATGTTGGGAGCGCAGGCACTACGGCTGCTGCTGATGCCAATCATGTGACCGGTACCGCAGAGGCAAATAGTCTGGTAACCATTCATTCTGAACACTCAGTTCTGGGCACCGTTACCGCCGATAGTGCAGGCGACTTTAGCTATACGCTCACAACTGTCAATGTCAGCACATTAGGCCTGGAAGCTAATAAAACAATTACGGCATCAATCACAGATACTGCTGGCGATACCGTTACATCTACCGCTTTTATCTACAACGATCAACTAGGTGGTTCATTTGGCAACGATACATTGACGGGTAGCGCAGGGATCGACACGATACAAGGTGGCATCGGTAATGACACCCTGCAAGGAGGGACCGGTAATGACATGTTGATCGGTGGTGATGGTGCCGATGTCTTCAAGTGGAGCTTGGCAGAAACCGGGGCGGATGTCATTAAAGACTTCAATTTGGCACCAGTGGCAAGCGGTGGCGATATGCTGGACTTGAAGGACTTGTTGGTCGGTGAAAACGCGACCGCGTCCAGTCTGGAGTCGTTCCTCCATTTCAGCGCGAACACGACTACCGGGCAGGCCGTTATTACGGTGGATGCGAATGGTCTTTTGCCCGGCGGTGCCGGACAGACCATTACGCTGGAAAATGTGCAATTCACAGCTTTGCAGACTTATGCTGGCGGAGGTGGCTCTGACGCAGCCATCCTCACAAAGTTGCTGAGTGACGGTCATCTGAAAACCGACGTCTGATCATCCACTGTGTTGTTGAATAAATCAGAAATATGCCGTGATTTCCACGAACTGGCTCGAGAATAACGAAGACTTCCGTCGGCGCGGCGACATCACGATCGGCTTTACCGAAGAAGCGTTGGAGCCTGGCAACTTTGTTATTGTGGATTTGACCGGACTGAAGGTCTGCGGCAAAGACGAGGGGCACCAGGAGAAACACGGTGTGCCTGCTCGTAGAACGTTGCACAAGTTGCACCTGACAGTCATTGAAAAAGACAGTCGAATCGGTTGGCAAAAGAAGACCAGCTACATTGATAGGGCCATCCAGCGCTACAAGGGGCATCATCAGTAACTGTATGAAAGCACGCACTTTGCCTGAACAAAAGACTGTAGCGTGGATACAGTGCGTCTGCACTGTATATGATGACCAGTCTTGGGATGCCAGTGGCGGTGAAAATCTGAAAAATAGTGTAAAACGGGGAGGCTTTCGCCCAAATCCGATTTATTCAACACCCCTCATGCGAGCCATCCCAAGTTATCTGGTGCGCATGGTTGGCGTCATCAGCATCTTTATTGCGAGCCTATGGCTTGCTTTGACCGTGCATTCAGCGGTCAACTTTGACCAGTTTCTTGCATCATTCACGCCGCGTTGGGGTGCTTCGGCCATGCCACGTTATCTGGCTTGGAAGGATTTTGTGGCGTCTGGCGCCGGGAAGACCGATCTGGAACGGTTGAAGAAGGTGAATGAGTTTTTCAATCGAACCATCACCTTTGGCGAAGATTCCGTTATATGGGGTCAGTTGGACTACTGGGCTACACCGCTTGAGACTTTGGGCAAAGGGGCTGGGGATTGCGAAGATTTCGTCATCGCAAAGTACTACACCTTGCAACTGGCGGGTGTTCCCGCAGAGAAGCTGCGCTTGATATACGTGCATGCCCGAACTGGCGTGTCGTCTGCAACACAAGCGCACATGGTGCTGGCCTATTACGGGACGCCGGACGACGAGCCTCTGGTGCTGGACAACCTAGTGGGGGAGGTGCGGTTGGCATCCCGTCGGCCTGATTTGTCCCCCGTGTTCAGTTTCAATGCGCAGGGTATTTTTGCCGGCGCGTCGAACAAGGAAATTGCACCCGCAGTGGGTGCGGGGCGTTTGTCCCGATGGGAAGACTTACTCAAGCGCGCGCGCGCTGAAGGTTTTTAAAAAAATATTAGGAATCCAGGAGAAGTTTATGTCGATGTACCGCCAACTTTGGCTCGCGATTATTGTCAGCACCTTGCTTTCCATGGGAGGGGCGCTGTTGGCATCGCTGTTGAGTGCTCGTGGGTATTTGGAGTCGCAGCTTTCCATCAAAAATACAGACAACGCTACCGCTTTGGCGTTGTCACTCAGTCAGGGCAATCCTGACCCGGTGATGGCGGACTTGGTGGTTGCTTCGCTGTTTGACAGCGGACATTACGAGCTGATTCGAATCACCGATCCCAAAGGCAATCTCATCACAGAGCGCACCGCGCCTGCCGATGATTTGGATGCCCCGGGCTGGTTCGTAAAAGCATTGCCGTTGCAGGCGAGCGCGGGCATCGCACAAGTCAGCAGTGGCTGGAAACAGTTCGGAACGGTGACCTTGGTCAGCCACAGTCGGTTTGCGTATGGGGCGTTGTGGAAGAGTGCCTACGAGATGGTGCTTGCTTTGTCCCTTGCGGGCTTAGTGGGTGGCTATTTGGCTGCGTTGGTGTTGCGCCGCTTGAGAATCCCCTTGGATGCAGTGATTGACCAGGCTGAAGCCATTACGCAGCGCCGCTTTGTGCGTATTGAATTGCCTGCAGTGCCTGAATTGCGGCAATTGGCGGTGGCAATGAACGCCACCGTGGGACGGCTCAAAGCGATGTTCGAGGAAGAGGCGGGGCGTCTGGAAACTGTCCGACGCGAGGCCAACTTCGACTCGCTCACTGGGCTGGCCAATCGCAGCCATTTCATGGCGCGATTGCGCCAGTCTTTGGAGTCGGAAGACTCCTTGGGTGGCTCATTGCTATTGATCCGTCTGGCTGATTTGGTGGGCATCAACCGCCGTCTGGGTCGCGGTGCGACGGATGATTTTTTGCGGCAAGTGGGTGGTGTCGTCGATGCGTGTGCCGCCCAGTCGCCTTTCAATGTAGCGGCGCGCTTGAATGGCGCTGATTTTGCGGTGCTGCTGGATGATGGAGAAGGTGCCCGAGCGGTGGCAGATGAATTATTGACTGCGCTGGTCGAAGTGGCAACGCCTTTTGTCGAGAGTGATGCGATTGGCTGGATTGGTGTAGGTCGGTTTAAGCAAGGTTCAGACATGGGTGCCTTGCTGGCCCGCGTGGATACGGCCCTGGCAGGCGTAGAAGCCGAAGGTGCCAACGCTGTGCGCGAGGTGCCAATGGATGAAGATGATGAGATGCCACGGACTGCGCAACAGTGGTCCGTCATGATTCGCCGTGCGTTGGAGCACGGGTGGGTGCGGTTGATCTCCTTCCCGGTCGTGGATGCGCAAGGCCAGCTTTCGCACCGTGAATGTCCTTTGCGCTTGATGTTTGACGAGAAGGGCGAGTGGTTGCCTGCCGGCCGATTTTTGCCCGTGGCCGAACGACTGAAACTGACGCCTGCGCTTGACTTGGCTGCCGTTGCGCTCGGTCTGAAAGAGCTTCAAGCGAAACCACAGCTAAAGGGTTTAGCCATCAACTTGTCGGCCAGTTCGGTGGGTGAGGCGGGCTTTCGCAAAGAGCTAATGATTCTTTTGACGGGCCAGAAGGAGGTGACTTCGCGTCTTTGGCTAGAGGTCGCGGAGGCCGGTGCGCTCAAGCATTTAGCTGAATTTCGCGAGCTCTGCCTTTCGTTGAAGACCGTTGGTTGTCGCGTAGGGCTGGAGCACTATGGACACCAGTTCAGTCAGATCGGGTTGTTACATGACATGGGACTGGACTTCCTGAAAGTAGATTCCAGTTTTGTACGTGGCGTGGACAGTAACGCGGGCAATGTCGCCTTCCTCAAAGGGTTGTGCAGTATTGCGCACAACATCGGCCTGCAGGTGCTGGCTGAGGGAGTGGCAACACAGGCCGAGTGGGTGACACTCATCCGTTTGGGATTTGACGGCGCCACAGGGCCATCGATTCAGGAACCACCCCAGTAACAGGGCGTTATTGAATAAATCGGAAATTGTCTAAAGCGCCCTCGAAATGATTGCCGAGCTGGACAAACACACGACAGCGGACGCCATGTGACCGAGGCCCAAGCCGCCTATGACGACCTTGGTTTCAACCTGTGTTTACGACTTTACAAATCCGTCTCGAAAATCCAACAGCCCGCAAACCCGCATAGATGCTAGAGCCGTGTTTACGACTTTAATTGCTCAAATAACCAGTTATTCTGGGCAATTAGAGTCGTAAACAGGAACTCAGCATCCATGCGGGTTAACGGCGTGGCAAATTGACAACATGCCGATTTAGAGTCGTAAACAACTTTACAGCATCATTTCCCAATGATTGGAACTCGCAGAGTCTGAACTTGCCAAAGCTGAAATTTTGGCGACCGTAAACCAGACTGTGGCGGTTGACTCCAACGTGCCCATGGACAAAACCGCTCGCGCGCTAAGGCGCTTCGAAGCGGTGTTGGTGTTTGTCGCAGGGCAAGTTCGTGGCTATGGTGTGAACCGGGGCAACTGGCCTCGTTCACAACAGGAACACCATCATGTTTTTCTTTGACGTCACACTTAATCGTGGCGAGTTGATGGCCAAGATGCAACCGGTGCGGATGCCGCGCACCCTGCCCGTGGTGTTGAGTCGCGATGAAGTTGTGCGCCTGATTGCCGCAGCGCCAAACCTGAATGACCACCATGATCGCGTTATCAAGCCGCTGTACTCGACGCGGCTTCCTCCATGGAGGCTTTCACGACGCCTGCCCGCACGGATCAGATGTATCCCGCACAGCCGTGGCTCTGGGCCCGCGTCCTACAACCCTTAGCCTTAGTAGTTATTCCACGAGGTCAGAAACTGACGCTCTATTGTTGAAGTGACTCTCAAAAAAATTGCAGTCACCTGGACAACATGGCAGAAGCCTCAATAGTATTCGCGAATTGCGCGCATCGAATGCAGGTAGTGGTAAGCGACCTGTGCGTCCGCATAGAGATGACCTTCTCCCACCAGGCAAGCGTTGCGCGCTAGACATCGGTCCTGGCAAGGTGACTCGGGCTGCTTGCGAAAATCCAGACAAGCCTGTAATCGCCATGACCCCGTTCGCTCGCTGGCCAACGCCCCAGCTGGACAGGCTTCGATGCAAGGCTTGTCGGTGCAGGTATCGCAGGGTGAAGGGGTCTCGCGGCAAGGCGTCAGCGCCAGGTGGGTATCAGCCAGCACTACCGCGCGATATGCAAACCAGCTGCCCCATTCGGCATCCACCCCCACCCAGAACGGGGACGGATGATGCCAGCCAGCCAGCGCGCCCAGACGCTGCAAGCCCACCGGTTGCGGGCCCGGAAACACTTGGCGCCACGCATGTCCTTGTAGCGGCCCGTCCATCCAGGCGGCAACGCGCTCGGTCACAAACTGGTCCACGGGATGGGCGCCGTGCATGCCACGACGCTGTAGTGCGGTCCAAAAGTCGCGCCCCCGATGCCCTATCAGGATAAGTTGCCGAAACTGCCCGCGCTCATCGTCGGTCAAAGCCAGCGTGGCCAGCACCTCGGGGGGCAACTATTCCAACGAAAAAACGGCGGACAAGTTCAACCCTTGGGCGGCCAAGGATGCGAATATGGGGTCCACCACAAAATTGTCTGATACTGCTTCAATGACCATGGTTGTTAATCTTCAGTAAGTTTATTGGGGGAATTACAGATGTGAACTATGGGCTTTTTCTTCCGCGATGGCATACCGAGAACGGTCGCTGACGGATTGCCCTGATGCATATTGTTTGTAATGCCATGCAAACCCGAACTTCACTTTATCCAAATTAACCGAATACGGTGGCTTGTTTTACTCACGTCCAGTACATCAATGGTGTCGCCGTCAAGAACTCCAATGACCTTGCCCGCTAGCAGTGTGCCCGCCGCCACGTTAAATGCAGAAAGCAAAAGCAGAAGTACCAGCACCAACCCCCTCAATCTGATGCAAGTCGAGGATGCTTTGCCGGTCGTGTTGTCGTCATGCATATTCGGTCTATTTTCGCCCACCAAGAGTCCCTCCTCCCCGTGCATGCGGCGCTCAGGTGCCAACGAATAGCCTTATTACACTAGTCAAGATGAGACCACATCCTCAACCACATCGTGTGCGAGACCTCCCCACTTCCTATTTCTGGTGTGGCGATGCCATCCGCAGTCGAAGCGTGAGTGATGTTGTGCTATCAGGCACGGTCGATGTGCCGGCACCCCCTGCAAGATTGCTGGCAGATTGGAAAAGGGATATTTCTGTTCGGTTGGACCTGGAACCCGGCGACGTAGAGGCATTGCCTTTACCGCGAGCGCGGGCGCGTTGGCCGGACTACAGCCTCTGTGTGCAGGCAGTGTCCGATTGGACGCGCATGCTCGGGCTGCCGGAGGTGCTTGCCTCCTGTGACGTCGCCCTGATGGCCTGCCGCGGCGCGAATTACCACCATGACGCTGAACACTATGGCGGTATGGCCTTTTGCAATCTCTTCCTGAGCGAGGACCGGGGGCTGGACTTGCATTTTCCGGCGACAGGTCAACGAATTCCCTTGACCCGAGGGACGGTGGTGATCTTCGATACGGCTCAGCCGCACGCCGTCATTGAGCGCCGCAGCGGCGGCTTTAATGTGGCCGACTTCCCCGCCGACCAGGACTTCAGCCAAATATTCCTGACCTGGGAGTTGCCCATCGAGAACGTCAATGTCGGGCACGCACTTCGAATCGCCTTCGACGTCGACCCGTCGACCTCGTTGCAACTGGATACTGAGCAAATCTGGGTGAACGGCACACGGGCCAGGGTGTGTCCGGATTCTGGTCGGTGGTACCCGTCTGACTAGCCGTCAGTGATCTTTGATGGCAACAATTTTGTCGTGTTTGCGAGGCTTTCCGGCGCGACCGGCCTTTGACCATTCGTAGACCTGGCCATCCGGTGTTTTCCCATTCACGACGGCATCCACGCCAGGTTTCCCAACCTGGTTTGGATCCTCGGCGACCATGGTCACGAACGAATATCCAGCATTGCGTTTCTCTTTGACAATTTCTAGCGCATTCGTGAGCAGCTCTTCGTTTTGAGAGCAAGCTTCGTTATTGGCCCCGGTCCAGTAAATTTTAAACATGGTTCATCATAAAACCACTTCATGCACGCCACAGACAGGGGCGAATACAGAGTCAAGCGTGACGCTCCCAGTCAATTCGTTGCTGGACTTCAGCTGCGAAGCCATTGACATCAAAACTGCGCTCCACGATGTCTGCACGGAGCCGTCCGACAAGCAACACAGAACTGGCCCGTGTGCCGTAGTCGAGCGTGTGGATAAATTCGGCCGAAAGCGCCTTTTCTCGATCAAGCGGGATGCCGGTTTGGGGGAGCTTCTCGTCTGGCGCCGTACGACGTTCGGATAAGAGCGCAAACAGGGCGTTGATGCCGGGTTGGCAAGCAGCGCTTTCACCCTCAAAATCGTTTTGCTTCAGAGTTTTTTTGAAGCCATCGTGCAAACGGGCCGCTTTAGGCCATGGCACATTGAAGTCGGCATTGGATACAACACTGACACCTTCTGGCAGTTTGAACGCACGCCGCTGGCGGCTCTCAAAGCCCATCAACGACAGACCATCAAACACCAGCAGGTTGAAGGGGTTGTAGGCGTCTGCCCGCGAGGCGAGCTTGAATTCAAGGGCACATGACAACTGTGCCAATTGATTACTGAAGCGCCAACTCAGCCAGGCGGATGACGCCATCCAGGCTTTTAGCACCACCGATGAACAAGTTCATGTGGCAGAAAACACTGTCAGACACGCCCGTCACCGCAGCTAGCTCCTGATCCCGCAGCCCCGCCCAACTCTCTGGCAAGTCCATTCTGGCAATGAATGATCCCGGTTCCACGGGAACGGTTTTAATCTGGTACTGATCCCCATCCGAATCAGGATAGATGACGAACATGACCTCAGGCATTTCATCCACCACCACGCGCGTCCAGGGCATACCGCCTTCTTGCAGGTGGAGCACCTTGCCGCCCAGCAATTTCGGAGCTTGGCGGACGATGTCCATGGAGCGAAGTTGAGATACTTTTTTGATAATGGCGCGATCGAGTAACTTGCGGGTGATGGCCATCGCCTCGCGGAAACGGCTTTCCTGAAGTTGTGCTTTCGCCCCTGCATCAAGCCCTTTTTCTTCCATCCAGTTGGTATTGAGCTGCGCGATCAAAGCCGATAGTCCAAAAATCCCGGGTGCCACGTCACCCTGACCGGTGTCCACGATGTCCAGATACTGCACCAAAGACGTATCGATGGATCGCGCAATTTCTGCCAGCGCTTGCGCATCGAGCTCAAACCCACTGCTGCTTGCCAACGCCTTGACGTAGGCAGCGCCGTACTCAGACCAGACCAAGCCTGCGCTGGCATAACCCACGCCAGCGGTTTCTTCGCCATCCACCAAACGTGCGGGGCGAGCGCCCTTGAAGCTGCGTTGATGGTGGTCAAAGCGTCCTGTTTCAGCATCCCAAATACCGCCGACGTCAACGGCAAAGTCAGCGGTCTCAATCTTCTCGTTATTGCGGGTGCGAAGCAATGTGTGTGATGGAAATACGCCCATGAGGACGCCAACGCCAAAAACGTCGTCGGCGTGGAAGCTGCCACTGTGGGTGGCAATTGTTTTGTGATCATTCATAAATAGATTTTAAGAGCCAGACATGCCGTCCCCAACAGTTAGAACACCTGTTTGAGGGTGGACAGCCACAGCCAGTAAATCATTCACGCTGCACATAAAAAACTTTGTTTGAATGCACGATTGGCTTCCTGATACCTGCCATTGGCCTCCGACTGCTTGGTGCCCATGGACGAATAGTTTCCCATAGCGATTGCACAGTGCACGGATGAATAGAGCGGGTGAACACAACCATTACATGCCCGCGTAATTCGGCCCACCGCCGCCCTCCGGCGTCACCCACACGATGTTCTGCGTTGGATCCTTGATGTCGCAGGTCTTGCAGTGCACACAGTTCTGGGCATTGATCTGCAGCCGGTCGCTGTTGTCCTCGTTCTTGACGAACTCATAGA